>ERZ1645192.4569-NODE-4569-length-10933-cov-6.279463_pt1 | contig 10933 bp, 10 predicted proteins | sample MGYA00575354_ERZ1645192 | MGnify/ENA primary metagenome ERZ1645192 (study PRJEB40844, sample SAMN11349763) | freshwater sediment metagenome | isolation source: river sediment | host: Sediment | place: India: Faizupur Khadar , New Delhi | collected 2017-02-21 ...
ACCAGGGCTTGCGAGAGTTCCATTGTTTTCCCTCTTGAGGTTGGGTGGGTCTGGGTTGATAGGGGGCTGACTGGACGGGTGGGGCGATCAATGATGTTCCTGATGGGCCATGTCGAGATAGACGATGGTCAACACCATGAAGATGAATGCCTGCAGCAGGATGATGATGATGTGGAAGATGGCCCAGGCCAGTTGCAGAGTGCCCGCGCTGATATTCATGATGATGCCGTGACCGTACATCAGCGCGATGAGGATGAAGATCATCTCACCGGCATAGAGGTTGCCGAACAGGCGAAGAGCGAGGGAGATGGGCTTGGAGATGAGGTTGATGCCCTCCAGCACCAGGTTGGCCGGGATGCCCCATTTGCCGAATGGCTGCAGGGCCAACTCACCCACGAAGCCGCCGATCCCTTTGATCTTGATGCTGTAGTAGACGATCAGGATGAAGACCATGATGGACATGCCAAAGGTGGCGTTCGGGTCCGTGGTCGGGACGATCTTGAGATGGTGGATGCCGATGAGACTCGCCAGCCAGGGAACGAGATCCACCGGCAGGAGGTCCATGAGGTTCATCAGGAAGACCCAGACGAATATGGTCAGGGCCAAGGGGGCGATGAGAGGATTGACGCCACTGAAGGAGCCGCGCACATTCTCCTCGACGAAGTCGATGATCCATTCGGCGAAGTTCTGCATGGGGCCCGGAACGCCCGCGGTGACATTGTCGGCGACCTTCTTAAAGAACCAGAGAAAGAGGACGCCCAGGCCGATGGCGAAAAAGAGGGTGTCCACATGCACCGCCCAGAAGCCCATGGCGGCCGCCTCGTCGGCGTTGTGAGCGAAGGTCAGACCCCGGTCGGGCAGGACGCCCAAGGTGAGATTGGTCAGATGGTGGTTGATGTATCCTTGTGCGGTCAAAGCTTCGGCAGCCATCGACGGTCTCTCTTCAAGGTTTCGAACCAGCACCCCAGGAGGGGGCGATCATCGCCGGCAGCACCTGCGCGACGATATAGGCGACGAACATGGCCGGTACATTCAGCTCGCTAACCCGGTTGAAGGCAAAGGCGAAAACGCCGATCACCAGAATCAGCTTGCCAATCTCCGCCCCGACGATCCTGCCCAGTAAGGCATCTGGGCGTGTAGCCTCGTAGGGACCGAACACCGATACCGCGAACAGGGCCGTTGCCAGGGTACAGGTTCCCCCTCCAATCAGGATGGACAGGGCCATCTGCGGAGAATGAACCAGAGCACCCATGGTGAGGATCAAGGTCAGGATGACCTGGATCGTGAGCATCCGCATGGGTATTTGGGACTGGCGCCCACCCGCCCGAATCATGCCCGCTGTTTCCAGGATGCTGGCCAAACACCGGCAACCTCAAAAACAGGGGCATTATAAACATGATTTATCGGTGGATCAATGTTGCGGTGCATTAGCCACGGTTCATAAGCTAGTGATGGGGGGATCTTGCGGCGGCGCCGGAAGGGGCGCAAGGCATTAGCGGGATTTACTTGATGTGGGCCAAAATGCCATCCAACTCGTCCAGGCTGTGATAGGCGATCACGAGGCGACCACCACCACTGTTACCCGGTTGAATCTGGACCTTGGCCCCTAATCGGTCAGCGAGATCATCCTGGAGACGCCTGACATCGGGATCGATGCTCGATGGGCGTCTCGCAGCCGCTGGATGACCTTCCCCTTCTTGCTGGAGTTGGCGCACCAGACGTTCCGTTTCCCGGACGGAGAGGCCGCGACTGCTGACTTGGGCGGCGGCGTTGCTCTGCTGGGGTCCCTTAAGCCCCAGCAGGGCCCGGGCATGGCCCATTTCTAACTGGCCCCGCTCCAGTGCGCGCTTGACGTCGTCGTTGAGTTCGAGCAGGCGCAGGAGGTTGGTCACCGTGGCCCGGGACTTGCCGATGGCCTCGGCAACCTGGGCATGGGTCAGGCCAAATTCCCCAAGGAGGCGTTGCAGTGCCGTCGCCTCCTCCAGGGGATTCAGGTCCGCGCGCTGTATGTTTTCGATGAGGGCGATGGCCATGGCCGCCTGTTCATCGGCTTGCCGGATGACCACCGGGATTTCGCTAAGACCCGCTTGCTGGGCGGCGCGCCACCGGCGCTCGCCAGCAAGGAGTTCATAGCGTCCGGCTTCCAGGGCACGCACCACCACGGGCTGGATGACTCCTTGAGCGGCGATGGAGTCGGCCAACTCCCGCAGGGCGTCAGGGTCGAAGTCCCGACGCGGCTGGTAGCGGCCGCGCTCGATCAGGTCCAAGGGGAGCTTCGCCAGGCGCCCGCCGGTTTCGCCCGTCTCGCCGCCTGAGGCTGGGGTGAGGGCGGCGGCGTCCAGGGTGGCCGATCCACCATCGTTCAGGCCACCGAGAAGGGCATCCAGGCCACGGCCGAGTCCCTTTTTCCGGATGTTCATGACGGGTCGGTCCTCTTCTGGGGCTTCGTGGTGGGATGAGGCGGGAGCCGGAGTCAGGTTAGGCGGCCGTTCAGGCCGGGATCGCCAGGCGCTTCTGTTGGCGGCGGATCAGCTCACTGGCTAGGGCCAGATAAGCAATTGAGCCGCGGGATGCCTTGTCATAGAGGAGGGCCGGCTGACCATGGCTGGGGGCCTCCGCCAGGCGGACGTTGCGCGGAATGATGGTGCGGTAGACCTCGGCACTGAAGTGGGTGACGAGTTGGGTCGACACCTGATTGGCCAGATTGTTGCGAGGGTCGTGCATGGTGCGCAGGATGCCCTCGATGGCCAGCCCCGGGTTGCGGCTGGCGCGGATCTGAGCAATGGTATCGAGCAGGGCCGAGAGGCCCTCCAGGGCGTAGTACTCGCATTGGATGGGGATCAGTATGCCCTGCGCCGCCACCAGGGCATTGACCGTCAGCATGTTCAGAGAGGGTGGGCAGTCAATGATGACGAATTCGTAGTCCTCGCCCAAGGGCGCCAGGACCTCCCGGAGCCGTCGGTCCCGCTGCGTGGAGTGCATCAGGCCAACCTCGGCGGCGGTCAGGTCGCCATTGGCTGGAATCAGATCGAAGCCCGGCGCCGGTTCCTCTACCCGCACGCGACAATCCCGCAGACTCGAGTCGCCGAGCATGAGGTCGCAGGCGGAACGTTCCAAATCGCGTTTGTCCACGCCGCACCCCATGGTGGCATTCCCCTGAGGGTCCAGGTCCAGGAGCAGGATCTTACGCTTCATGGAGGCCAGGGACGCGGCCAGATTCACGGCGGTGGTGGTCTTGCCTACCCCGCCCTTCTGGTTAGCGATGGCGATGGTTCTGGCCATAGAGGGTGCTTTCAGTCTCGGCGAATTTCGATGAGGTGGCGGTCGGCGTCGAGGCCAGGTACGGTCAGGCGATGGCAGAGGGGGTGGGGGGCGGACAAGGCCGTCAGCTCCGCCTCGGGCCTTCTCCCTTTCATGATCAGAAGGCGGCCAGGAGTAGTGAGTAGGGGCGCAGATGCTTGCCACAGCGCTTCGAGCTCAGCGACGGCACGGCTGACAATGGTAGCGAATTTTTCCCGGGGCCGATATGACTCCATTCGTGCCTGGATTACCTCCACCCGGGCGGTCAGCCCCAGTTCCATGGCGGCCTGACGGACGAAGCGGATCTTTTTGCCGTTACTGTCGAGGAGGACGAAGCGGGATGCTGGCTGGATGATCGCCAGGGGAATTCCGGGTAGGCCTGGGCCTGTGCCCAGGTCGAGGACGGGCGAACTCAGGAGATAGGGGGTCACTGCCAGGCTGTCGAGCAGGTGGCGGGTCACCATCTCCATGGGATCGCGCACGGCGGTGAGGTTGTAGGACTGATTCCAGCGTACCAGCAAGTTGATGAACTGGATAAGGTAGTGGCGCTGTTCCAGTGTCGAATGCAGACCCAGCTCCGTCAGGCCCCTCTCAAGGCACTCGGAAGGGGTATCTCTGGTGGCACTCAAGGTGCTCTCCTGGGGGGTATCGAAGGTAACCGTGCCCAGGACGGTTGGCGGCGATGGCCAGCCAGCACCCATTCCGGGGAGCCATGCCATAAGTCCCAGGGGCTGGAATCCAACTTCATGCGGCGCGCCGGCGAAGATGGATTAGCAACAGAGAGATGGCCGCCGGGGTGACACCCGGGATGCGAGCCGCCTGCCCCAGGGTGGCCGGCTTCACGCGACTCAGTTTCTCCCGCACCTCCGTCGAGAGCCCCCGTACCTCACCATAGGGAAAATCCGGTGACAGGGGAGTTGCCTCCTGGGTACGGTGACGTTCGACTTCCTGCTGCTGGCGGTCGATGTACCCGGCGTACTTGGCCTGGATCTCGATCTGTTCGGCCACCTGGTGGTCCATGACTCCAGGGCCGAGGTCGGGCAAGGCCATCAAGGCCGCGTAGCTGACACCGGGCCGCGCCAGCAGGTCCAACGCACGGGTCTGCCGACGCAGTTCGTCGCCAATGACCGCCCGTGCCTGCTGGGCATCCAGGGCGGCGGGGCGCAGCCAGGTCTCCCGCAACCGCTGGCGCTCCCGCTCGATGGCTTCGCGCTTCTGGAGGAAACGTCGCCATTGATCATCCCCCACCAGGCCCAGGCGGTGGCCGGTCTCCGTCAGGCGGAGGTCGGCGTTGTCCTCGCGCAGCAGGAGCCGATATTCTGCTCGGCTGGTAAACATACGGTAGGGCTCGATGGTCCCCCGGGTGGTGAGATCGTCAACCAGTACACCCAGATAGGCCTGGTCGCGCCGAGGGCGCCAGGGTTCCCGGCCCTGGACGCGTAGGGCGGCGTTGGCCCCGGCAAGGAGTCCCTGGGCTGCCGCCTCCTCGTAACCGGTGGTGCCATTGATCTGGCCGGCCAGGAAGAGGTTGCCGATGTGCAGGGACTCCAGGGACGGGTCCAGGTCGCGGGGATCGAAGAAGTCATATTCGATGGCGTAACCGGGGCGCGTGATGCGGGCTTCCTCTAGCCCGCGCATGCTCCTTACCAGTCGTTCCTGAATGTCGTAGGGCAGGCTGGTTGAGACCCCGTTAGGATAGACCTCCCGGGTCGTAAGGCCCTCGGGCTCCAGGAAGATCTGATGGCTGCTTTTGTCGGCAAAGCGCACGACCTTGTCCTCGATGGAGGGACAATAGCGTGGTCCTACCCCCTCGATGAGACCCGTGAAGAGGGGGGAGCGGGACAAGCCACTTCGGATGATAGCGTGGGTGAGTTCGCTCGTATGGGCGATGTGGCAGCAGATCTGAGGTGGATGATCTTCGGCGCGGCCGAAATAGGAGAAGACAGGCACCGGCTGGTCGCCTGGCTGCGCCTCCAAGACCGCGTAGTCGATCGTGCGCCCATCTAAACGGGGGGGGGTGCCTGTCTTGAGGCGCCCAAACCGGAATGGCAATTCGCGCAGCCGGCGGGCCAGAAGGTTGGACGGTGGATCACCGAAACGGCCACCCTCATGGTTCATCAGACCCACGTGGATGCGCCCGGCGAGGAAAGTACCTACGGTGAGCACGACGGTGACGGCTCGGACCACCAATCCAATTTGGGTGACAACGCCGGTGACACGGTCGCTTTCAATGATCAGGTCGTCTACCGCCTGCTGGAAGATGTCCAGATTGGGGGTATTCTCTAGCGCCGAACGCACTGCCGCCTTGTAAAGTTGCCGGTCCGCCTGGGCACGGGTAGCCCGTACCGCCGCTCCCTTGCTGGCGTTAAGGATGCGGAACTGGATACCGGCCTTGTCGGTCGCTTGCGCCATCAGGCCACCCAAGGCATCGATCTCCTTGACTAGATGGCCTTTGCCGATGCCGCCGATGGCCGGGTTGCAGCTCATCTGACCGATGGTTTCGATATTATGGGTCAGCAGCAGGGTGCGGACCCCCATACGGGCGGACGCCAGAGCCGCTTCGGAGCCGGCATGGCCGCCGCCAATGACGATGACCCCATAGCTTGTCTCAGTGGCCATGGATGCTGGGTACCTGGGTTCTACTGTTGAATGGGTTCATGATCCGCCGGGGCCGGTTGATGTCCTTAGGGAATGTCGCAACTGGCTGGGGTCTGGCAGGGTGGGACGATTTCCGGACGCAATGACTATAGTAGCCTTTCCACCGCCGCCGTGGGTGGGGAGTCGCCCCCCGTATCCTCTTGGCCAGGCCCCGCCCGCGCTGAAGTTTGTGTGCCGTATAGTCACGAATCTGGATGGCCATGATCGATGATCACCGCCAAAAATGGCACCGAGCTACCGGTACAATGTGGGAATTGAACAACTGCAATAATTGTCTTTCCAGGTCAGTGGCTGATCTTAACTGGTTATGTTTTCATCCGTGTCCGCGCCTAGGGAGGGCATGGCCCTTGATAGCGTTTTGATCGGGCTCTTGGATGACGCCCTGCTGGCAGGTGAGGGTCGGCGCGAGATGCTGGCCCGGCTGATGCCAACCTTGGTCAAGGCTAAATTACGTAATTTGCTAAGGGCAGTCAGCCGGGTATACGCCGCTACTCCCCTCATTGATTACTGCTATGACAGCATCGCCTTCACCCGGCGCCCACCCCATATTTCACAGGGATTTCACCCCGGGCCGGGTTGGCACTTCTCCGGGCGGCCCGCGCCTGGGCCCTGCTGGTGGGGCGGGACGCTGTCTATCCCGAGGATGACCAGGCGGTGTTGGGGCCCTGCGTGGGGTATCGTCTGGACATCGTAACGGAAGAGGTGATGATGGCAAGCGCTGACGATCCCGCTGTCCTGCTCATCTTTGATCAGGTCCCCTTACGCTGAGACGGTTATCGCTCTGATCGATCAATCCAACCCGCTACGCCCGGCTTCGCTATGGTAACCAACCTATCATGCGGGAAGAACTGGCGGCCTTGCGGCTCGACTTGCGCGACATCCAGTCGGGATTGAGAAGTAGATGAAGCTTTGGCGTTCGGTGAAGGAGGTGAATGAGCCTCGATATCTCCCCGTGGATCGGGATGTGGGCGGTTTCCAGGAACCCTGCATGAACTGTGAATGCGTTTCGCACAGCGATGGTTTAGTCGTGACTACCAATGACCGAATTTCTATTCCTCGGCGTGGTCTTGGGACTTTCTGCGGGCCTATCCCCTGGTCCCTTGCAGACCCTGGTCATGGCTGAAACTCTGCGCTTTGGCGTGCGGGCAGGTATCAAGGTGGCACTCAGCCCCGTCATCACCGACCTGCCCATCATCTTCTTGACGCTGTACATTTTTCGGAACGTGATTGGATTTGCGGATATGCTAGGGCTCATCTCCATGCTAGGCGGTCTGTTGGTTCTCATGATGGGCATCGACGGCCTCAGGAGCAGCCCATTCAATGTGGGATTGGGGCAAGCGCCTTCGAACTCCCTGGCCAAGGGCACCCTGGCCAATCTGCTAAATCCTCATCCCTACCTCTTCTGGATAGGTGTCGGCGCTCCCCTCATGACTCGGGCCTGGGACCAGGGCGCCTTGATACTGATTACCTTCCTTCTCAGTTTCTATCTCATGCTGGTTGGCTCCAAGATCGTCCTGGCCGTGCTGGTGGGTAAGTCCAGGGCCTTCATGAGTGGGAAGGTCTATCTCTCCGTGGTCCGCTTGCTGGGCGCCGTATTGATTCTTCTTGCTTTTGTCTTGTTGTATGACGGCTTCAGCCTTCTGGCTGGCATTCAGAACCGTTAACTTCATGCATGGTCTCGCCCCGCCCCGGATGATGTAAGAAGCTGCCGGTGTATTTCAGGCTCACCACCATGCAAGCTTTTCAGCCACCCTGATCGAAAAACATGGGCTGCTGTTTTCGCGCTAAAAACCAAAGCCGCTAGGTTTTAGTGGTACCGTGGAGACTATTTGCCAATACAAAAACTGGAGAAGATTCGCTCTAGCAGATCGTCAGGCGTGAACTCGCCCGTAATTTCGCCCAGAGCTCGGTGGGCAAGGCGTAATTCCTCGGCAATGAACTCTGCAGCCCCTTTACCCTTAAGCATTGCTCTGGCCTGTTGAATTGCAATCTGGGCCTTGTGCAGGGCATCTAGGTGGCGGCGACGGGCCAGAAAAGTCCCTTCGGTCGATTCTCGGTAGCCAGCGATTTCCTTCAGAGCCGTCCGCAGGGTGTTCAGTCCCGTCCCGTCTAACGCCGAGAGGGCGATCTCGAGGTGATCCGGTAGTCGCGTGAGGCCCGGCGGGCGACCGCTAAGGTCGATCTTGTTGCGAATCAGAATAAGATGGGCGTTCATCGGGAGTCCCAGCCTCTGTGGATGTGGTTCCGGCTCGTCGTTTCCGTGACTATCGTCAATTATCCAAAGTATGGCATCGGCTGATGCGATCTGATCCCGTGCTCGACGAATGCCCTCACGTTCCACCAGATCCGGGGCATGACGTAACCCAGCGGTATCAGTGATATGCAGGGGTAGGCCATCGATCTGGATCTCCTGATGAAGAAGGTCGCGGGTGGTACCTGGGATGGGAGTGACGATGGCGGCTTCGCTACCGGTGAGCGCATTGAGCAGGCTGGACTTGCCGACATTGGGGGGACCAGCTATGACGACCCGTATACCCTCACGCACTAGATAACCCTGGCGGGCACTGGAGTGGATGGCTTCAAGACGTTCAAGCAGGGAGTCGATATCCCGCATGATGATCCCATCCGCACGGTCATCGATCTCCTCGTCGGGGAAATCCAGCTTGGCCTCGATATAGGTGCGTAGGCGAATCATTTCCTCGACCAAGGCACTTATCCGTCGAGAGAGATCGCCATTCAGCGTACGACCGGCCAGGCGGGCGGACGTTTCGGTCCCGCTCGCGATCAGGTCCGCAACCGCTTCGGCTTGGGCCAAGTCGAGTTTGCCATTGAGAAATGCGCGTTCGCTGAATTCTCCTGGTCGGGCCGGCCTTGCCCCCAGTTCAAGGAGTCGGCGTAGCAACAAATCCAAGAGCAGTGGCCCACCATGCCCCTGGAATTCCAACACGTCTTCGCCGGTGAAGGAGTTGGGCGCGGGGAAGAAAAGGGCCAGGCCTTGGTCGAGAGCCGCACCGTTTTTGTCCCGGAACCAGGCAAGAAGGGCTTGCCGTGGTTCAGGCACTCGACCAATCACCGCTAAGGCAATTTCTCGTACGCTGCTTCCTGAGAGCCGCAGGATACCTACCGCACCGAAGCCCGGCGGGGTAGCGATAGCCACGATTGTTTCGGCCGACAAGTCTGAACGACCCGAAGGTTCAGCGTTTGAACAGTCGTTGGGCCGCGGATCTCAGTGCTGGGCGGCCGCCTTTTCGATTTTATCGGTGATATACCATTGCTGTGCAATGGAAAGAAGGTTGTTGACGACCCAGTAGAGTACCAAGCCCGAGGGGAAAAAGGCGAAAAAGATGGTAAAGACAAAGGGCAGGCTCATCATCACCTTGGCCTGAATTGGGTCCGGTGGCGCGGGGTTGAGCTTCTGCTGGACGTACATGGAGATACCCATGATCAGAGGTAGTACGAAATAGGGATCCGGGGCGGACAGGTTGTCGATCCATAGCATGAAGGGGGCTTGTCGCATCTCCACGCTCTCCAGCAGGACCCAGTAAAGGGCAATGAAGACCGGAATCTGGATCAGGATGGGCAGACATCCCCCCAGAGGGTTGATCTTTTCCTTTTTATACATTTCCATCATGGCTTGGTTAAGGCGCTCCTTATCATCTCCAAACCGGTCCTTCAGGGCTTGAATGCGTGGGGTTATCTTTCGCATATTAGCCATGGATTTATAGCTGGTCTCAGAGAGCTTGTAGAAGGCTGCCTTGATGAGGATGGTCAGTATGATAATCGCCCATCCCCAATTGCCGACCAAAGCATGTATCTGGCTAAGCAGCCAGTATATGGGTTGTGCGATGATGGTCAGAAGGCCGTAATCGACCGCCAATTCCAGCCCAGGTGACACCGAGGCCAGGGTGTCCTGAAGTTTGGGGCCGACGAAGAGGCGCTCCTCGAACTGATGAGTGGACCTGGGAGCGATGGTGGCGGGTGCCGTGTAAGTTCCGATCAGATATCTGCCATCATCCCGGGCACTCGTGAAAAAGGTTTGATTCTTGCCTGCGGGAGGTAGCACGGCGGCAAGAAAGTAATGCTGTATGATGGCTACCCAGCCATCTGTCGCTTCCAGGGACAAGCGTTCTTTACGCATTTGGTCGAAAGAGACCCGTTGATATTTGGCTTCTGGGGTGTAATAAACGGCTCCCGTATAGGTATAAATGAAGCTCGACGCCTCCGGATCGTAGAGTTCGGTACGTATCACCTGGGTATAGGCGCGTGCCGCCAGGGTTGAATCGGTTCCGTTGACCACTTTTTGGGTCAGGTCGATTACGTAACTGCCCCGAGTAAAACGGTAAAGGCGATGAATTTCGACCCCAGCGGGATCGCTCCAGGTTAATATCACCTCCAGTGAATCCTGTCCCTTTTGCAAGACAAAAGATGACTCGGCGGATTGGAATTCAAGATTGCGGGTGTCCGCGGGCAGGGGTCCGGTCTCGGGACCGCGAAGGCCCGATTCGATGATAAATAGATTGGGTGGTTCCGGTTTCAGCAATTGGAACTTGTTCTCTGGGTTCGCCGGGCTTTGGGGGTAATCCAGGAGTCGGGCGCTGACGATTCCACCGCCAACCCGAGCAATTTCTATAGCGAGCAGGTCAGTTTCGATACGTATCGTTTCCGTACTTGGCATAGGGGCCTTAGCCGAAGTGGTTGAGCCGGGGACCGGGACTAGGCCATCCGTTGCGATACTGGCTTCAGCCATCTCTTTCGGCCCTCCCAAGGACTCCTTTATATCCTTTTCGCCAGTAGCTGCTGCGGTATGAGCCGCTGTCGCGGTATGTGGGGTTACCGCTTGACTGCCGATAGGTCCGTAATCCCGTACCCAAGCCTGGTACAGCAACAACAGAAGCGCGGCTAGGGTGAAGAAGAGAACGAGTCGCAAATTATCCATGGCCTGTCACATCGATGGTGGATGGTGGTTGAAGGCGGT
>ERZ1645192.4571-NODE-4571-length-10932-cov-5.480463_pt1 | contig 10932 bp, 7 predicted proteins | sample MGYA00575354_ERZ1645192 | MGnify/ENA primary metagenome ERZ1645192 (study PRJEB40844, sample SAMN11349763) | freshwater sediment metagenome | isolation source: river sediment | host: Sediment | place: India: Faizupur Khadar , New Delhi | collected 2017-02-21 ...
TCCATGTGAATTTCTTCCGTGTTTTCAGTGTGTTCCGTGGTAGATCATTCGTGGCGATTTTGTCTAGAACTCCACCTCGCCGACTTTGAAGGTGTCGTCGCGGGTCTCCAGGCGCAGCGTGATGGAGCGGCGCTGCTCGTTGGGGCGGCCGAAGTTGGTAAACACCTCCGCCTGCACCGTCACCGGTCCGAGCAGCGTCTGGGCGCTGGAGCCGTAGAAGTGGACCTCGATCTTGTAGGTGCCGGTCCGGGCCTTCCGCAACAGGTATTCCTCGGGGCCGTACCCCTGGGTGAAGTCGCGCGAGACCAGGCCGCCGATGCGGGTCCGGTTGTCCGAGTAGTTGGCCTTCTGGCCTGTGGGTTCGGTCACCCAGAGGTCCATGTCGGTCAGGTCCGCGTCCCAGCTCAGGACGATGCGCAAATCGAGGTCCAGCGGCCGGATCAGCCGCGGGTCGAGCGGCTCCCCGGCGTAGCCGGCCGCCCGGGCGCGGGGCAGGATGGCGTTGAGTTCCTCCAGCGCGATCAGCTCGATGCCGTCGAAGCGGCCCCAGCGGTCCATGATCACCCGGCGGAGCAACTCGATGGCCCGCTCGTACCGGCCCAGCCGGGCCAGCACCAGGGCGAGGTCGCGGTGGGACTGCGGTTCCTCGGCCCGGATGGCCAACACGCGCTCGAACACGGCCGCGCTCAGGTCGAGCCGGTCCATCTGGGCCAGGCGGTGGGCCAGCACCCGCAGCAGGGCGGCGTTTTCCAACTGCAGTTCGGCGATGTTGGAGAGGACCTGCACAGCAAGTTCCGTCCGCCCCTGGCGCAGAAAAAATTCGGCTGAGTCCAGGTAAAAGCCGGGCGCTTCGCCGTACTTTTTCTTCTGGTCAAGGTAGGCCGGGAACGCCTGGTCCGGACCCGCCTTGTCCAGCGCCTTCAGGTAAGGGGTCTTCGGATCCCAGCGCGAGATGGCGATGCCGGGGCCGGACGCCGGCGAGCCGGCGGCGCCCTTGTCCGTGTCCTCGCCCGAAGAGGCGATGACCATCTCCTCCTGGATCGGACTCTCCGCCGGAGCGGGCGAGGGGGGACGGTCCGCCGGCAGGGAGTCGCGGTGCTCCGCGGCCGCTTCGGACCGTCCGCCGGAACCGCCGTTCCGCTTCTTCGGCTTGGGCTTCGGCTGTTCCTTCGAAAAATCGGTTTCCCACCAAGCCACCCGCTCCTGCCATTGGCGGAGCAACGACTCCAGCTTGTTGGCTTGGTCCTTGGCCCGGCCGGCGTCCCGCGCCTCGATCCGGCGGGAGAACTCCTGGCGCCACTCCGGCATGGAGGCGGGCGGCTCGATCTCGTGCTCCACGTACTGGTCGACGCTGTCGAGGACGATGAGCGAGGTCCCGGGGGTCACCAATCCGTATTTCCGGCCGGTGGCGACCATCTCGGCCCGAGCGCGCTCACCCCCGGCCAGCAGCGATTGGATCTTCTGCTGGGCCCAGTGCGTGCGGACCAGGCCGCCATGGCCCGCGCCGGTTTGGCCGAGCTCCAGGGTGTTTCGCGACAGCACCCGGCCGGGGTAGCCGTACTCGAGCACCAGGCGGGCCCGCTCCGACGCCAGCCGGCCGGAGAGGAGCACCGGCCCGGCCACGGGCCGGGGCCAGTCCGGCGCCATGCCGTCGACCATTCCGGTTTCGCAGCGGACGCCCAGCAAGCTAAAGGCCGGGCGGCCGATCAGGCGGGCGGCCGATTCGGGCGCCAGCTTCGCCAGATTGAAGTATCCGCCTCCGCTCCGGCGGGCCAACTGTTCCAGGAAAGAATGGTCGGCCGTGGATATGTCGCCAAACGCCCACACCGGCCCGTCCAACGCGGGAGTGTCCGGGCCGAAATTGGACAAACCGTCGGAAAAGAGCAGGCAGACATCCGGACGCTCCCCGAGGCTTTTGGCCTGCAGGCAACCGAGTTGGGTGCCCCCGTCGTAGGCCAGGTTCTCCAGTTCTTCCAGGAGCGGTGCCGCGTCGCCGTGGTCGATGGTCAAGGTCTTGAGCGGTGCCAGGGCGTTGCGGAAAACGGCCAGGCTCACCTCGATCCTGCTCGACTTGAACTGGCTGAAGTACTCCCGCAGTACCTGAAATTCCTCTGTATGGGAGCCCCCGCCGCGCGAGCCGGAGGCGTCCCAAAGAATCGCCACCCGCTTCGGGGCCGGCAAGTCGCCGCCAACCGCGTCCGGCGGCACCGGAAAATCGGCCAGGCAGAAGTAGTATTGGCCGTCGGAGGCCAGTTCCACGACCCCTTTCTGTTTTTCGGCCTCGGGCAGGGCCACCACCAAATCCTCGGTCAACCGGGCGTCGGTCAGTTCGGTCTCGGCCACGTAGCGCTCTTCCCAGCGGGAAAAGCGGAAGTTGGCCGGGCCGCCCCTGGCCACCACGGGCTCGCCGGTCCACCGGGCCACTTCCACCCTCAGGGAGAACTGGGGCACCGGGTCCGCGAACCGGAGGGGGAGAAAGTAAGCGCACTGGCCGGAGGCGGCGATGACGGGCGCCACGTAACGCACCGCCACGGTCCGGCGCCCCTTGGCCGGGATGGGGTAGACCCGGGTTCGGAAGTTGTTGCCCCGGACCCATTCCACGAGGCCGGGGTCGATTCCCTGGCGGACGATCTTCTCGAAGACCTGCCGGCCTTTTTCCTTTTCCACCACCACGCCGTCCACCATGATCCCCTGGATGTCCAAGGCGTAACCGCTGACGTAGGCGCCCTCGGGCAGGGGAAAGTACAGTTCGCCCTCCAGCACCCGGTCATGGGGGTTGAAAAAGGTCAACGTCATCCGGGTCTCGGCCAAGGCGCCGATGACGCGGGCCTCGACCGCGACGCGCTCCAGCCGCAGCGGCTCGGCGGCCTTGCCGCCGCCCGTCACCAGCCGCGGCGGATCCTTCTGGGCGAAGCCCAACACCCCCATTACCCCCAGCGTTCCCGCCAGCGCCACGATCCTGCTCCACCGCATGGGCCACCTCCAGACACGGTTTGCTGCCGTTATTATGACGGAAAACCGCGCCGATCTTGCAGAAAATCACATCGCTGAACTGGCTGGGACAGGGTTCACGCGAAGCCGCACAGAATCTCAGGGGAGCCGCAAGCGAAAGTAACAATTCTCGATTCCGGATCCTGTCGATCCTGTGCATCGATGTGAATTTCTTCCGTGTTTTCAGTGTGTTCCGTGGTGAATCATTCGTGGCCTGTCGCGTCCAGGTCCATCTATGGCCGGTTTGATGTGGCGATCCCGGGCGCCGGCCGCGTCACAGCCCGGCTTGCTCGAGCATCCGGTAGACTTGGGCGGAGGCTTCCTTGCCTTCGGCGATCCGTTTGCCCTCGGGCGAGTAGATGATGAAGTGGGGGACGCTGCGCAGGCCATACTGGCGGGCCACCGTGGAATTCCAGTCGATGCCCTGCACGCCGGGCCGGTTGATATCCACCTTGACCACCACGACATCGGTCCGCCGGGTGCCGAGCTGGGCCAGCCGCGGAGCGATCCGCCGGCAGGGCGGGCAATACTCGCTGTAAAAGTCGAAGATCACCGTCTTGCCCTTGACCAGGTGCCGCTCGATATCCACCGGTTCGCCGTGCGTGATCACCACGGGTTCGGCTGGCGATTCGTTTTTCGCCGCCGGCGCTTCCGTTTTCGGAGCTTCGCCGGCAGGGGCGGTCTCAACGCGGGTGGGCGGGAGATCGTCGGACGAAATCGTCTTTCCTTGCCGCATGTAGTCGAGCGACTGGAGCACGGGATCCTCGGGCCGGTAGCCGTGGCCGTCCACGTAGCGGAGAAACTCAAGCACCATGGCCACTTTCTTGAGATCGGCGTCGATGGCCGCCCGTTGCAAGGAGGAGGCCTTCTCCCGCTTGGTCTCGAGTGCCTGCTGACGCTCGGCCTCGCCTTTGATGGCGCCCTGGAGAAAGGCTTTGTCGGCCAACTGGGCGGCGGTGAACTCCGGCACCGCGTACGCCGCCCGGGCCCACCCGCCCGGCACCAGCACCAGGGCCAGGAAAAGTCCGCCGGCCAGCGTGCCCGCTCTCAACCAACAGTGAAACCGAATCTTTGGCATGTCGCACCTCCTTCGAGCCACCCGGCAGACATTATATCCAAGCTCCCCGGGCCTGCAACAGGAATGGTGACAGGCTATATCTCACCCCTGGGGACTTCTCCCTCCCCGAGCCCCGCGTCCCTATTCCCCAGCCCCTTTCCCAGCCCCCTGCATCTGCTCGATGAAGGCGTTGGCTTCCGCGATGGAGGCCTCCATCTCGCGCACCAGGTTCCCGACGTCGCTCTGGATCTGGGCGGCGTTCTGCTGCAGTGAGGAGATGGCCCGGGCGTTGAGGTTGTGCTTGAGAAAAAGGACCTGGTCCTTGAAGGCGGCCAGCACCGGCGTCATCCGCGACTCGGCCGTCCGCATCACTTCGAGGAGGCGGTCATACTGGCGGCGGGTCTCCTCGAACTGCCGTTCGCTGTGGCGGCGCAGTTCGTCGTTCGAGTATTGGTCGAGCTCCTTGCGCCACTCCTTGAACAGCGCCTCGGCGACCTGGTCTACTTTCTTGATGCGGTCGCGGACGTCCTTGGCGCGGCTTTCACTGCGGTTGTATTCGCGGTTCAGCGTGTCGTAGCGCGTCTCCAGCTCCTTCAGATCCGCGCTGGCCACGCCGGTGACCGCCAGAAACTCCTTGAGCGCCGACTCGAATTGCTGCTTGGCCTTTTCCTGGCCGTCGCGGGCGTCCTGCACGCGGTCCACCAGTTGTTCGCGCTTGGCGTAGCCGAATTTTTCGGAGATCGCGATCCGCTGCGAGGTGCAGCCGGCGAGCATGAAAACCGCCGCGCACCCCAGTATGATCCGGCCGTAATGATTCAATTCCATGGAGTACCTCCGATCACTGGAAGTTATTATAGTACAAGTTGTCGCTATAGAAGAAGGTCGTGGCCACCCGTCGGGCAGGCCGCGACGGCTTGGCGCGAATCGCCGGTGCTTCCGGCCGCGCGCCCGGCGATTGGAGAAATCCCCCGTCCGGAGAAGAAAAAAGCCGGGCGGAAGGCCCGGCTTTTTCATGAGCGGTGGATTCGTGAGAAACTAGAGGCGTTCCACCGCTTCTTCAAATCGGATACCGGCGTTTTCCAGCTCGTCCAGGATCGGGTCGTAAACCTCCGGGTCCACCGGGATAAACACCCCTCTCTTGGTCAGTTTTCCCTCCAGCAGCAGCCGGGTGGCGATGGCGGCCGGCAGGGCCACGGTCCGGGCCACGGCGGTCTCGGTGCCCTCGACGCCGAAATCCACCATCTGGGCGGTGAACCGCTCGCGGTGGCCGTCGGGGAACTCGCCGAGCACGTCGTGGAACATGACCACCATGTCGCGCTCGCCCTGCTTGTAGTACATCTTGGCCATCAGCATGTCCGTCAGCACGTCCAGCGGCGGCAGGCTGCCCCGGTTGATGGGGGCGGCGTCGAACAGACCCATCCACTCCAGCTTGGAGACGACCTCGGTCTGGCCGGCCAGCTTGAACTTCTCAACGAAGGCGGCCTTGACGTCCCCGCCGGCGAGACCGGCCAGGCGGGCGGTCAGGTCGCGGCAGCTCACGCCGGCGGTGTCCACCGCGTCCAGGCTGAGCCAGCCGGACTTGCCGATGATGCCCCAAACCTTGCACCAGCCGGGAAAGCGGATCGTGCCCCGGAAAATCGTCCGGATCTCCGGCACCTGGTAGATGCTGATGTAGGACAGGGAGTCCCGGTTCGGGTAGAACTCCATCTCGCCCAAGCCCTTGATGGGCAGCGGGTGATGGTCGTCAAAGAGGTTTTCCGACGGGATGGTCACCACTTCGCCGTCGCGCAGGTACTGGCCGATGTTCCGGCCGGCCAGGACCACGCCCCGGGGGCTCCAGGAGAACTTGTACTTCAGCGGGTTGTCGGCGCTTTCCGGCGCGGGGAGGGCGCCGCAGTAAGACTTGAAGCTGGCCACCTTGCCGCCTTTGGCCTCGATGGCGTGCAGCAGCCGCATGGCCGACATGTGGTCGATGCCCGGATCGAGCCCGACCTCGTTCAGGAAGGTCAGCCCCTTGGCCTGGACCTGCGCGTCCAGGGCGCGCATCTCGTCCTTGACATAGGACGTGGTGATCATGTGGCGGTTCAGGTCCAGGCAGGCGTTGGCCACCTGGAGGTGGTAGATCCAGGGCAGCAGCGAGATGACCACGTCGTGTGAGCCGACCAGCTCTCGCAGCATGTCGGCCTGTTCCACCACCCAGGCCACGGCCTTGCCGTTGGCGTGGCCGTCGAGCAGGGCCTCCGCCTTTTCCACGGTGCGGGAGGCCACGGTGACGCCCACGCCGTGTTTCAACAGGTACTGGACCAGCGGCTTCGAAACGAGCCCGGCCCCCAAGAGCAGCGCTTTTTTCATAGATGACTCCTATATTCAGTCTTTGAGATACTGTTCAAGATAACGGTAGCCCGGGGTTAACTGGCCCCGGTAGACGATCACCGCCCGCCGGATCGGGTCGGGCACGGCCAATTCCTCGAAGGGAACGCCGAAGTCGGCCGCCGCGATGCTGGGAACGAACGGGCTGAGCACCTTGCTGAAGTACTGGGACGCTTCCAGGGGCAGCTCCGAGGGCAGAATGTCCTCGATCAGCACGGCGACGCCCTCGCCCTCGAGGCCGAGATGGTAGCGGTCCTGGAGCGGGTGATAGATCAGGAAAGGCTGGTCGGGCCCGTGCGCCTCGAAGGTGAATTCGATGGAGCCTTCAATGTCGCAACTGATGTCCCCGATCACCCTCAGGGTCTTCTGCGCTTGTGCCCAAAGCCGCCGGACGGCTTCCCGGGTCACCAGGCGCGGGTAGCGGCCGTCCCAGTAAATACAATTCAGGAGCAGGGACAAGCGGGGCAAGTAGCCTTCAAACACCGACCGGTAGCCCTCCGGGTGCTTGAAGTAATGCTGCAGCTCGAACGGCGGGCCGCCTTCGATCGGAGTGACCATGTCGGCCTCGGTGAAAACCACCTTGTAAATCTCGTTCAGGCCGGCTTCGAAGTGGCCGCGAAGCAGATCGGCCGGGGAAAGCGGCACCGGTTCCAATTCGTCGACCACGTCCTGGGCGCCCTTGGAGACGTTGCCATAACCGGTCACGCCGATCACGAAGGGGCGAAGCGCTTCCGGGAGCCCTTCACGCCGCAGCTCGCGGCCGGCCTGTCGAACCAGCGCGTGCGCGTGGGCCAGGGAATCGCAGTCCATCGCTCGCCGGATCTCTTGCAGCGGCGACCGGATGCCCTCCTGGGCCAGGCGTTGCCCCAGCAGGTAGAGCGAGTTGATCGCCCCGGCGTAGCCGGCGAAGTTCCCGAAGAAAATCAGGCGGCGGTTGTGCTCGTCCACGACGCGCTCGTAGTCGATCAGCGTGGCGCCCGACCACAGGATCTGCCGGAGCATGCCCATGTTGTAAGGCTGTCCCTTGATGGTGTGAGAAAAGAAAATGTGGGTCTTGCCGGGCAGGATTTTTGCCGCCGGGATCTCCTTGAGTCCGAAGATGACCCCGGCCGGAGAAAGGTCACGGGTCAGCTCCGCCCCCGCCCGAGTGAATTCTTCGTCTCGCAACACCCGGTGGTTGGATGGCTCCACCAGCACCCGCATCCCCCGGGCGACCAGCGGCGCCAGATCTGCCGGAGTGAGCGGAACCCTTTTTTCGAGGACCGACTTGTCCTCTTCCCGAATGGCGATTGTCTGCATGTTCACACCACCTGCCGATAATTCGAACCGCGCAATGTACCATTTTCGCGGTCCCGGGTCAAGAGGACAGTCCGGGAAAACAATGCCGGGGCGCGGTCCGTGTCCCGGAGGTGGCGCGACGCAGGGAGATTTGTGCTCGAAGATTCACACCCAAACTTGCTCGTGGGGGATTCACTGGTATAATTAGATTTAAAATACACTCCAAACGAGGGGAATTCACCGTGGTTTCATACTTGCAATTTCTTGGCGCCACCCGGACCGTCACCGGTTCCCGGCACGTACTCTATCACCGCGGCAAAGTGGTGCTGATGGACTGCGGCCTCTTCCAGGGGCTCAAGGAACTGCGCCTGCGCAACTGGGAGCCCTTCCCGCTACCAACCGGCTTCGTGGACGACGTGGTGCTCAGCCACGCCCACATCGACCATTCCGGCTACCTGCCCCGCTTCGGCCGCCACGGCTTCGACGGGCGGATCTTCGCCACCCCGTCGACGGCCGACCTTTGCGGCATCATGCTGCCCGACTCGGCCCACATCCAGGAAGAGGACGCCAAGTACGCCAACAAGGAGGGGTTCACCAAGCACGAGCCCGCTTTGCCACTCTACACCGTCAAGGACGCCGAGCAGGTGCTGGGCCAGTTCCACGTGGTGCCGCTCAACCAGCCGTTCGCCATCAATCGCAACGTCCAGTTCGAGTTCCTGGAATCCGGCCACATCCTTGGCTCGGCCCTGACGCGCGTCACCCTGCGGCGGGAAGACGAGACCACCTTTCAGATCCTCTATTCGGGCGACCTGGGCCGGTATGAAGAAGACCTGCTGCCCGACCCGGCCGCCGTTTCGGAAGCCGACTTCCTGGTCCTGGAGTCGACCTACGGCGACCGCCTCCATTCAGAGAACGACGTTCACCAGACCTTGGCGGACATCATCAGCAAGACCGCGGCCCGCCGCGGCGTCGTGGTGATCCCCTCCTTCGCCGTGGGCCGCACCCAGGACCTGCTCTTCGTCCTGCGGCAGTTGCAGGAGGCGAAGCGCATCCCGGCGATCCCGGTCTACATCGACAGTCCTTTGGCCATCCAGGCGACGAAGATCTTCTGCGCCCACCCGGAGGCTTTCGATCCGCAAAACGTCCCCGAAGCGGTCAATGGCGACTGTTCCTTTCTCTGCCACCACCTGCAGTTGGCTTCTTCCGTCCAGGACTCCATGGCCCTCAACAACATGGAAGGACCGTTCATCATCATTTCGGCCAGCGGCATGTGCGAGGCCGGGCGCATTCTCCACCACCTCAAGCTGAAGCTGCCCGACCCGCGCAACGCGGTGGTGTTCGTGGGCTACCAGGCCGAGGGCACCCGGGGCCGGCGCTTGCTTGACGGAGAGAAGGAGATCAAGATCCACGGCGTGCTCGTGCCGGTCCGGGCCGAGCTCCATAACATCGACGCGCTCAGCGCCCACGCCGACTACGAGGAGATCTTCAAGTGGCTCAGCCACTTCCGGAAACCGCCGCGGATGACCTTCCTGGTGCACGGCGAGCAGGCTCAGATGGAGGCCCTGGCCGGCAAGATCCGGGAGCGGCTCGGTTGGCCGGTCACGCTGCCGAACTACCTGGACAAGGTCGATCTGGAGAAGTTTTTGCCGCCGCTGGCCTTCCCGGATCCGCCCGGCGCCGCTTCGCTCCCTTGACTCAACCCGGCCGTCGGAACCAAACGAAGGCCGAACGAATGATTCACCACGGAACACACTGAAGACACTGAAAAAAGAATTTCACATCGATGCACAGGATGAGCAGGATGGATCGGGGACTGGGGTGAGATTTAGAAGGGGCCGTTCACCGATCGGCGGACTGCACGGATGTGTTGCGGGTTGGTTTCGGCGCACCCCGCGAGCGGCCCGGCCAGCTCTAGAATACCGGGGTTGGTGATCCTGACGAATGATAGATTTCGCCCAGGGCGGCCACCAGCGCGTCCGCTTCGGCCGGGGTGTTGTAGCCCTGGAAGGATGGCCGCACGAACAACCGGTCCTCGTGGGTGGTGAGGGGCACCTCGATCCGGTAGCGGGTGAAGAGCGTGTCCTTGAGCCTGTCCGGGTCCGCCGCGGGAAGAGGGACGGCCACCATCTGGGCGAAGGCCGACGGCCCTGAAATTGGCGCCAGGCCGGTCAGCGCGCCGACCCGGGCCAGAATCTGGACGGCCAGCCGGTGGCACTTCCGGATCACCCGGGGCCAATCGTGGCGGGCCCTGAAGTCGATGGCCGCCGGCACCGCCAGAAAGGCCGCGATGTCCCGGCTGCCCTGCCACTGGTGTTTTCGGACGTAGGGCGTGGAACCGGTGTAGGCGTCGAAGGACGTGTGGCCGGTGACGGTGTGGCTGTAACCCCAACTGATCACCGCGGCGTCCAGCCGCTCGTGATGCTCCGGGCGGGTGTACAGGAAGCCGGCCCCCTTCGGGGCGCACAGCCACTTGTGGCAATTGCCGGTGTAGAAGTCCGCCGCCAGGCCATCCAGGTCCAACGGCAGTTGCCCGGGGGCGTGCGCGCCGTCGATCAGGGTCAGGATTCCCGCCGCCCGGGCGCGGCGGCAGACCTCCTCGACCGGCAGGATCAGGGCCGTGGTGGAAGTGATGTGGCTGAGGTAAATCAAGCGGGTGCGCGGCGTGACCGACTGCCACAGCGAATCGGCGAGCGCATGGGGCTCGGGGAGCGGCAATGGCAGGCGGTGCCGGACGTAGCGGGCCCCGCTCCGCCGGCAGACGAACTCCCAGACGTTGTCGCAGGCGCCGTACTCGTGGTCGGTGGTGAGGATCTCGTCGCCGGGCTGGAACTCCAGCGACCGGGCCACCGTGTTGACGCCGGTGGTGGCGTTGGTGACGAACACCAGGCAATCCGGGTCCGCCCCGAGGAACTCGCCCAGCCGCTCGCGCGCCACGGCCAGCAACGTCGAGGAACGCCGCCCCAGGAACTCCACCGGGTTGCGCTCCAGTTCGCGCTGCCAGCCCTGGTAGACTTCGAACACCTCCCGGGGACAGGCGCCGAAGGAGCCGTGGTTGAGAAAGACAAGGTCCTCGTCGAGCATGAACAGGTCGCGCATGGCCTGGCCTCAGTCCGGTCGAACTCACTGGGTGCGGCGAATCGCCAGCAGGGTCACATCATCGTTCTTGGGCTGGCGGCCCCGGCGGGAGGTCCAGTCCGCCAGGCAGGCCTGGATCAGTTGACGCGGATTCGCTCCGG
>ERZ1645192.4573-NODE-4573-length-10929-cov-11.356998_pt1 | contig 10929 bp, 6 predicted proteins | sample MGYA00575354_ERZ1645192 | MGnify/ENA primary metagenome ERZ1645192 (study PRJEB40844, sample SAMN11349763) | freshwater sediment metagenome | isolation source: river sediment | host: Sediment | place: India: Faizupur Khadar , New Delhi | collected 2017-02-21 ...
AACACTTCTTTTGTCAATAATGTGGAAAAAGAATCCCTGGCTGCTATCAGAAAAATAACTACCAGACAATTTGAAGATGCCAAAGCAATTTTGTATAATATTGATATTAAGGAAGAAAGAGAAAGAATTTACGCTGCATTCGATACGGCGTTCCTTGCATTATTTCCCAATTTTATAGAAGCATTCAATACATTAATGAATGAAGATGCCCGCATATCTCTGGATAAAAGTGGCGCTCTTCCTATGGAAGTGAGGATATTTGCATTGATGAGACTCGGCATAGATGACCCTGCCCAGGTGGCGGACTATTTGCATCTGTCGGTTAATACCATATATGTGTACAAAAACAAAATTAAATCCAAAGCCTCTGTATCCAAAGAGCAGTTTGATGCTCTGGTAATGGCAATTTCTAAATAGTCAATCTTAAATAAGCGTTCCCGTAGCTCTCATAATAATTAGAATTCCAAACAATTAGAATTATTTTAATCTTAATTTCCACCTTTATTCGTTGGTTGTTGTTTTAGACTTGGATAGTTTTGTCTGACTAAAACAACTAATATGGGAATAACTAAGAAACTATTTTTTCTGACGTGTATAAGCGTATTTCTCGGGATCACACTTACAGCCGCAGCTCAGAATCTGAAAATCAGTGGTGTCGTAACTGACGCAGGCTCTAATGAAGTATTGATGGGTGTCACCGTATTGATTAAGGGCAGTTCCATTGGGACAACCACCGGCAGTGACGGAAAATACTCCCTTCAGGTATCTGTAAATGATACTATTGAAGCTCTCATGATGGGGTATAAAAACGCAACTGCCCTTGTTAAGGGTAAAACAAATATTGATTTTTCCCTGACGGAAGATACCCGTTATTTGAAGGAAACCGTAGTTATCGGTTACGGCACAATGGATAAGAAGGAACTGACAAGCGCCATTGCGCATGTTTCCTCGAAAGATTTCTTGTCCTCCAGTTCCATGGATCCTGCCATGTTGATTCAGGGAAAGGTATCAGGTGTGTCAGTGGTCAACACCGGTTCGGCCGATCCCAATAACAATGCAAGTATCCAGATACGCGGGATATCTTCAAGGGCAGCCGGCCTCGGACCGCTTATCGTTATAGATGGCGTTCCCGGTGGCAATATGTCCAATGTGAATCAAAACGATATAGAATCCATAAACATCTTGAAAGATGGTGCCGCATCGGCCATATACGGTACACGGGGAAGCAACGGGGTAGTGTTAATTACTACAAAGAAAGGAACATCTGACGGCGAGATCCACACTTCATATTTCGGGCAGGTCTCAGCCAATATCATGATAAAGGAACTGGATATGCTCAATGCCGGTGAGTATCGTGAATATAAAGTGGCAAACGGCAAAGGAGTGGATTACGGAGGTAACGTGGACTGGTTGAAAGAAGTGAGCCGCATTGGCCTTACGCACCAGCACACTTTGACTTTATCTGGAGGACGGGCCGAGACGAATTACCGTGTCAGCGCCGATTTCCGCGATTCTAAAGGGATTGACAGACGTTCGGAGAGGATGGAATACGGTCTGCGCGCCTCGGTCAACCATACCACCAAGAGCGGACTTTTAACCTTCTCGGCCAATGTAGCGCCCCGGGTAGTTAAATTAAAACAAGCCGATTGGAATGTTTTCCACAATGCGATGGAAGCGAATCCGACCACACCCATCATGGATCCGGAAAATCCTTCCATGTATTTCAGTTTCTTTGGACAGCAGGCAGGCTATAACCCGGTTGAAGAAATAATGACGGTAAAGGACGACCGCGAGATATTATTCCTTGATTGGGACGCCACTGTAAAATTGAACATTACCGATGACCTTTCCACTCAAGTTACCTTTGCCGATCAACAAAACCAATATTATAACAGCTGGTTCCGTCCTTCCACCAACACAGAAGGCATCAGCAAGGGTTGGTCCGGCGAGGCTTCCAAGGATTTCACAAAGAACAGCCAATATTCCATTGAATGGCTGGGAAATTACTACAAAACATTTGGTAATCACAACCTGAAGGTGATGGCAGGTTATTCATACCAATATTTCCAAAATTCCGGGCTGAATGCGCTGAATAAGAATTTTCCCAACGATGGCATAACATACAATAACCTTTCTCAGGGTGCCTGGGCACGTGAAGAGGGGTATGTAGGCATGGGCTCCTTCAAGAACGATGCAAAACTGATTGCATTCTTTGGCAGGATCAATTACGATTATATGGGTAAATACCTGGCAACCGTTTCATTCCGCAGGGAAGGGTCTTCCAAGTTTGGGGCAAACAATAAATGGGGTAATTTCCCCGCCGTCTCTGCCGGCTGGCGTTTGAGCGAGGAATCGTGGATAAAGGGCGCCCGTTGGATAAACGATCTCAAGATTCGTGCGGACTTTGGGATTACCGGAAATCAGAACTTTAACAGTTACCTTTCGCTCAATACAATGACTGGATTTGGCGACTATTACTATAACGGTAAGTATTTTACAGTTTGGGGACCTTCAAAAAACGTGAACCCCGATCTGAGGTGGGAAAAAGGAATAAACTGGAACGTGGGTGTTGACTTCTCTTTGTTCGACTATAGATTGTCGGGCTCTGTAAACTACTATCAAAGAACACAACAAGATCTGCTGGGAGACTATAATGTTCCCATTCCTCCCTATCTTTTCTCAACTACTTTTGTCAATGTAGGAACCATGAAGAACACGGGTCTGGAAGTGGATCTGAACTGGAAGGCAGTGGATAACCGTGATTTCGGATACACAATTGACTTTGCCGGTTCCACCATGGACAATGAGTTTGTATCATTTTCCAATTCAGAATACATTGGCCAGGATTACTATTACGTGGCCCCCACGGAAGACCCGTTTCCCTTCCATTACCTGCAACGTATTGAAGCCGGAAAGAGATTGGGCACCTACTATATGTGGAAGTTTGCAGGGGTAAACAAACAGGGTGACTGGCTGGTATATGACAAGAACGGCGAGTTGATACCCGGACTGTCGGCCACCGATGCCGATATGTACGAAGTAGGAAACGGCCTTCCAAAGTTCATGGCATCTATGACGCATAGTTTCCGTTATAAAGACTGGGATCTCTCGGTTTATTTCCGCGGAGCCTTCGGATTTGACATTTTCAATATTCATGAATTCTATTATGGTTTCCAGGACGAAGTGGGCAATGTGATGAAGCTTGCCTATACCAAGAATCAATTGCTGAAAGGGAACCCCATTGTATGTGACTATTTCCTGGAAAGAGGTGATTATGTCAAGCTCGATGTGCTCAATCTAGGGTATACGTTCAAAATGAACAACAATTATCTGAAAGGGATAAGACTCTATCTCACCGGGCGCAATCTGTTGACCATTACCGGATTTTCCGGAGTGGATCCGTCTACGTATCAGGTGAACGGCCTGCAGCCGGGGGCTTCCGGTTCCAGAAATTATTACCCGTCCTGCCGCCAGGTGATTGCGGGAATCCAGATAGATTTCTAAAATAAAATCAAAGAAAAGATGAAATATTACAGATATATGTTAGCAGCATTGGCTGTTACACTAATGGCCGGCTGCACGAACCTGGATGAGACCATATATGATCAGGTCTCGAGTGAGAATTACTACAATACGCAGATGGATGTGGTCCGCGCCGTGTTCCGTCCTTTTGAACATGCCTATTGGAGCATTCAGTCCCGTCACCAACTGGAAGAACTGTCTGGGGATTTGGTGGCAACGTGGAAAAAAGATGACTGGTGGGAAGACGGGGGACGCTGGAGCAGGCTTCATTACCACACCTGGACCGTTGAAGATGAACTGATTAAAAATGAGTGGGTAGGTTGTTTCACAGGTATCATGCAGTGCAACTATGTCCTGGATGATCTTAATACGCTGGACCCTGAGAAATACAATTTTAGCACCGAGGAATACAACAACCTGAAAGCACAGTGTCGCACCCTGAGGGCCTGGTTCTATACCCGTCTGCTGGGAAGCTACAGAAATGTTCCCCTGGCTGTAAGCCGCGATGTGTCATTGAATTCCGAGGGGCAGGTCGAACCCCGTGAGTTATTTGATTTTATTGAAAAAGAACTCAGGGAATGTGTTCAATTGCTCGATGCCAAAGATGGTGCAGCCGGAAACGGAACCGTACAGGGACAATGGAACAAGGCCGGCGCCGCAGCGCTCCTGGTACGCCTGTATCTGAATGCCGAGAAATGGATTGGGGAAAGCAAGTATACCGAATGCGCCGCCCTGGCGCAGCAAATCCTTAACGGTGATTTTGGTTCTTATGCTTTGGGAAAGACATGGGACGAGGTATTCGACTGGGATAATGAAAACTGCCGGGAAGTCCTATTTGCCTTCCCTTCCGCAAAAGGATACAGCCATTATGTCTATTCGGGCGATTTGTTCTGGTGGACAGTGCCTGCCCGTACCATTGCAAACTACCTGGGCGACACAAAAGCCGGTAATGGCGACCATAACTGCAAATACGGGCTGGCTCCGAGTTTCGCTCCCGACGGCACACCTTATACTACCGAACTGGGCAGACCGGCCGCTAAATTCAAAAAATATCCCGAAGACTACCGGCTTAAACTATACAGAAACCTGGGCGATAACAAGCGGGAGGGAATGATGCTGTTCGGTTACCTCGATTATGAAGAAAACGGGAAAGCCAAGCGCGTTGTGTCTCCCACCGGAGATGAGGATCTGTATCTCAGGGATGCAGTTGGCAATTTCAAAGGATGCGGTCCCGATGAGATTCCGGCAGACCGTACTTCCGATATGCTTCACGGAGACCACAGCTCGGGCTGGCGTTTTGTAAAATATCCCCTATACATGGATACCGATGAAGGACAAATGGAATCCGATTTTGTGGAAATTAGGTTGGCCGAGGTGATTTATTCCTTGGCCGAGTGCAGGTTCCGTGAGGGGAAAGTGAACGAGGCCGCAACGCTCCTAAATACCGTCCGGCGGAGAAATTATCCTGAAAATGCCGTGGCAAAATATCTTTATGCACCTGAAGGTCCGGTAACACTTACACAGGCCGAATTGCTTGACGAATGGGGCAGGGAGTTCTTCCACGAAGGCCGTCGGCGCACGGATCTTATCCGTTTTGACAAATTCTGCAAAGGTGTATGGTGGGATAAGACTCCGGACAAGGACAATCACACAGAGATATTCCCGCTTCACAGAGACGTGCTGAGCAGCAATCCTGCCCTCAAACAAAATACAGGTTATTAGAATTACTCATATAAATCTTGATAAAATGAAAAACACTAGAAAAATGTTGATGTTGTTCCTCGCCGGAACACTCTTCCTGTTGCCTTCCTGTGACAAGGATAAGGAACCCGAAGTAATTGATGTTGAACGCCATTACGAAATGGTTTACATGCTTGGCGCCGCAGCTGACGGCCATTGGGATTCAGCCGATCCGCTACCCATGACAGCCACCGCCGATAAGGACGTGTTCGTTTATGAACTGGATCTGGTACGCAGTGCAGAAAACAAGCTCATCAAATTTTCCGTTGATGTGAATACCTGGGATAAAACCCATTTCCTTGTTCCTGCACTGGAAAACATGGTGGAAGGCCAGGCTTATGCCTATCTTAAAGAAGGAGAAAACAAACTGGCCGAATCATCTGTTCCTAAAGACGGGGACGGCAATCTCCGCGACCATTTCTTTGGCATGGACAAAGGCACAAGCGGCCGTTATAAAATAGAAATCAATCCCATCAAGCTTACCCTGAAGGCCACCAAGCTTTCATCATTGGCCGATCCCGAAATTGTTGAATGGGTAGAAGGAAATCTTTACATGGTTGGCGACGCGGCTCCTGCAGGCTGGGCCATTGCAAGTCCCACACCCATGGTTCGTAACGGTAATATTCATACCTTTGAAGGAGCCCTGAAAGCCGGTGAATTCAAAATTGCCACTGTATTTGATTGGGGCGGGGATTTTTATCGCCCTGCAGTTGACCAGACCGAGATTAGCAAAAGTGGCATTGCCGACGGTACGGTGGTTTGCTGGAAGGAAGATGCAGCAGCCGGACACGGTGATAACAAGTGGAGAGTGAAGGATGCCGGTAAGTACCGTCTGACTCTGAATACCGAAACCTTGACACTTAAAGTAGAATGGTTAGGAGAATAAGTAAAATAGTTCTGTTGTCTCTGGTGTCGGCATTGGTTTTCATCAATGTCGACGCAAGAGACAGTAAATACACACGTAAAAATGTAGCTCCTCAATACTGGACTGCTTACGAGTATTGTTATGATCTGAACAGGCCGATAACCGAATTGCGCTGGAAAAATAATATCGACTGGATGGCCAAAACGTTCCTGGACCGGGGGTACGATATGATAACGAATGACGGCTGGATAGAAGATGCCCAGACGATTAACGAAAACGGTTATATTACTAAATACAATAGCGGCTGGGAACATGGTTTCAGATACTGGAACGAATATATCAAAAACAAAGGCATGAAAGCAGGAGTATATTACAACCCCCTTTGGATGACAACTGCTGCTTACGATCAGGACTGCCCTGTTGCGGGAACTTCCACCTCGGCTCGTAGAATTGCCGGTCAGTATTCATTCAACGGAAAACTGCACTGGGTTGACGTAGACAAACCGGGCGCAGAAGAATGGGTAAAAGGGTATGTACGATACTTTATTGACCTGGGTATGTCATTTCTTCGTGTGGATTTTTTGGAAAACTACGAGAACCATTATGGAACCGAAAGATATGAAAAAGCCCTGCGCTGGATAGCCGAAGAGGCCGGAGATGATCTGTTCATATCGCTGGTCATGCCCAATTCATTCAATCACGCCGCCACAGAAATTCCATACGGAGACATGTTCCGGATTAGTGATGATTGCTTTGCAGGAGACTGGAACTTCGTGAGCGCCCGCAGACGCGGTCAGGTGAAAAATAACTGGCCCATGTATGCCAATGTATTCGATGGATTTATAGGATTTTCAGAAGTATCTGCTCCGGGAAAGATTATGATGGATGGTGACTTTATGCGGTTGAACAAACTGGCAAACAATGGAGAACGTAAGTTCCTGTTCTCTCTGATGATAATGGGTGGATCTGCTCTTGCCATTGCAGATCAGTATGATACGGCTACAGACGATGTAGTGGCCATCTACAAAAATGAGGAATTGCTGGAGTTGCATAACATGGGATTTTCCGCAAAACCGCTTAGTACCAACATTCTTGATTTTGAGAATAGTTCTCGTTGGGTAGGGAAACTTCCCGACGGAGACTATATTGTGGGTCTTTTCAACCGGGAAGACAGAGCGTTGGTATACGGCATTGACTTTACTACTGAGCTGGGAATTACTTCGGGAAGAGCAAAAAGTGTACGTGATCTTTGGACTCACAAAGAATTGGGTAGTATGAAAAACAAATTTGAGACGGCGTTGGAACCTCACCACTGTGTGATTATCAGAATCAGCCCCGATCCGGTTGCCTATAACTCTTCCGGATTTGGGTGTTCCTGTCGTCATGACGAATAATTATGAAACACTTTTATTTATTTACTACGGCTTTGATACTGGTGATTAGCTGCCAGTCTCACACAGATTCAAAAAATGCTATTGTATTGAAATCTCCCGATGACATGTTATCCTTAGAGGTTATGTTATCGGATGAAGGCAAACCCATGTATGCCCTCAAGTATTCCGATGACTATATTATTCTGCCAAGTGCTCTTGGATTTGAATTTCGTGGCACCATCAAGGCCACCGAACTTAATTTTGGTACAACAATAAGTAAGGCAGACTCAAAGCCAAGCCGCCATTTTAATGATCACTTTAAGATTGTAAATATTTACAGAAGCAGCTTTGATCAGACATGGAACCCGGTCTGGGGTGAAGAATCTGAGATAAGAAATCATTATAATGAACTGCTTATAGATTTAGTCCAGAGTGAGACTTCCGAGAGGATGTCAATCAGATTCAGGTTATTCGATGACGGTTTGGGCTTCCGTTATGAATTTCCGGGCGGCCAGAAATTAAATTATTTTGTTATAAAAGAAGAGCTTACAGAGTTTGCCCTGGCAGATGACTATTTTGCATGGTGGCTGCCGGGCGATTACGATACACAGGAATATGAATATGTGGAAAGTCGCATATCGCAGGTCCCTGAATATTTTCAGAAAGCCATATCGGGTAATTCGTCACAGACCCCCTTTTCAATAAATGGTGTCCAGACCTCTCTGCTCATGAAAACAGATAAAGGGGTATTTGTAAATATCCATGAGGCCGCTCTTATAGATTATCCCTGCATGCATCTTCTTGTAGACCCTCTCAGGAAGGTTTTGGTCTCACATCTGACCCCCGATGCGCAAGGCTGGAAGGGATACATGCAAACACCCTGCAACACCCCCTGGCGCACGGTTCAGGTAACACCGTCTGCGGAATCTATGCTGGCAAGCCGAATAATCTTAAATCTCAATGAACCTTGTGTTTACGATGACGTGTCCTGGATTCATCCGGTAAAATACATGGGGGTATGGTGGGAAATGATTTCCGGTGCCGGAACCTGGGCGTATACCTCGGATTACCCTTCAGTAAAACTCGGCGTTATTGATTACAACCTGGCTAAGCCAAATGGCAGGCATAGCGCAAATAACGAAAATGTCAGAAGATATATTGATTTTGCGTCTGCAAACGGATTTGATGCATTGCTTGTTGAGGGATGGAACATCGGGTGGGAAGATTGGGCCGATTGTTCGAAAGATTATGTTTTCGATTTTCAAACACCTTATCCCGATTTTGACATAGCATCATTGAATGAATATGCTCATTCCAAGGGAATTAAACTGATTATGCATCACGAAAGTTCGTCTTCGGTGCGTAATTACGAGAGACATATGGAAGACGCCTACACATTGATGAACCAATATGGATATGATGCCGTCAAATCCGGTTATGTCGGAGACATTCTTCCGCGGGGAGAACATCATTATGGTCAGTGGATGGTCAATCATTATCTCTATGCGGTCACCGAGGCGGCAAAGCATCATATCATGGTAAATGCTCATGAGGCGGTACGTCCTACCGGCTTGTGCCGTACGTATCCTAACCTGATTGGTAATGAATCTGCCAGAGGAACCGAATATCAGGCATTTGGCGGGACCAAACCTAATCATGTGACCATTCTTCCTTTCACCAGATTAAACGGGGGACCAATGGATTTTACACCAGGCATATTCGAAATGGATCTGAGTACTTTTTCCAATAACACTTCAAAAGTAAATGCTACCATCGCAAACCAGCTTGGTTTGTACGTCACCATGTATTCGCCTCTTCAAATGGCGGCAGACCTTCCACAGCATTACGAGAAGTTTATGGATGCCTTCCAATTCATTAAAGACGTTGCGGTTGACTGGTCCGAAAGCCGATATCTTACTGCCCGGCCGGGAGATTATGTTGTTATAGCCAGAAAAGCCAAAGACAGCGGTCAATGGTTTCTGGGAGGAGTTACCGATGAGCAGAAAAGGACTTTCGATCTCACACTCGATTTCCTGGAACCCGATCTGCAGTACGAGGCTACCATTTACAGAGATGCCCCCGATGCCGATTACCGTACCAATCCGCAGGCTTATGAAATAGAAAAGCGGGCTGTTTCCAGAGAGGATGTTTTATCCCTCACGGCAGCTCCCGGAGGCGGCTTTGCCATCTCTTTTGCCGTGCTTACAGCGGGTGGTTATTCTTTTACACAACGGACAGAATACCCGTAGTCCTTGTAGCCGTTGCTCCTGCTCACATAGCAGTTATTATAGGATTGATTCCGGCATAAGGCGAAATCTATACTGCTCCCCGTAGAACTCCACCAGTAGCCCAAGTCACCAATGCTGTAGAAGGTACCATTGAAATTGCGGTAACCACCCGGAAGGGCTGAGAAACCGGACTTGTTTCTGTATGTCTGATAATCTGTATTACCTACAGCACCATCATTAATTGATAACGGCCAACCACTAACGGCAGCCATGGATTTAGCAATTTTACTCCTAACGTCAACCCCACCTATAGAGCCATCATAGTTATGGCCATTGTTGGATAAATAAGTTTCGAGTTGCGTCCACTCTGCATCACTGGGTAAATGCCAGCCTGAAGGGCAGGCTGTTAGTGCCGCCCGCCAGTTGTAGAGGACACCGTAGATTCTATAGTTAGCTGTTGCTATGGCTGTAGCTGCGTTTATACTGTAAGAACCATAAACATAATAATATTGATCTGTTTCATGACCTGTGTCTTCTGAGCCTGTTCCAGGGCCAACCACGCTGGGCAGATACGCCAGGTTTTCAGCAAACCATACTTGCTCTCCAATGGTTACTGTTTTGTACACTTTGCCATCCCGTGAATCGGTAAAGGTAATAGGAGTGTCATGTGGTGTGCAGGAATAGATGAACACCAACGCAAATAAGGAAATAATCGGTTTTTTCATGTCTTATTTTAAGTGTTATTAAGTAATTGTGTACTGAATGGATTATTTGAATAATAAATATTAAATCATTAAAACTTTAAGAATCAGCTTATTCGAGAAAACTAATATCATAGCACTAATTAGTGGCAAAAAATACATCAACAATTTGTCCGATTATTCCTTTTGTTACTATGGGAAATTTAAACCGGACAGCAGTACTGGTACGATATTATAGAGTCAATATTGGTGCAAAAAGGATGGTTTGGAACGTCAGATGAATAGTTTATTGAACCCAGAATTGGGACTTGTGCAAATATAGAGAATTATTCCTATCGTTATCCTTTGATTTTGAATTTGGTACCTCTTTCTATGATTATTCTTTTCTGACCTCTGGAAGTGAAACAAAATCCGCGAACCAGCTGTGTCTGATCCGGGGATGCGCAGCCAGAACGCGCAAAAATTATTAACTTAGAGTCAGGTTTCGGGCAAAATTCTAA
>ERZ1645192.4574-NODE-4574-length-10928-cov-6.212085_pt1 | contig 10928 bp, 10 predicted proteins | sample MGYA00575354_ERZ1645192 | MGnify/ENA primary metagenome ERZ1645192 (study PRJEB40844, sample SAMN11349763) | freshwater sediment metagenome | isolation source: river sediment | host: Sediment | place: India: Faizupur Khadar , New Delhi | collected 2017-02-21 ...
ATTTCCCTACGTTTAAAAAGCATATTCAAAAAATATAAAAGACTTGAAGCATAACTCAAATAATAATTATTGAATGGAAAGGTATGGCATTATCCATACCTTTTTATTTTAGAAAATGAAAACAATTATAAAAAACGCTTATATTGTTAATGAAGGGAAAACCTTTATAGGCTCTGTTATTCTCGAAAATGGCTTTATTAAAGAGATTATTAAAGGAAAACAAGAGAATACTAAAAACGATAATGCCGAAGTAATTGATGCCGAAGGAAAATATCTCTTCCCCGGTGTAATTGATGATCAAGTGCATTTTCGTGAACCAGGACTTACACACAAAGCCGATCTGTTTTCGGAGTCAAAAGCAGCAGTGGCAGGAGGAGTAACTTCTTTTATGGAAATGCCCAATACCATTCCCAATGCAATTACAATTGATTTACTGGAAGAAAAATATCTGTTAGCTGCAGAAAAATCATTGGCAAATTTTTCATTTTATTTAGGCGCTTCCAACGATAATTTAGATGAATTAAAAAAACTAAATCCAATCAATAATTGCGGAATCAAAGTATTTATGGGTTCTTCAACAGGGAATATGCTGGTAAATGACCCCAACATATTACAGCAAATTTTTTCTACCAATAACTTAATCGCTGTTCATTGCGAAGACGATAGAATAATTAAAGAAAATCTCGAGAAACAAAAAGAAATTTATGGAGAAAATATTCCTTTTTCGGCTCACCCAATAATTAGAAATGTCGAAGCTTGTTACCGTTCGTCGTCGATGGCAGTAGCCATGGCATTAAAAATGAATACGCGATTACATCTGCTTCATCTCTCATCGGCCGAAGAAATGAATTTATTAGGGAATACATTTCCACTCGAAAAAAAGAAAATTACTGCCGAAGTTTGTGTACATCATCTTTGGTTTTCGGATAAAGACTACAACGAAAAAGGCGCTTTTATTAAATGGAATCCGGCAATAAAAAGCGAAAACGACCGTAATGCACTTTGGCAGGCATTATTAGATGATAGACTGGATGTAATTGCTACCGATCATGCACCTCATGCCTTAGAAGAAAAAACAAAAGGATATTTAACGGCACCCTCGGGCGGTCCACTAATTCAGCATTCGCTTGTAGCTATGCTCGAATTTTATCATCAAAAAAAAATATCGCTGGAAACCATTGTTCACAAAATGGCACATGCTCCAGCTATTTGTTTTCGTGTACATAAAAGAGGATTTATTCGACAAGGTTATCATGCCGATTTGGTTTTAGTCGATTTAAATAATCCTTGGAAAGTAGATCGTTCTAATATACTTTCTAAATGCAAATGGTCGCCTTTCGAAGGAACAACTTTTAATGCTCAAGTTACGCATACCTTTGTAAATGGAAACTTGGTATATTGCAATGGATTATTTAATGACTCCATTAAAGGGAAACGCATTCTTTTCGAACAAGATTAAAATATTGTAAAATGAAAAATATTTTTCTTTTTTTGTTAATAATTTTTCTTTCTTGTAATCAGAAGAAAGACTCAATAGAACCAATAATAACCTCATCGGAAGTAATTTCTGCTGAAGAAATGACTAAAATTATGGAAGATGTTATGTTGGTTGAAGGCGTAATGGGGGTAGGCGCTTCGGAACAAAAGTTTAAAGATTATCCATATTATTCATCGCATTATTATAATTTTATTTTAAAGAAACATAATATTACAAGTAATCAATTACGCGAAAGTATTAACTACTATGCATCCGATTCGGAAAAAATGCTAAAAATAATGCAGGATGTATTAAATAATTTAAGCGAAAAACAAAGTAAGGTTGCTGGTAAATAGAAAATAGGTTTTCTTTATTTCGTATAAACTGCTGTACAGTTATCTAAATCGGCGCCGTCATTCACTTGGTAAGTCCAATCAATTCGTGTAAAATTATTTATAAGTGTTCCATTCCCTTTAATAGTAAACCCGCTTACAGTTTGTTCGGGGATAGAGGCATATGTACCGGCAACAACGGCATATACCTTAGCATTAGTGCCTAATTGATAAAAATTGGTTAATAAAATTTGGGAGCTGTTATCCGGTTTTAATGAAATAGAAACGGTAAAGGAGGAAGCTCCGTTTTGAGAGCTGGTTTCGGCACATATCCAGTTTCCTACAAAACGATCTCGGGGGTCATCCAGCGGAGAGTCATTATCGTTCGGGTCGCAGGAATATAATAGAATACTTACAATACTAAAAAATAAAATAATTCGAAGAAATTGTTTCATAAAAGAAGTCTTTTATTAAGAATGTCAACAATCATACAAATAAATGATAACAAATTTAACAAAATTTTAAGAAAATTTATGAAATAATCGGCTTAATATTTAGCGCTATTATAATTCATATTGGCATATTTTAATAAATTTGCTGTTAGATAAATAAATGAATACATGTCGATACAGATTGAGAATTTAATAAAAATTTACGGTAAACAAAAAGCATTAGATGGAATTTCATTTAAAACCGAAGCCGGCGAAATAATAGGGCTGGTTGGACCCAATAGAGCAGGGAAATCAACATTAATGAAAATAATTAGTTGTTATCTTCCTCAAACATCCGGAAATGCTTTTGTTTGTGGGTTTGATGTAATAGAACAATCGATTGAAGTAAGAAAAAAAGTTGGCTATTTACCGGAACATAATCCGCTGTATTTGGATATGTATATCCCGGAATACCTCTCATTTGTTGCAGGTATTTACAAATTAGGGAAAACTACAAATGTCCGAGTTGCCGAAATGATTGAAATTACTGGTTTACTTCCCGAACGCAGAAAAAAAATAGGGGCTTTATCAAAAGGATATCGTCAACGCGTTGGTATTGCGCAGGCATTAATACATAATCCCGACGTATTAATATTAGATGAACCCACCTCCGGATTAGACCCTAATCAAATATTGGAAATACGGAATCTTATAAAAGCAATAGGCAAAGAAAAAACAGTTCTTTTTTCAACGCATATTATGCAGGAAGTAGAAGCGGTATGTGATAGGGTGATAATTCTGAATCACGGGAAAATTTTAACAGATCAAAAAACGGAAGAAATACATAAATATTTAAATACAAGTATTCAGCTTATTTCCATAGAATTCGATAAGCCGGTAGAAGAGGCATTATTAATGAATATTCCGGGTATTATTCAGGTAGAAAAGATGGATGGAAATTTATGGAAAGTAAAAGCAAATAAAGAAAAAGATATACGTCCGTTACTGTTTAATTTTGCTGTAGAACATAATGTAACTGTATTATCCATGAATATGGAAGAGCAAAGCTTAGAAGAAACATTTTTCCGTTTAACAAAAAATAAATAAATAGTTTTGTTAGAATGATTATTTCATTAAATTTGTAACCGTTTTGTGGAAAGATTTGATTGATTGCAACCACTTTAAAAAAATGCTAAAACAATAGTTTTGGCCTTTCTTTCAAAAATTTCCCCTTTAAATTTTTTATATACAATTTAATAATTAAAATAAAAATGGGATATTTATTTACATCAGAATCAGTATCGGAAGGGCATCCCGATAAAGTTGCCGACCAAATATCGGATGCGTTACTCGATTCATTTTTATCGGTTGACCCCGATTCGAAAGTTGCCTGTGAAACACTGGTTACTACAGGTCTTATTGTTTGTAGCGGCGAAGTTAGAACCAAAGCATACGTAGATATTCAGAAAACAGCCCGTACGGTTGTAGAAAAAATTGGTTATACCAATGCCGATTATAAATTTGAATCGGAATCCTGCGGTGTTATTTCTACCATTCATGAACAATCGGACGATATTTTTATGGGTGTTGACCGTGGCAATATCGAGAGTCAGGGTGCCGGCGACCAAGGAATGATGTTTGGCTATGCTACTCGCGAAATGGATAATTTTATGCCTATTTCTATTGAAGTAGCCCATATTTTTTTACAGGAACTAGCTGCTATTAGAAAAGAAGGAAAGCAGATGAAATATTTGCGCCCCGATTCAAAATCGCAAGTTACTGTTGAATACAACGATAACGGAAAACCCGAAAGAATAGATACCATCGTTATTTCAACCCAGCACGATGAATTTATTAAACCCAAAGATTCTTCTGTTCAGTCTGTTCGTAAAGCAGATAAAGCAATGCAGGAAAAAATTAAAGAAGATATTCTTGCTTTTTTATTTCCTAGAATGCTTAAAAAAATACCTGCTCGCTATAAAAAACTTTTCAACAGCAAAATTATATTACATGTAAACCCTACCGGTAAGTTTGTTATTGGAGGACCTCATGGAGATACCGGATTAACCGGAAGAAAAATTATTGTAGACACCTATGGTGGTAAAGGCGCTCATGGTGGTGGTGCATTCTCCGGAAAAGACCCATCAAAGGTTGATCGTTCTGCTGCTTATGCTGCACGACATATTGCTAAAAATGTAGTAGCTGCAGGAGTAGCCGACGAAATATTAGTTCAGGTTGCGTATGCTATTGGAGTAGCAGAACCCGTAGGTTTATATGTTAATACCTATGGTACCTGTAAGGTAAAAGACAAAAAAGGAAATATAATACTCGACGGAGAATTGGCAAAACGGATTAATAACATATTTGATATGCGTCCGGGTGCTATTATTAAACGTTTCGGACTAAAAAATCCAATATTTTTAGAAACGGCTACTTACGGACATTTCGGAAGAGATCCCTTTAAACGAAAAGTTAAAATGGGACCTAATGGCAGTCAGACATTAAAAGAAGTTGAATTCTTTGGATGGGAAAAACTCGACTACGTAGATAAAGTAAAAAAAGAATTTGGAATAAAATAAGCTTAAAAGACTTAATAAATCGCACAGCCCCTAAAAAGTTAGATACTTATTGGGGGCTTTTTTATGGATTATACAGGTATAAAGGGTATAGGGGAATAAGGTATAGGGGGATTTGTATATTTTTTTGATGTCTATCGAAATAAATATTCTTACTTTTACATATAAATGACAAAATTATATTTAGTACCTACCCCCATCGGAAATCTGGAAGATATGACTTTCAGAGCGGTTCGTATATTGAAAGAAGTCGATTTAATACTTGCCGAAGATACACGCACCTCGGGGTTTTTATTAAAACATTTTGAAATAAATACGCGCATGCTTTCACATCATTTATTTAATGAACATCGAGAAGTGCCTCTTATTGCCGAAAAAATATTAAACGGACAAAATATCGCTTTAATCAGCGATGCCGGTACTCCCGGAATTTCAGATCCCGGTTTTTTATTAGTTCGGGAATGTTTAAAAGCAGGTATCGAAGTGGAATGTTTGCCGGGTCCGGTCGCTTTTATCCCCGCTTTGGTGGTAAGTGGAATGCCCTGTGATAGTTTCCATTTCGAAGGTTTCCTTCCGGTAAAAAAGCGAAGACAAACCCGATTAAACGAATTAGCCTTATATACACAAACGCTTATTTTTTACGAATCGCCTTATCGTTTAGTGAAAACACTCGAGGATTTTAAGTCGTATTTTGGAGAAGAACGAACTATATCGGTATCACGCGAGTTAACTAAAATCCACGAAGAAACAAAAAGAGGAACCATACTCGAAGTGCTTGAATATTATAAAACCAAAACCATTAAAGGTGAAATTGTAATAGTTGTAGAAGGAAAAAAGGAGAAGAAAGAAGAATAAAATTAATTAACAATTAGGGTGTTGATATATAGAATGATAGAATTACAGAATGATTGAATGAATGAATGAGTGAATGAACACAACCCTCTGCGAGCCTCTGCAACTTCTCTGTGAAACTCTGTGCAATAAAAAATACAATTAAAACTTCATCATTCAGTATTCAACAGAAATTTCCAAGTAAAAACATAATTTAATAATGATTATAACTTCGCATACCCTCTATCTCTTTCCTGCTTTTCTTCCGTTGTTCATCATCTGCATATCCTAATGTAATCAGTAACCCTATTCTTTTTTTTGAAGGAACTCCTAAAATATTTATAATATTCTTTTCGTTAAACCACCCGAGCATACATGTCCCTAGCCCTTCTTCAGCAGCTTGTAAACAAAAATGTTCGGCAGTAATTCCAATATCAATCAAATAAAAATCTTTATCTTTAATTCGGCCTCCTATCTGCGAAAGTAGTTTCGGTTTCTCTATAACGATTACAACTATAACCGGAGCTTGTTGTACAAATTGGTTAAAGGAAATAATAGGACTATATGTTTCTTTTGCTACTTTTTGAACAATAGCGGCATCGTTTACAACAATATATTTCCATGGTTGAGAATTGCATGCCGATGGAGCTATACGAGCCGCTTCCAAACAACGTTCTATTTTCTCTTTTTCAACAGCTTTGTTTAAATACTTTCTAACACTTTGACGTTTATTTGCGAGGTCTAAAAAAGACATAATACACCTATTTTAGTGACTATTTATAAAATTTCGACAACTATTTACAAAGTGCTTTTACGGGTTCCAGTCCTTCGTAAGTTCCTTCTTCTATTGCTTTCAATACGGCACCACCGCCGGTAAAAATGTAATATTTAGGATCATCGAGTGCTACAATATATAAACCGGGTAATAACCTTTTTAATTCCTGCATGGTATCTCCGCCACCATATAATTTAACAGCTTCCAGATTTTCGTCAATCAGTTCATCTAAAGCAATAGTTCCTTCGTTAAAATGAGGCGTGTAACCCATTACAGCATTTACAAATATAGTTTTAGCATTATGAAAAACACCAAGAATCGGTTTTTCCAGAAATGATTCTTTGGCAACATCAAGCACATAATTAAGCTTTTCCCCTTTTTTAATTTCTCTGATATCTAATTTTCGGTATTTGCCTTCTATTTTCCCTTCCATTGTTTCCGATTCAATAATATAAGGGAGTTCAATTAATTTTCCAGGATATTTTTTTGCATATTCAACAAATAATTTTGCATGTTCCATATCTTCTGCTTCTATCCCTTTTATTTCGAAACCATATTTTGCACAGAGGTATGCATTGTAAATAACACCGCCTAAAACAAGATAGTCGGAAACGTTTAATAATGTATTTAACGAATCTATTTTAGTATCGAATTTAGCGCCTGCAACAACCGAAACAAAAGGTCGTTCGGGTTTATAAATCCGCTCCAAATTCGATAATTCTTTTTGCATTAAAAAGCCAGCATACGAAGGTAAATAGTTGGTTATTTTAACTGTTGAAGCATGAGCTTGCCAAGAGCCAAAAGCATCATTTACAAAAATATCGGCTAATCCTGCCAGTTGATAAGCAAATTGATCTCCTTCTTCTCCTTTATTTTCTTCGCCTGCAAACCAACGGGTGTTGGGAAGATAAATGCCATCGATTTCGTCATTTCTTAATGCTTTAATCATATGATTAATGGAGGTCTTTATGCCGGTATATCCTTTAGTTCCGTTGGGTTGAAATTCGGGTATGCCTAATTTAATATGCAGTTTCGACTGAATATAATCAACAATAGGCTGAACGGAAGAGTCATCATCAATAACAATATCGCCTGTTTTTTTATTTTTTGGTCTTCCTACATGGGTCATTAAAATAATTTTACCGCCTTTAGCAATAATATAGAACAAGGTTCCAATAGTAGCGTCAATTCGATACGGGTCGTGAATAATTCCTTTTTTAACTACGTTATGGTCAACACGTACCAGTACAATTTTCCCTTTTAAATCAGCATCTTGTAAAAGCTTAAAATTTATTTTATTTTCCATCGTATTAAAAATTTAGATATTATGTACAATATAGTTATTTCTTGTTGTTTGGAGTATGTTTTATGGAAGTAAAAGCCCCGTAAATCCAGCCTTGTTTCGATTTTCGTTCCACTTTATACCAATAATCAACTTCTTCGTTTATGGTATCTTTTTTCCCTCTTTCGAGTATTAAACAGGTATCGCCGGTAGTAAACTGTCGTATTCGGATAGCATCGGTATTCGGGCTAACACGTAAATTTACATTCGTTCCTTGAATAACTAAAATGGCAGGTACTTTTTCCTCTATTTTTTTAAGAGAATCTGTTATTTTATTTTGCAGCGCAATAGAATCTTGTTGCTTCTTTTCAGCTTCTTTTTGCTTGTTGGAACATTGTATAAATAAAAAAGAGAGCAGTGGAAGAATAACTAGTAATGATAAAATATTTTTTTTCATAAGCAGATTAGTAAAACACAAAAATAAAGAACTTCTAACGATTATAATCTTTTTTTTATTTTTTTAGTTTGTTCTTCAAATCCCGGTTTATTAAGTAAAGCAAACATATTATTTTTGTATGCTTCCACTCCAGGCTGGTCGAACGGATTAACACCGAGTAAATATCCGCTAAGGCCACAAGCAAATTCGAAAAAATAAATCAGTTCACCCAACGATTCTTCACTCAGTTGAGGAATACTAATTTTTATATTGGGAACATTCCCGTCGACATGAGCAATTAATGTACCTATTTCGGCCATTTTGTTAACTTCGTGTAAATGTTTTCCGGCTAAAAAGTTTAAACCATCTAAGTTTTCGGCATCAAAAGGGATTTCAATTTTTTTGTTTGAATTTTCAACCGAGAGAACGGTCTCAAAAATAGTACGACATCCTTCTTGTATATATTGCCCCATGGAATGTAAATCGGCTGTAAAGTTAACACCGGCAGGAAAAATACCTTTATTCTCTTTTCCTTCGCTTTCTCCGTATAATTGTTTCCACCACTCGGTAAAGTAATAAAGATGGGGCTGATAAGTAACCAGTATTTCTATTTTTTTGCCTTTATTATAAAGAATATTTCTTGTAGCTGCATAAAGCGCTGCCTGGTTTTTCTCGAGGTCGGGCGTTTTCCTTATTTCGGTTTCAGCTTTAATAGCACCGGAAACAAGTTTTTTTATATCGATTCCTGCAACAGCAAGAGGAAGTAATCCAACGGGAGTTAACACCGAATATCGACCTCCTACATCGTCGGGAATATCAAAAGTAGGATACCCTTCCTGAACAGCCATTGTTTTTAAAGCCCCCTTTTGTTTGTCGGTAATAGCAATAATGCGTTTTTTAGCTTCTGTTTCTCCGTATTTTTTTTCTAAATGATTTTTTATAATGCGGAAAGCAATAGCCGGTTCGGTGGTTGTGCCCGATTTAGATATAACAGCAACAGCATATTCTTTTTTATCTAATAGCGCTAATAGTTCGTTGTGGTAATCTTCACTCAAATTATTACCCGCAAAAACAATAAACGGATTATTTAAACCTGTTTTGAATGATTGAAAAGAAGAGGATAGCGCCTCAATAACCGCTCTTGCTCCTAGGTAAGAGCCGCCAATACCAATTACAACAAATACTTCTGCTTGTTTTCGAATTCTTTCTGCTTCCGATTGTATTTTGTTTATTAAAGCAGAATCAATGGTAGAAGGTAGTTTTACCCAACCTACATAATCACTTCCATTCCCCGTTTTATTCAATAATTCCTGATGATAAATATTTATTTTATCTTGCAGTTGATTCAGTTCGGTTTTTTCTACAAAGCCCAAAACATTTTTAATATCTATTTTCATAATTTATCGGTTTCATAATAAACATGTTTACAAAGTTAAAAGAATATAAATATATAAAAAGGATAAAAAAAAGAGAAGAGTGTTGCACTAAACACTCTTCTCTAAAACAAATTAATAACCCAAAAAAACACAAAAATTATATTAACACATGCGTAATAATTTCTTTCGTTCAGTAAATATACGACGATATTAGGATGAAAAGATGTTAAAGGTCGTTAACAAATGTTAAAATATGTTAAACAAATAAAACATTAAATATTTTTGAGCGTATTAAACGAGTATTTTTGTAGTAGATGAATAAAAAAATTATATTATTAGTTGTTATCCTTATATCCATTGCATTAATAGGATTAGTAGGTATTCAATTGTATTGGATAAAGAATGCATTAGCTGTTAAGGAAGCCCATTTCGATCGAAGCGTAAATGAGGCACTAACCAATGTAATTTATAAGTTAGAAAAGCTTGAAGTTGCCAACAGAATTCAAAAGCGCATAAACGTTAGAAACCCTAGTAATACGCTTTTTAATTCCATCGATTCCATTAATAATATGTTTATGAAAGAAATGGAATCTATGTTGAATAATTTTAATGTGCAACGATCTTCCTATATAAACTATACCAGTAAAAAAATAACGGTAGAATATACCGAGACTATACCCGGAAGTTTTATTATACAAATAGATTCGAGTATAATAACCATTAATGAAAATAGGGATACCATTAGAAAAACAAAATCGGAAGTACAACCTGTTTCTATTCCCGAATATTATTATCCAACCAATCATATTGATAGTATTAGCGATAAGATAGATAAATTTATAAAAAAATCGTTTTTAGTGAGTGATGTTTTTGAAGAAATGTTTAATAATAAATATTGTTTACCTATTGAAGAGCGTATAGAACCGAACAAATTAGATTCCTTAATACGGTCGGAACTTTTAAATAAAGGAATCAACACCGATTTTGAATTTGGAATATTTAGTTCCGAAAAAAACGATTTAGTAATTGAAAAAACCGGACGATACCATAAAGATTTAATGGAAAATAGTGTTGCTTTCAACCTTTTCCCTAGCGACCTATATAGTGCCCCCGAATATTTATTAGTATTCTTCCCCAACAAAGAAACATATCTTTTTACTCAAACCTGGTTAATGTTATTTATTGCAGCTATTCTTATTATTTTAATTATTCTTTCTTTTATTTATACTATCAGAACCATTATTAAACAGAAAAGACTTTCTGAAATGAAAAATGATTTTATAATAAAAGACACATTATTGACATCTGAAGATGTTGAATGGAAAGGATTAATTTTTATAAAAGATGGTAATTATGTATTTACATTTGAAACTAGTTGGATTGATCAAGAAAAGATTACTCGTATTACAATA
>ERZ1645192.4575-NODE-4575-length-10927-cov-8.504231_pt1 | contig 10927 bp, 8 predicted proteins | sample MGYA00575354_ERZ1645192 | MGnify/ENA primary metagenome ERZ1645192 (study PRJEB40844, sample SAMN11349763) | freshwater sediment metagenome | isolation source: river sediment | host: Sediment | place: India: Faizupur Khadar , New Delhi | collected 2017-02-21 ...
TTGGCAATCAGTCCGGTTGTATTCCCTGAACTGGTTGATGAATTATAGGTGGTTCCATTGGGCGCTCTGAAAATAATATACCCCACAGAGCCACCAGAATATGTTTTTCCCTGCATACTGAATCCCGCGTAAATTATTTCGCCGGTTTTAGCATAGACCCTGTGTGTACCTGCTGTAGGAAACGGGTTGAATGCGGCTGGGGTCGTTCCCAACGGACGGCTCATCAGGTAAGCTCTTCTTCCGGTCGTCATCCCTGAAGGATAAAGATCCCTGCTCCCCTCGGCCAGAGATTCTGCCGCGAAAAAAGCTACTAAAGTTAACAATAGAAAAACCGCACCAGTCGCTGGTGCAGTCAGTTTGGGTACAAACCTTTTCATATAATATTGATATTTAACAAATTACCTATCGAATTCTTATTTGCGGCACTTCCCATGGCAGGTCCTGTGCTCATGGGGGTTAATAACTATTGCATGTCATTTCATCGGGTTCTCTTTATTTCTGATCAGTATTTCCTCTACAAAGTCAAGTCCCCGGCAGTTCTTACACTCAAAAAAACAGACCTCAGGCTCCCCCACACTCAATTCCAAAGTTGCCAGTAAGCGCTTGTAAAGTGGAGAGGAAATATGTCTTTTAAGGTCTTCAGAGGTTTCCCACTGCTCAAACACCATAGTATCTGATGATTCACTATTATGCCAGGTTTCAGATTTAAGACATCCAGGCACATACCTGGTCCGCTGTGTGAAAAGCCGCAATAAAGAATCTATACTTTCAATCTGGGTCTTATTTACTTTTATTATATATACTGAGGATATCATTCAAATAATATTGGCCCAGTGTTGTACAAAACATAATCCAGATTATTCACTAAAGAGAGACATTATTTTCAAGAAGACACATAAACTATTTATTATCTGATATTTAATAAACATATGAAAATTAGATTTTTTTCAAAACAGCCCAGACCCTGCGCAGGATCTGGCAACTGTGCGCAGAATATTGCGCATTTTTGTGGTATATTTAATGCAAAATGGGGTTGATCGTGACTCATCTTCCACGATTGCAAAGAGAAGTTTCGTAATTAAAGATTTTCACCCAATGAGAAAGAGTTTCTTTATTTTGTATTTCACAATAATCTGTCTTTCCGGTTACGGGCAATCCAACACCTGGTCAGTCAAATTCAGCGATGCTATCCTTGCCAGGTACCAGCCCACAATTAATGCTATGACCAACAAGGGATGGGAATATTCCAACGGGATTATTCTCCACGGGATGGAAAAGGTCTACCAGCACACCAACGATGTACGCTACCTCAACTATATCAAAGCCTATGTTGATGCCTATGTCGACAACGCCGGGAATGTCTCGGGGCTGGGAAAAACCGTCGATAAAATTCAACCGGGTATCCTGTGTCTTTTTCTCTATGAAAAAACCGGAGAGCTGAAGTACAACACTGCCGCCACCAACCTGGTTAATTACATGACCACCAATTTTCTCAAGACTCCTGACGGTGGATACTGGCATAAGAGTGAGCAGAACACAACCAGTTATGCCTATTATCATGTGATGATGGTGGATGGCATGTACATGCTGCATCCATTTCTGGCCAAATATGCCTCCCTGTTTAATGAACCGGCCCTTTACGATGAGGTGACTTTTCAGCTTCTGTATATGGCCAGTAAAGTGATGCCCTCTCCCAGCACCTTGCCTAAACATGCCTGGGAGTATTATGATTACAAAGCATGGTCAGACCCCACCACCCACCGAAGCACCGATGTTTGGAGCCGGGGCACAGGATGGTATATGATGGCGCTGGCTGATGTGCTGGAATACCTTCCCTCAACTCACGCCAATTATGCAGCAGTGCTTGAACTGTTTCAGCGCATGTCGTCGGGGGTGGCTGCCCATCAGGATCCTACAACCGGATTATGGCACCAGGTGGTCGATAAAACAAATGAAACAGGGAATTGGACGGAAAGCTCAGGATCGGGAATGTTTGTCTATGCGCTGAAAAAAGGGGTTAAGAACGGATGGCTGAATGCCGCAACCTATACCCCGGTTACCGACAAAGGATGGCAGGGCCTGCAGACCCAGATCGCTACGCTTTCTGATGGGGGGCCTCAGATCCAACAGTTTTGCGTGGCTACCGGGGTGGTCAACAATACCGCTGCCTATTATAACCTGGGAAAAACCAACTGCCCTACCGGGATTCCATGGAGCGGAACCCAACATCCACACGGCTATTGCGGTATCCTCATGGCAGCCTCTGCCATGGAATTTCCGCTGGTGAACACCATCCCTGTAATTTCCATTACGGATCCCCTTAACGGAACCTCATTAACAGAACCTGCTTCTGTTACTATCAATGTGACCGCTACTGACTCTGATGGGAGTATTACCAAAGTGGAATTCTACCATGGAACCACAAAACTAGGAGAAGATACTTCATATCCTTACAATTATAACTGGACTAACATCCCCAGAGGCACCATTACACTGACCGCAACAGCCACAGACAATTCGGGAGGTATCGCTACCTCAGCACCCGTAACTTTCAATGTTCAGCCTCCCAGCCCGAATAGCATTATCCGAAGCATAAGTACGGCTGCAGACGACGCAGAAGAGTTCTCTGATGGTACCGTTACACGCTCCAGTTATGCCCTTGAGTTTTCTTACTATTCCTCTATCGCCAGGAATCAAATTATCGGGCTTCGGTTCACCAATGTCACGGTACCTAAGGCTGCAGTCATTACCGGAGCTTACCTGCAGTTTTCTGCTATCAAGCCTAATTTCAATGCTTCCACACTCACCATTCAGGCCGAGAATACCGGTAACGCTTCGACCTTTGAGATAGAGCCAGAGAATTTATCGTCAAGACACAAAACATCTGAGTCTGTTATTTGGTCTCCACCAGTTTGGACCGTATCTGATGAAAAGGGGGAAGCTCAGAAAAGCCCCGACCTGTCAGGCATCATCCAGGAAGTGGTTAACAGAACGGACTGGAATACAGGCAACAACATCACCCTTCTCATTTCAGGCACCGGTACACGATCAGCCTATTCATTTGAAAGTTCAGCCGACAAAGCGCCTGTCCTTGTCATCTTTTACCATTAACTCCTACCCATGATTAAGTGGGGTTATCATCCCTGGTCTCCTTCTTCCGGAATAAAACCCGGAGTGGGAAGATCGATCTACTGAGATCCATTTCTTGTAATTCCCAGCCTTTTCATTCGGAACCGAAGTGTTGATTCTTTCAAACCAAGCACTTCCGCAGCTCCACCTGCCCCTCTGATCCGCCAGCCTGTTTGCTCTAATACACGGGTAATATACTCCCGTTGCTGATTTTCCAATGATGTCGAGGTTGTCATTAGCTCTGCCTCTTGTCCATGGAAATTAATCTCCAGGGAAGTTCCCTTGCAAAGAATCATGCTATACTCAATGATATTCCTTAATTCCCGAACGTTTCCGGGCCAATCATACCTGAGCATCTTATTCATACAAGCTGTGTTTACTTTCTCAATTCTCTTCCCCATTTTCAGCCCGATCTCATCAATGAAGTGAAAAACCAGGGGAGGAATATCTTCCTTGCGTTCCCGTAAAGGAGGAATGGTAATTGGAAAAACACTAAGCCTGTAATACAAATCCTGACGAAACCTGCCTTCGGCAACTTCCTTTTCAAGGTTTTTATTCGTGGCAGCAATTACTCTGACATCTGTTTTCCTGGTTTCCGGATTGCCCAGCAATTGGAATTCACCAAATTGCAAAACTCTCAACAACTTAACCTGAATATCCAAAGGCAAATCACCTATTTCATCAAGAAATATGGTCGAATTGTGGGCAAGTTCAAATCTTCCGATCTGCTTTGATAAAGCTCCCGTGTAGGCCCCCTTTTCCCTGCCAAAAAGTTCACTTTCAATAAGGGAAGAGGGTAATGCCGCACAATTCACTGTAATCATTGCCCGCCTGTTTCTTTTACTGGCATTGTGAATCGCATGGGCAATCAATTCTTTTCCCGTTCCTGTTTCACCCATTATAAGTACAGGTGCATCTGTTTCTGCTACACGCATTACCTTCTTAAAAACATCATGCATCCTGGAGGAGTCTGCAACAACTCCTTCAATCTGCATTTTAGAAGTTACTTTTTCTATCAAATACTTGTTTTCCAGTTCCAGTCTACTCTTTAAGGCGGTCAGTTCAGCATTCATCTTTAAAAGCTGAACTTCCATTTCCTTCCGCTCGTTGATATCCCTCCCAACAACTAAAAATTCAGTCAATTCACCGTTGGCATTGAAAATCCCGGTACTGTTCCATGACATCCATCGCAATTTCCCGTCAATGCGCTTATTTTGCATCTCGATCTTATCTGTTGGATCTAATAGTGTTATCCTGGCCATTTTTTCCTTAATGACCTTAACAGTATCTTTATCGATCAGATCAAACCATATCAGGCCCAATAAGTCCTCCTGGCGGGCTCCAAAAAATCTACAAAAAGCTTCATTGATAAACAAAATCTCACCATCAACCAAATGCCTGACAATCAGCTCTCGCTGATTCTCCACAATTGCTTCATATCTGGCTTTGCTTATCGCAAGTTCGTCATTAAGTTCTCTGTAATGTGTCACCTCATATCCTACTGCAGAATATTCCTTGAGCGTTCCACTTTTATTGTAAGAAGCATGAAGAGACCATTCATACCATCGTTTATTTCCTTTCTTATCATACACATAAGTTTCAATTTTCGCTGTAGGGCACGATGGAGTGAAAGAATGAAACATCTCCAGATATCTCTTACTTTTTTCATCAGGGAGAAAATCAATCCACTTTTTGCCCAGCAAGTTCTCAGCAGTCGTATTATAAAACTGGGCATAACTATTATTCACAAAAAGTATTGTCGTATCTGGAAGGCTAACTATAAAAAGATAATCTGGAAAGTTTAATAGTCTATAATACCGGTTTATTGGTGTTTCTTCTAAAACAACTTCATTACAAGGATGCGGCCTCTCAATTAAATACAATTTAAACCCTTGTCCTGAATCATGGCCCACACTTCCTCTTCCGAACAGTTTGGCCAGGCGAATATCCCCCGATTGATGGGAAAACCAAAAATCAACATTCACTGATTCCCCTTTGCGAAAGGCCTCTTTCAGACGACGAAGCAAGAAACTCTGCCAATCTGGAGAAGACACTAATTCTAAAACATCCTTAAAGAGAATTACCCCTTCGCGGGAAAAGCCTGTTACCTGAGAAAAGGAATCTGCATCAATGATTAATTTGCTGCCATCAAAAAATAACCCATCACCATTATTTGCATTTTCATCCCCAGATAAAAGAGTGTGTTGAGAATTTATATGTGCTTCTTTAGAAAGTGTTGTTACGGAATTGAACTTAATAACATTTTTGCTTCCCATCCTTCTCCGATTCAATTCTTACCATATTAAAATCCGAGCACAAAAATATGAAAATCAGCAAACTACCAATTCAAGAGATCCTAAAATTTCAATTCTTGCAAAGGATTTTACAAACCTGACATGATAAAACGCACCAATGTTTGATTTTGCGATGTGCATTCGATTTATATACAGGTAACGATGAGATGACGATTCTTCATGACCGTATAAACCATCAAGTCCAGCCCCATTCAATTCTCTCACACGATAATCCTTAAAGACACCTTGGATTGTACCACAAGTTGTCGCGGAGGCAATGGCCGTTCCCCTGAGGATCCCCAACAAGGACTCTGTTTCAACCAGCTGGTTCCACGATCTCCTGACCCTTGCGGATGGCTTCCAGGTTAAGGGGTATCAGTTTATGGTGCCGCTCGGGCAAGGACTTCTGCAATCCCCGTTCCACATTGGCCAGGTTGATGACCGGCCTGACCTTGAGGTAGCCTCCCAGCACGATCATATTGAAGACTTTCGGATTGCCCATTTCCACTGCAGCACGTGTGCCTTCAACCTTGTAAATGTGAATATCCTTCCGCGTCGGCGGGTGGATCACCCCGTTGGGATCGTACAGCAATACCCCGCCAGGCTTTACGGCCTTCTCAAACTTGTCCATCGACTGCTGGTTCAGGATGATAGCCGTATCAAACTCATGGAGTACCGGGGAACTAATGCGGGTGTCGCTCAGAATTACCGTCACATTGGCCGTTCCACCCCTCATCTCAGGGCCATATGAGGGAAACCAGGTCACCTCCTTGTCTTCCATGATCCCTGAATAGGCCAGGATCTTCCCCATAGAGAGCACTCCCTGCCCCCCGAAACCGGCTATGATTATTTCTTCAGTCACTTTTAAAATATTAGAAGATTAGAATATTAGAATATCAGAATAACCTTGACCTCGACCTCGACCTTAACCTTTTTTATCGTTGTCCTTGAGGTCCCCCTGCGGGTATTCGGCAAACATATGTTCCACCATCCATTCATTGGCCTGAACTGGGGTCATCTTCCAGCCCGAGTTGCAGGTGGAGGTGACTTCCACGAAAGAAGTGCCTTTCTTATCCATCACGTTTTGGAAGGCCTTGCGGATGGCGTTCTTGCACTTGCGGACGGTGGCCGCGGTATGGACTGACTGGCGGGTGCAATAGTGGACCCCTGGCAATTGGGCGATCAGCTCTGTGATTTTCAGCGGATAGCCATTGAGTTCCACTGTTCTCCCATAAGGGGTGGTGGCGGTCACCTGCCCCAGGAGGGTTGTCGGGGCCATCTGGCCCCCAGTCATCCCATAAATGCCATTGTTAATAAAAATCACTACCAGGTTTTCACCCCGGTTGCAGGCATGGAGGATTTCTCCCGCCCCAATCGAGGCCAGATCCCCATCGCCCTGGTAAGTAAATACCACCTTGTCGGGATTGGTACGGGCAATACCCGTGGCCACAGCCGGCGCACGGCCATGGGCCGCCTCTTGCCAGTCTATGTCAATCAGGTTGTAGGCAAACACAGCACACCCCACCGGCGACACCCCGATGGTCTTCTCCTGGATCCCCAGCTCATCGATCACTTCCGACACTATTTTATGCACCACCCCGTGGCTGCAACCCGGACAGTAATGACTGATTACATTGACCTGGAGTTTTGACTTCTCGTATACCAGGTTTTCCGGTTTGATGATATCCTGAATTTCCATACTTCTAACGTTTCAATAGTTTTTGTTCAAAAGCTTCCACCACTTCACCAGGAGAAGGAAGAATGCCCCCCATCCGGCCGGTATAGGCCACGGGAACACAGCAGCAAGCGTCAAACACCGCCAGCTTCACGTCTTCAACCATCTGGCCGGCGCTCATCTCAACTACCAGAATACCCTTGACCGATTTCGCCTTTTCGCCGATCACCCTTGAAGGGAAAGGCCACAGGGTGATGGGGCGCAACAACCCCACCTTAACGCCCTGCTCACGCAATACTTCCTGGGCTTTCTGGCACACCCGCGAAGAGGTGCCAAAGGCGACCATCAGATATTCCGCATCCTCACAGAGGATCTCCTCATAGCGGACTTCGTTCTCTTCGATCTGTTGGTATTTGGCCTGCAGGCGAATATTGTTCTGCTCCATCTTCTCGGAATCGAGTTCCAGAGAAGTGACGATATTGCGTTGTCTGTCGGGTGTTCTCCCTGTAGTAGCCCAGGAGCCGCTTTTAGCCAGGATCTCCTCGCGGGTCCAGCGGGGCTTCTGGTCGGCCAGTTCCACCTTTTCCATCATCTGCCCCAGGGCACCGTCGGTGAGGATCATGGCAGGGTTGCGGTATTTGAAAGCCAGGTTAAAAGCTAGTTCCACAAAGTCGTGCATTTCCTGTACGGAAGCAGGAGCCAGGGTGATCAGCCGGTAGTCGCCGTGCCCACCCCCCTTGGTGGTCTGAAAATAATCGGCCTGCGACGGCTGGATAGTCCCCAGTCCAGGCCCCCCACGCTGAACATTCACAATCAGACAGGGCAGCTCCGCCCCAGCAATATAGGAAATGCCTTCCTGCATCAGACTGATGCCCGGACTCGAGGAGGAGGTCATCACCCGCTTTCCCGTGGCGGCCGCCCCATACACCATATTAATCGAAGCCACCTCGCTCTCGGCCTGCAAAACCACCATACCCGTAGTCTCCCACGGCTTAAGCTCCATCAGCGTCTCCATCACTTCCGACTGGGGGGTGATCGGGTATCCGAAATAGCCGTCACAACCACAACGAACCGCCGCTTCTGCCAGCACTTCGTTCCCCTTCATTAATCTGAGTTCTCCCATTGTTGTTCTCTTTTTGATCCGTTAAAGTTTTACCCTGTAGATCGTGATACAGGTATCGGGGCATACCAGGCCGCAGTGAGCACATCCGATACACTCCTCCGCATTGGCCATATAGGAATAATGGTATCCTCTGCTGTTGACATCCTTATTCAGGGCCAACACATTCTGCGGACAAGCGACCACGCACAGACCACAGCCTTTGCATCCCTCCTTGTCCACTACGACAGCACCTCTGACTTTTGCCATATTTCTGCTTTTTTTAATTATCCTTCTGAAAAATATACCTTTTCAGAGCTTCCCTCTCCTCCGGAAACATGGGCATAACCCGCCGTCCGGTGAAAATGGAACCTATTTGTTATTCTTGTAAAATAAGTTAAACCTTCTAAGCCGCTCTTCCAAATCGGGGAACTGGTCCCTGCGTACATGCGACACGCAGGCCCTGATGCCCTCCCGCTCGCTTCCGGTATTCTTCAACCCGATGGCGCTGATCCCAAAATAGAGCAGGTTGTGGACCAATTGAGCTCCCGTCATTCCGGAGTAACCCACCGTAAAATAAAACCCATCACCAATCGGATCACCCAGATCGCTGTCATAGACGATATAAAAACCGTTTTCCGTGAAAAGACGCTTCATCACCCGGGCTTTCTCGCCGTATTCCTTAACCTCTTCCACAAAATTAAACTCTCCGTTGCTGGCCGCCCTGAACATGGCCGCCAGGGCGTACTGCCCGGTATGCCCGGCCCCCGAAGTCAGGGCATAGAGGATCCGCTGGGTAAGGGTATTCCCAAACGTGGAACATTGGAACCGGGCCTGCAAGTCGGGGTATTCCCGTTTGAAAAGCCGCGGCGACAGAGCCATGACGGCAATCCGCTGCCCCGCATAGGAGAATATCTTGGAACTGCTTATGAAGATGATGTAATGATCGGTATAACGGGCCACCGTACTCTGGTAGGGAGGCCTGCCCGGCGTATAGAGATCCTTCCGGAAGTCCATCCCAAAATAAGCCAGATCCTCCATGACAATGACATCATATTTGGTGGCAAGCTCACCGATGATCTGCAACTCCTCTTCTGTGAGGCAGATCCATGTGGGGTTGTTTGGATTCGAATAAATGACCGAGTGTATGTTCCCCTTGCTGAAATAATGCTCCAGCTTTTCGCGCAACCTGGGGCCCCGCCATTCAAAAACGTCAAAGGTCTCATATTTGAGGCCCATGACCATCATCTGTTGCTTCTGTACCGGAAACCCGGGATCAATGAACAGGGCCGTATCTTTCCTTTTGTCGGTGAAACCCGCTGCCATGAAGGCCGCATAGGTGGCCTGCATGGATCCCACGGCCGGAATACAGGCCGCCGGTTCCACGTCCACATCCATAAAAAGCTTGATGAAGCGCGCCGCCTCCTGCTTGAGCTCCGGAACCCCATCCACCATCGGATAGATAGAAGCCACACCCCTACGGAGGGCGTCGATTTCTGCTTCGACACCCACCTGCGCCGGCTTCAGCCCCGGAACACCCATCTCCATCCTCACATATTTAACGCCGGTACGGGCCTCCACTCCGTTCACCAGGGCTACAATCTCACGAATCGTGGCCTGCCCCGGATCGGGAATCCTCAGCTCCGTGATCACCTGATCAACGGTTTCCACCGGAAGAAAGGGTTCGTTCATCGCTTCAATTTTTCGTTAAAGTAAAAAAAGGTTTAGTGAATTACAAAAGAGATAAATCATGCTTAATGCGCTCCATGTTAAACCTTAACCCTGAAAGGCCGCTCTCATCTTTTTCTGAAGAAAGCGCCGGAAGATACTTTCAAAATAGAACAATTACTGTTCTTAAACATGAAAAAAAAGTGACCCCAGGGAATCCCCCGAATCCCTGCGGTCAACCGCTTAAGCGCCAGAAGCCAGAATTTTCAAACTTTTCATGCTGGAATTCAAAGCCCCTCTCCAGTTGCTGGAGAGCGACGTGCCCCGGAATCACACCCCTCAGGGGGAAGGCCTTTTCAGAAAATAAAGTCGCGTTGAAGCAGCGCCATCCAGTTTTTAATCCTTTCAGGGGTTTTCTCGGGTTCAAAGTCCTCATCGAGGGGAAGACCGGCAAACAGACCATCGATCAGTGCTTCCGAATCCTCAAATTCATATCCCTCGGTGGAGACCTGTCCGTATATCCTGGCACCCGCTTTCTGCAGTTCCCCGGCCAGCAACCCGATGAAATCGACAAAACTGGCCGCATAGGTGATATGGTCACCCAACCCGAAGATGGCAACCTTCTTCCCGGTATAGTTACCCTTGCTCACTTCCGGAAGAAAAATACCCCAGTCGGTTTTAGCCGGTTTGCCATCCCAGGTCTCCTTACCTACCGTCGATATGCCGAAAATGATCTGGTCAAAACGGTCGAAATCAGCAGCCGTTGCTTTCTTCACGGGCACCATTTCTACCTTGTCGGCACCAATCAGGTCACGGATCATGTCAGCCACCCGGTTCACTGACCCCTTCTCAGGGCCAAAAAATATCGCTGTCCTCTTCATAATCTTAAATCTTGAGTCTTGAATCTGGAGTCTTGAATCTGGAGTCTTGAGTCTGGAATCTTGAGTCTGGAATGCAGGAATCAGAAATCCGAATCTTACTCCGCTGTTCTCTAATATCTTGTCTACATTTTCATCAAAAACCTCATTTAATTCTATCTTCCGGATCAAAATTCAGGATTCC
>ERZ1645192.4577-NODE-4577-length-10922-cov-11.159750_pt1 | contig 10922 bp, 10 predicted proteins | sample MGYA00575354_ERZ1645192 | MGnify/ENA primary metagenome ERZ1645192 (study PRJEB40844, sample SAMN11349763) | freshwater sediment metagenome | isolation source: river sediment | host: Sediment | place: India: Faizupur Khadar , New Delhi | collected 2017-02-21 ...
CTGCCCGTTCCGAGGTCCGTTGCGCCAACCAGAAGGTTGAAGCTGCCGTCATCGTTGATCTTAATGCTGGCGCCACCCATATCCAGGTTTGGAATTGCTGTTCCCTGCATCACGGTAGCGACGCCAATACCCCGCCTTAGGTGAGGTTTGCCCGGGACGGAATGCCAGGATTCATTGCCGAACCTCTCATCCCATTTGATGGCTTTGCGTCCTTCTGCAACTGCCTGTTCCAGACCAACCGTATGGATTACTTCTGGGACGGGTTCGCGCCCCTCATTCCAGGCGGTACTGAATGGCTGGAATTCTCCTGGTCGAATAGCGTTCTTCAAACGGAATTCAATCGGGTCCAGGCTGAGCTCTCGGGCAATATTTTCCAGGTGCCGGTCAAGCGGCCAATATCCCTGGGGCACGCCATATCCGCGGTAAGCTCCGGCTGGAGGCGTGTTGGTGTAAACAATATCGGCATAAAAGCGGATGTTGGGATTTTTTCGGTATTCTCCATCACCCACGTACAAACCCATGGATTTCTGCCCAGTGTTGCCTGTAACGGTCAACGCATGGCAGCCATAGGCGCCTGTGTCCGAGAGGGCGACCATTTGGTTGGCGGTGATTGTACCGTCAAGTTTCACGCCTGTTTTCATGCTTACGCGCATCGGATGCCTTGAACGAGAGCCAATGAATTCTTCTTCCCTCGTCAGCTCATAAAGAACTGGTCTGCCGGTTGCGATCGTCAGATGGGCGGCAACATCTTCAATCAAAACTTCCTGCTTGTTGCCAAAGCCGCCGCCAATGCGCGGTTTAATGACCCGAATTCGTTTGATCGGAAGCCCCAAAACAGGCGCCATCTGCCGCCGAACGTGGAAAGGCACCTGTGTGCTCGTCCGAATCACCAGCCGATCGTCCTCATCCCAATAGGTCAAGGTAACATGCGGCTCAATATGCGCTTGCTGTACTTTTGGTACAGCATACTCCTGTTCAAAGATCCGGTCAGCCTCGGCAAAGCCTTTTTCAACATCTCCAATGTCTATGCGAATTTTGGCTGCAAGGTTGATGGTCGGATCAGAATCGGCAAAATTGACATATTCGCATTCATCATGAATTTGAACCGCGCCTTCTTGCATCGAATCGCGCGAATCGATAATTACAGGAAGAGGTTCGTAGGTTACATCAATCAACGAAAGTGCCTCTTCGGCAATTTCGGCGGTTTCCGCGGCAACAAATGCCACCCGATCCCCGACGAATCTCACCTTGTTATCCAACGAGAACATATCCAACGGACCAGGAATAGGGTCCGATTGACCCGCCGTAGAGTAAACCACGCGCGGAAGGTCTTCCCAGGTCATCACCGCCGCAACACCTGGAAGGGCTTTGGCTTTGGAAGCATCGATGCTCACGATCCTGGCATGGGCGTAGGGTGAACGCAATACCTTCGCGGTCAACGTGCCAGGCAATTGCAGGTCCGCGGTAAATGCCGGCTTCCCCTGAGCGAGCTTGGCTGCGTCCAGCTTCACTTCCGACTTACCGATCGTTTCAGTTTCGGGGATTTCATCCACGGCAACCATTTCAGGCTCATAACCTTCCGGGTTCACCTCGTAATCCGACGAAACCGCATCTCCCTTGCGCAGGATTTCAGCTGCTTTCAGGACAGCCTGCACTGGCTTTACATACGCGGTGCAGCGGCAAAGGACGCCGGATAGAGCTTCCCTTACCTCCGACTCGGTTGGGTCAGGGTTTTGCCTCAGCAGTGATCTGGCGGATAAAATCATCGCGGGCGTGCAGTAGCCGCACTGGATTGAGCCGCTTTCAATGAAGGCTTTTTGTATGGGGTCAAAACCTCCGGTCTTTTTCCAGCCTTGCTGGGGATTCTGACCGATTTGCTCGATCGTTTCCAGGCTGTGGCCTTGCGCCTGAACAGCCAGGAACATGCATGAGTTCACCGGTTCTCCGTCCATCAACACAGTACAAGCGCCGCATTCCCCTCGAACACATCCGCCGGATTTGACACTTAATAAGCCCAGCCGCCTTAAGACCACTAACAGGCTTTCGGTTGGATCGCATTCAGTTTCGTAAGTTTTGTCATTAATCAACAGGTAAAGTTTCATGCTGCCTCCTTTGTGTGAGAATCACGCCAGAGCTTCTGAAGGCATCGCGAAAGTAACACCGCGGCAACATCCTGCCGGTATTCCGCCCCTGCCCACTCATCGTTGCAATCTTTATAGAGGTTTCGGATCGCAGCTTCACCGTCTTCCTCGCCATAATAGAGGTCAAACTCAGCCAACATCGCTTCAGCTCCGCCGCAAGCCACGTGAATTCTGGATTCCGATCGTTTTGAAGCCGCCACAGCAACCACGGGTTGATCCTTCGGGCTTCGGGCTGCTGAGGCAAAGGCGAGCGAAACCGGATTGGCAATTTTGACCTCCTCAATAAAACTATCGCCCAATTCGGCTTTCAGCGCGGGCGAATATCTCTGGAATTCAGCATCCCCAAAAACGTGATACTCAGCTTCCAACGCGTTGAGGCAGAGCTGCACCGCAGATCGACCATGACTCGCTTTAACGTAATTCGTCAGGCTCAGACTATTCCGCAGGTTTACTCCAGCCTCGATTGAAATTGCTTCTTCCATTTCGGCTGACTCAAGGGTAACGCCTAATTGGTGCAAATTCACCAACCCTCCGAGGGTGATGCCATCCTCCGATAACTCAGCCTGGTCAAGCTCAAGATCCTGCAGGTCGACCAAAATGGACTTACCTTCCCTGGCTTTCGGATGATAGTCCCCATTAGCCAGGTACATGATCTGGCTCTGATATTCTCTTTGAAGCTCCTCAAGCTCGCCCCAACTGAGTGGTCGAGCGTAGGTTAATTCAGGTTTACTCATTTTGATACACCTTCCATCCCAGTCGTTCTGGGTTCTCTCCTTGGGTAAAGTCTTCGGCAATATCAACAAAAACTCCATCTGCCTCTGCCAGAAGCTCCCCGGCTTCGTTGCGGATTTCGCTGTAGACCTGGGAGACTTTTCCGCGTTTCTTGATGAACCTTCCTGTTACTTTAAGTAGCTGGTTGGTTGGAACCGGTTGTCGGTATCGGACCGCCAGCCGGCTCGTCACCGCAAAACGATTCGGATTATCTGCTGTGGCTGCTCTGCCGGCAGCTTCATCCAACATTGCCGCAACGTTGCCGCCATGTACCATGCCGGGATAACCCGCGTATTCTTCCGAAACCACAATTTCAGAAGTAACCTCGCCGCTATCCTCTAAAAAGAAGGTCATCCGCAGCGAAACCGGATTTTCCCGACCGCATACATAGCAACCCCGGCTGCCTGGCAATTGCTGCATTAATCCTCCGACGCGAACGTATCAATCAGCAGCTTGGTATTGCCGCCCACACCGTAAAGAATCGGTGTCGTGCAGCCGTGATCAATATATTCCTGAACCTTCGCCTTAGCCTCAGCCGGAGTGCCGCTGGCGGTAATGCGATGAATCAGATCTTCCGGCACGAGGTGCTTTGCAGCCTGGATCTGTTCGTGAGTGGCAGGCCAGCCAAGAATTGCCTGAATCTTCTCAACGATTTCCATCGAAACGCCGGATGCCTTGGCAATATGCGGCTGCTGCGCCAGATATTGGGTGAGCAGTTCACGCGTGCTGTCGATGGCAACGTCGTGGTCTTCATCCACAGAGCAGACAATCAACTGCGGACGATCAAAATCTTCCAGTTTGCGCCCGGATTCCTTCAAGCCCTTCTCAAGCTGCTCGATGGCTTCGTCATTGTACTCAACCGGAACACAGTAGTTCATTACGATGCCGTCCGCAATTCGGCCAGTCATTTCGACCATTTTTCCGCCAGTGGCGCCAATGTAAATCGGGACATGCCGGGGCTCGCGGCGTCCGTGAACAACGTCCAGTTCGATCTCATGCACCTTAACAAACTCACCTTCAAAGCTGACGCGTTCCATGTTTAAAAGACGCTTCAAGACTGTGATGGTTTCTTCCATCGCCTTTAGCGGTTTGGTGCGATCGATGCCCACATTTTTTGCCAGCGGATCCCACCACGCGCCGATACCGCAGATAATACGGTTTGGTGCCAGATCATCCATGGTGAGGAAGGTTGATGCCAGCAAACCAATGTTGCGTGTCCAGTTGTTGATTACTGCCGAGCCGATCTTGATATGCTCAGTAACAGCCGCATACGCAGCCATCGGCACAATCGCGTCCCGCACAAGGCGGCTTTCGGCTTGCCATACACTGTCAAATCCTTTTTCTTCCGCGTAACGGACAATATCCAGCCCGTCACGCAAATCGTGCGCGTCCTGCAGGTAGAGAGCATATTTTTGGGTCATATTGAAATTTCCTTTCTTAGTTGGCTCAAAATTGATGTATCAGATTGTGATTTAAGAATTCGATCTAACTCCAGGGAGGTATCAAGATCCCACTGGATGTTTTTACATAAATAAACAACTAAATCGATATTTTTCTCTCTGGCTTGTCGGGTATGCTTGCGAAAAGACCCAGTACCAAAATTCGGTTCAATCAGGTGCGGTTCGCTCATCAGCAGCGCGTTTGTGCCGGATTGGTAATGGTCAGGAACGATCACCAACATCCTCTCACCGTCAGCCAGATTCATCATGCTTTCCAGATCGTTTGAGGTCATCAATGGCAGATCGCTCGGTAAAACCATAATCCTGCCGCCTCCGTGATTGCTCACATAATCTTGTGCCTGGACAATTGCCGCGTTCAGAGAACTTTGATCCTCCTCCCGCAGCGGTATACCGCCTTGACTCTTGCACCAGGCAAGCGCGCTTTCTTCTTTTGATACCACCAGAATTCTGTCGATCCCTGATGTTTGTTGTATTTTTGTAAATGTGCTTTCAAACAAGTTTTGGTTAAGCTTCACCAGCTCCGTTTCGGAGAAAATCCCCTGGAGACGGGACTTGCCAACGGCGTATTGTTTAACCGGTAAAATTGCCCATGTCACCATCACCCTCTATGAACCCTCTCACCTAGTGAGATGACCGCTTTTGCCAAATTAGACTTATCCATGTCGTTATTCATAATCGTTTGATGTGATTCAGTTATTATATCCGAGACTTCCCATTTTTCGGCATCATCCGCATCAAGTCTGTCAAAAATAAATCCGTCCAGAATTCCTTCGTAATGCCTTAAAACGGATTGAGCGGAAGGATCAATCCCTAATTCTCTGAACATTTTCGCTGCTGGACCTTTTAGGGCGTTACCCTGGATTATGGGCGACACCGCCACCACAGTTTTCTTCATAAGGGTCTCGCGCACACCCGTCAGCTTGAGGATCGGATCAATGCTCACCCATGGGTTGGATGGCGCTAAAACAACCAGATCCGCCTCCTCCAAAGACCTGACCACAGGCTCACTCGGGACAACCTGCTCGTTTCCCAACAAGACGATCTCAGCGATCTCAGGCTGGCATTTCTCCCGGACAAAGTAATCCTGAAACCCCAGCCAGGTTCCTTCTTTGGTCCTGATCAGGGTCGGCACGGGCTCATCACACATGGGCAGCACGTGCGTCCTGATACCGTTTTCCTCACAAAAGTTGGCTGTTGCCTGGGTCAGAGTCTGACCTTCAAACAACAGTTGTGTCCTTTTCAGATGCCATGCCAGGTCCCTATCGCCCAGTGCAAACCAATCAGGCGCGCCAATCCTTCGCAATTCTTCCAGTACGAGCCAGGTTTCATCCTGCCGTCCCCAACCGTGTTTAGCGTCCGCCAACCCCGACAGGGCGTAGCAAACGGAATCAAGGTCCGGAGAAATTTGAAGCCCAAAATGCGTGAAGTCATCCCCCGTGTTGACAACCGTTGTCAATTGTCCGGGAGAAAGCACTCTATCCAGACCAACCACCAGCTTTGCTCCCCCAACACCGCCTGCCAGCACCGTTACCTTCAAACTCTTACGGACTTCTTCAAATTCAAACGTCATCGGAAGAGGTCGTTCTCCTTCTTTCTGATCAACTCCTGGGCATTTCCCTCGCGAAGCGGATAAGGGAATCCCCGCGCAAGGACAACCGGCGTGCCTTCGTTTGCCTGCCCCATCATCAGCGAACCGCCAGCCGCCAATTCATCAGCCGTAGCGATCGTTGTCACCCGGAGCTTGTACTGGTACATATCCTCTTCCCCGCGCATATCGAGCAGTGCGGGCAGTCCGGACGCGCCAATCGTCGTGCCCAGCACGCCGTTACGCCAGGCTCGCCCATGCGAGTCTATGATCATCACGCCCAACCTCATCCCGCTCAAAACTTCCAGTTCCGCGCGGATCATCGCAGCCGAAAGATCGGAGTCCTCTGGCAGTAACAACACCCAATCCTCGTCATTTCCCCAACTGCCTTTAACATTGGAATGATCAATCCCAGCATTGGCACAGATAAACCCTGACCGATGTTCAACGATGATCGTTCCAGGTCTGGTGCGCACAACCTCATTGCTTTCCTGCAGGATTAATTCCACTAACTCAGGTCGCTTTCCGAGGTATTCCGCCAACTCAATCGCATTCGCTGAAGGTTTGACGGTTGTAAGGTTCACCAACCGTCCTTCAGATTTGGAGACAATCTTTTGCGCAAGGATAAGGATGTCGCCATCCTGCAGGAACAAACCGTTATCGATAACCGACGTGCTGATTATTCCAGCAATGTTATCTCCTGGTCTGATTTGGGGAATGCCCTGTAGGGCAAAGTAGGTAAGTTGTTTAGGCAGCGTCATTAATCCCCGTGATGCGGATGCCGGAGGATGGCACTTTGTGTTTAAGGTTCAGCCCAATCAGAATCGAGGTAAGCCCCTCAACGACAACAGCATTCTGGATCACGCCCGCGTCCCAGCCTTTTAAGCCAATATCCCCAGCCAGGGCAATCACAACCTCGCGCGCGGCTTTATCACCACCAGCCACCAAAACGTCGCAATCGATTTCCTCGTCAGAAAGCAAGTGTTCAAACGAAATGGTCTGGAACGCTGCCACAACTTTCACGCCATCGCCGAGGATCGCCTGGGCTTGCTGAGCGGCGCTGCCTTCTTCGGGCATTTGCACGCGAGTAACTTTGGGTGGAACCAGCGGCACAACAACATCAATCAAAATCTTCCCCTGCAGATCTTCCTTCAATCCTTCAAGGGTGGGAACATGCGCCGCGAAAGGTACGGTTAAAACTGCAATATCACAGCCTCTTACAGCTGTTTCATTGGTGGCTCCGCTGACATCACCCTCGCCTTGCAGCCTTTCTTTAAGTTCTTCAACAGCCGCAAGCGCCTTTTCTTCGCTGCGCGATCCAATGATAATTTTATGCCCTGCTTTAGCCCAGCGATACCCAAGCCCCCGTCCCTCGCGCCCGGTTCCGCCAATAATTCCGATTGTGTATGCCATTAATTACTCCTCTAAAATGAATTCACTTTATTCCAGCAGCGAACTGCCGCTTCGCGTGATTTTGCCGCAATTTCGGCTTCGTCAAGCAGCAGCAGTTTTCGGTCCTTCATCACCAACTTTCCGCCGGCAATTGTAGTGGTCACCATGCCATCCCTGAAACCAAACAGGATGTGCCAAGGCAGATTGCCAGCGTGCATCGGCGTGATTGGATGGTAATCCACCAGGATTACATCTGCCGCGGCGCCTTTTTCTATCTTGCCTACACGCAACCCTTCCCAGGTTTGCGTGGCAAGGTTCGAATTATTCTCAACCGCGAGCTTAATGACGTCATATCCATTCATCGCTCGTGGGTCCGCCTGATGGTCCTTCTGAATCAGATATGCAAAGAACCATTCCTGCCACATTGCGTTAGAAAAGCCGTCATTCCCCAGGCAAACCTTCACACCTTGCTTCAACATCTCCTCAACCGGCGTCACTCCGACTGCGTTGTTCATATTTGAACGCGGTTGATGGGAAAGCCAGGTGCCGCTTTGCGCAAGCAGGTCAATTTCGTGTGGGGTAACATGCACTCCATGCGCCAAAATCGTCTTTGTGCCCAACACGCCTGCATCGGCAAAACGCTCCACAACGCGCTTGCCATATTTGGAAAGCGAATCTTCCTGATCAACAATTCCTTCCGCCGCATGAACATGAAAACCAACCCGATTATTATTTTCAGCCAGGCATTTTTCAAGCGTCTGCTGACCAACCGTCAAACTGGCGTGTAGGCCAAAGTGGGCTTTGAGCATGGAGCCGTATTTCCCAGCCTGCACACCGCTGACGAACCGCCCGTTTTCCCGAATGCCAGCCAAAGCTCTCTCTTCGCCATCCCGGTCGGTAACCTCGTAGCAAAGCGACGCTCTTAAACCGGACTCCGTGATGGCATCCGCCTCAATATCCAGCGATCCATCAATGCAATTAGGAGACGCGTGGTGATCAAACAGGGTCGTGCAGCCATACTTGGTGGCATCCGCCAGCAAAGCGAGCGCCGAGTACCGAACGCCATCCTCATCCAATCCCTTATCCAGTTTCCACCATAAGTTGGCGAGAATTTCCTGGAAGTTCCTTGATGGTTCGCCAGGGATCGCCATCCCGCGGGAAAACGCTCCGTAAAAGTGCGTGTGAGCACAGATCAAACCCGGCATCACCAACTGCCCCTGGGCATCCAAAACCTCTTCGGTTGGATGGGCAGCCATGAGCTCGCGCGTGTCTGCAATTTCCTGGATTACACCATCGTTAATCAGCAGAGCTTTGTCTTCAAGAATTTCGTTTGGGTCACCCCAGGTTACTACCTTTCCGTTTGCTATGATCATTGTTGTTCCTTTTCTCGGTTGGGCTCAAATGCATAAATGCCGCGAAGATTATTCCTCAGCAGTGATCTCGTAAAGCTCCACCAAAACACCACTGGTGGATTTTGGATGGATGAATGCCATTTTTCTTCCCGGAAGCACTTCGGGCGACTGGTTAATCAATCGAACCCCAGCATCCTTGAGCTCCTGCATCTTTGCTTCAATGTCATCCACCTCTATGCACAGGTGATGCATGCCCTCACCTCTTTTTTCGAGGTAAGCAGCCATGCCAGAGTCTGAACTCGTTGGCTGGACGAGTTCTATTTCGCCCTCACCAACAGGAATAAACGCCACTTTGGACGCCTGCGAAGGGACATCCTCTACATGATCAAGCTTGAGCCCCAGGGCAGTCTCCCAAAACTTGAGGGACTCATCGATATCTTTTACGACGATAGCAACATGGTTGATCTTCTTAATCTGGCTCATTATTCTCCTTAAATGTAATTTGGCGCGTGATACTCGCCCCAGACCCTGCGCAGTCTGCCGCAAATTTCGCCTAACGTCAGTTTGTTTTCGACACATTCAATGATGATCGGCATCATGTTTTCGTCGCCAAGGGCGGTTTTCTCAAGCCGGTCCAGCAGGCTTTCCGTAAGAGCGGGATCCCTGCCGGCGCGTAACGCTGCCAGCCGTTCCCGTTGGTCGGTCTCGATCTTAGGATTTATCTTCAGTGATTCGAGCTCAATCTTTTCTTCCGAAACGAACTTGTTGACGCCAACCACGATATCTTCCTGGTTTTCAAGCCTGCGTTGCGCCCCGAATGCCGCGTTTTGGATCTCGCCCTGAACGTAGCCGTTCTCGATAGCCTGCAAAGCTCCGCCCATCTCGTCGATTTTTCTAAGGTATTCCATCGCCTGTTTTTCAATTTCATCGGTCAGATGTTCCACCAGGTATGATCCCGCGAGCGGGTCGATGGTGTCGGCAACGCCAGACTCGTATCCAATAATCTGTTGGGTTCTCAAAGCAACCTGCACGGACTTTTCAGTTGGCAGCCACAAAGCCTCGTCCATACTATTCGTGTGCAAGGATTGGGTTCCGCCCAAAACTGCAGCCAGTGCCTGCAGTGTCACGCGTACAACATTATTTTCAGGTTGTTTCGCGGTCAGGGTCGAACCTGCTGTTTGGGTATGGAAACGCAGTTTCTGTGAGTTGGCAAGCTTTGCCCCAAAACGTTCTTTCATGATTTTGGCGTAAATCCGGCGGGCTGCCCGGAACTTAGCAACTTCTTCCAGGAAGTTGTTATGCGAATTGAAGAAGAACGAAAGCTGCGAAGCAAACTCATCAACATCCATGCCTGTCTTGATTGCGGCTTCAATGTATGCGATTGCGTTTGCCAGCGTGAAAGCCACTTCCTGCACTGCTGTTGAGCCAGCTTCGCGGATGTGGTATCCCGAAATACTGATGGTATTCCAGTTAGGCACGTCAGTCTTACAGAAATGGAAAATGTCCGTAATCAAACGCATGCTTGCCGTAGGCGGGAAGATATACGTCCCCCTTGCAATGTACTCCTTAAGAATGTCGTTCTGAATAGTCCCTCGCAAGGCGGATGAGGAAACGCCTTGTTTTTTGGCAACTGCAATATACATCGCCAGCAAAACAGCGGCTGGCGCGTTAATAGTCATACTTGTCGAGACTTTATCAAGCGGGATTTCAGTGAAAAGAGTCTCCATATCTTCGATGGAGGAAATCGAAACGCCAACCTTGCCCACTTCGCCAATCGCGATCGGGTCATCCGCGTCATAGCCAATCTGGGTGGGCAGGTCGAACGCGACCGAAAGCCCTGTCTGCCCCTGTTGAAGCAAGAAGCGGTAGCGCTTGTTCGATTCAGCCGCGCTGGAATAGCCAGCATACTGCCGCATTGTCCAGAGCCTACCGCGGTACATGGTTGGTTGAACGCCGCGTGTAAACGGGTACTCACCCGGATACCCGAGACTTGCTTCCCGATCTTCAGGAATCTCAGAGGGTGGAATAACAGGCTCTAATGTGATGCCGGAGTCAGTCTTAAATTCAGGTTTTCTTTCTGGGAATTTATTAATTGCAGGCTTATAGAACTTCTCCTGCCAGCGATCAAAATGGTTTTGTTCCGCCATATCTCTCCTCAATTTTTTGGAATATAACCGACCTCGCTAAGTATAATCCATTGATGTCATAAATGGCGAGATGC
>ERZ1645192.4578-NODE-4578-length-10922-cov-5.184596_pt1 | contig 10922 bp, 7 predicted proteins | sample MGYA00575354_ERZ1645192 | MGnify/ENA primary metagenome ERZ1645192 (study PRJEB40844, sample SAMN11349763) | freshwater sediment metagenome | isolation source: river sediment | host: Sediment | place: India: Faizupur Khadar , New Delhi | collected 2017-02-21 ...
GCAGAAACCGGCGTATACGTGGACTGCAATGAGGCTGCGGCAAAAATATACGGATACGAGAGCCGCGATGAGGTCCTCGGCAAAATACCGCTCGACTTTTCTGCGCCTACGCAGTATGACGGCTCAGACTCGGCGACCGAAGCGAGAAGGCACATCGAGGCCGGTATCAGAGAGGGCTCCCACGTATTCGAATGGCGGCACCAGCGAGCCAACGGGGAGATATGGGACGCAGATGTCCATCTCATGTTCCTGGAGAACCGGGGGCGACCACTCCTCCAGTTCAAGCTTCAGGATATTACCGAGCGGAAAAAGGTTGAAATGGCGGTCATTGAGAGCGAAGAGACGCTGCGCTCTTTCTTCGATGCCATAAGCGAACCCCTGATGTTGTCAGACCCCCGGGGAATAATCCTTATGGCAAACGAAACGATGGCCCGCAGGCTCGGCAAGAGTGCCGGCGAACTTGTCGGCCTCTGCCAGTACGATTTCTTCCCGCCGGACATTGCACAAAACAGGCGAGAGCACTACAACAGGGTCGTTCTGACAGGTAAACCGGTTAATTTTGAAGACGAAAGGGACGGGCGGACCTTTGAAATATCGGCATACCCGGTCTTTGACGAGCGGCGAGCGGTATCAAAGATATCCATTTACGTCAGGGACATCACGGAACGCAAGCGCATGGAAGAGGACCTCAAAGAGGCGGAGAAAAAATTCAGGGACCTGGCGGAGAAATCGGTCGTCGGCGTATACGTGCTCCAAGACGGTGTATTCAAATACGTAAATGAAAAATTAGCCGTGACGCTCGGCTACACAGTCGAAGAATTAACCGGTGGAATGGGGCCCCTCGACGTGGTTGTCCCGGAAGACTGGCCCTTGCTGGAGGAGAACATCCGGCGAAGGATGTCAGGGGAGATCCAATCTCTCAATTACGAGTTCAGCATCATCACAAAGGACAAAGAGACAAGAAATGCCGAGGTTTACAGTTCTCTTTCCACGTACGAGGGCAAAAACGCAATCATCGGGACGCTCCTGGACGTCACCGAGCGCAAGCGGGCAGACGGGGAGCGCGAGAGGCTGATCACCGAGCTCAAGGAAGCCCTCGCCCAGGTCAAAACCTTAAGCGGTTTGCTCCCCATCTGCGCCTCCTGCAAGAAGATACGCAACGACGAGGGATACTGGGAACAGATGGAGATGTACATACGAAACCACTCGGAAGCCGAATTCTCCCACGGCTACTGCCCCGAATGCGCCGCCAAACTGCTTGCCGAAATAAAACAAAAGAAATAACGCCCCGCAACGTCACCTTTCATCTTCCGGCACTATCCTGACAAGGGCGAACGTGTCGCTCCAATTGAGACGCAGCACGTATCTCTGGCCATCAATATGCTTGCCGTTCCCTTGCGGGTTTTTGATGATCCGGTGCAACTGGGGAATATTCTGGAATGTTCCGAGCAATTCGCAACGCATCCTGTCCAGCCTGGTCTTCGCATCAATGAAAGCAACAAGCTTCCGAGTCTCCGACATATGCGGGTCTCTTGATCTGATGAGAAAATTGCATTTCCCGTCGACGCTTACCGTCAGGCCTTCCGGAAGCCATTCTGGCTGGAATTCAACGGGCTTCGAGAACCATGGCACGACCTCAAGCCTTCCGCCCGCCAAACTCCCTCCGGCAAATGGCAAAAGCTCCGAATCACCGAGCTTTATGTCGTGGGTATTCATGAACGTTTTATCTGCAAGGATTTTGAGTTTCGATCCTTCCACCATAAGGACCAGGTCCTGCCCGGATGAGGGGGGTACGGATATAATGCCCTCGTTTGTCCGGCTTCGGTCAGTTCCCATTATCCTGTAGATATACCGGCTATAAGGACTGGAAGGCTCGACGTCACGCGCTATTCCGCGCATGTCGGATTGCGTCGGGATCAGAATTTCCCTATCCGGCACTCCGGTGCCGGCCCCGCAGCCTGTCAGTAATACGCCGGCTACAACAACGAGTGATAAGTATCGCAGGTTCATAAACGGTCCCCAGATTATGGCACGAAGTAAATAAGCACAGGCACGCCTTTTTCCATGATCAATGTTGGTGTTTTCTTTGAAGAATTCTCAACTTTTTTCGACATGCCCTGAAACATGGTATCGCCCGAAGCGAGGCCTGCCTCTCTCAGCCGGTTCTCATCTTTCGTTTGGCCCGTGACAGTTGTGCCTGACGTTACTTCGACGGTTGTTGTGTCTTTTCTCAGTGCGTTTAAAAAAGATGACATGCCCGACAGGATGCTGCTCGTCATGGTGCCGGCAATATCGTCATACCGTATCATGGAAATAACGCCGTCCGATTGATCTATGGATGCAACGTATCCCTTCATCGGGTAATGAATATTTTCGGGACTCAGGGCACCTGAAACCTCCACGTGAAACCTGTTATCCGTAAAGTTCGGGTTTGCTCTGCCCACAACTTTCCAGTTTTTGAGCGGGATTTCGGTTCCCGTCGCAGCAAATACTGCCTTTGTGTCGGCCGAGGTGAACGTCCGGTCTATAACAGCGCGGTACGGCCTGTAGAACTGGACCTTCGGCCCCTGGCCTGCATAGGAGGAGGCCTTTTCAGTTCCCGCCCCCTCTTTTTCATTTGAAGCTGATGTTGTGGCCACTTGTATCGCCGGGGGTGAAGAACCTCTTATGAAACCCCCTGTCATTTTTTGAACATACATATATTCCCACGTTTTTTGCCGCACCTGTTCGTTGTCTCCGTCAAAGGACCTGCCGATGTGCTGGTCGGCCTCGTCGTTATAGATATTCGTCTTGTTCTTCCTCTTTTTTGCAAAAGACAGGGGATCTTCTTCAGGAACAATCATACCGGAAAGACCTGCATCTTCTTTCTTCTTCCTGGAGGGCCCAACTCCCCCCACATACCCGCCCCGTTCGCTTGCCCTGAGCATCTGCTGTTCCTTTTTGATAACGTCTCCTATCGTGCTTTCATCCTTCTTTTTTTCATCTGTAGGGTAAGGGCTGTTTTCTTTCGGTACGGCAGCGCCCGCATTCTTTCCGGCAGCCGACTTCTTATTGATCTTAAGCTGAGACATTCGCACTTTCTTCGACCTGTCCATGAACATTCCGATGGCAACAGATATGAAAAGTGCGGCCGCGATCACGGCAATGGTTATTATGATGACCGGTTTGGGAAACTTTCTCATATCCGGGATTCCGCTCCGACCGGTTTCACAATATACCGGCAACCTGAAAAAAAGACTGAGTTCCCGGTCCTTATTCTGGCGATATCGATAATCCCATGTTTGTTATTGAAGAAAACAGACATGCGCCCCTCTCCATCAGCCTGGACGGCTAATATGATATCTCCGAGATCAAAAGGCTCTTTTTCATGAAGGCAATAGACAGCCTTGAGGTTGTGGTACGTTTGAAGATACCTGTACTCATCCGGGGACACCTCGCTCCATGCGCCTTTCCCTGTCGGAAGCCGCTCACTGTCAAAAACAAATGCAAGTACGGAGTTCCCGCCGTGAGGGGAAACTATCGGGATCCTTTCGGGAATTTCAAAGCGTGCCCTGATATTTTCAACAAAATGGTCACCCGAAGGCAATGCTCTTGTCCCACCTGATAAAACATTGATCGCCTGTAAGAATTCACCGATAGCATCCATCCTTATTCCCTGTTGTGCTTCGGCAAACGAACTCGATATCACAATGGCCATCAAAACGCCTGCCGGAAATGATTTGAAGAGTTTTTTCATATTCGTCTCTTTCATCCTTATGATAAATAGCCGTCTAAATCTATTTTTTTCATGACAGCATTAACATCCGCTGCCCTTCCGATGCTTCCTTCGGGGAACATATCAGCAAGAACTTCTACGGCCACTGCCTGCGACCGTCTCGGAGACACACCCCGGTCTTTCAGGATCGACGCAACGTTTTCCCGCAAGTACCGCTCGTCTTTGTGCGTTGTGTAGCGCCATCTGCTGCCTGGCGTCTGAACATTCACAAGAACGCCCTTTCCGAGGTCCTCATTGAGGGCAAGCACTTCCGCATATTTACCGGGATGGAACCTCAGGGAAACAAGGAGTTCCCGCTCCCTGCTTCCGAGGCCCAAAATGTTCATGATATTGTCTATACCCTCCAACGTGGGGTTATCGGGAGATATGTGCCGGGTGAAATATTTGTTAGAAGCTGCCGATACAAAATGTTTTCCCTTTTCCGCCACATCGAGAATATCCTGGGTAACGAGATACGTCGCGAGCCCCAGGGTCCTTTGCTGCCGGGCGTCTTTATCGAGGACATCCAGGATAGGCTCATTGTTCTTAAGGTTATGGAACTCGTCATATACGAACAGCTTGGGCCTTTTTTGCGCCGCGAGTATCCAGCCCACGGATGCCGCACCGAGAAAAGACGGCATTTCGCCGGGCAGATAGACCGCTTTGCGATAGGCGAAATCCCGGTAAAGCAACAGCAGGAGTGCCAGCATCTCTTTTCTTTCGCTGACGAGTCCCATGTGTATGCAGAAGATATCCCTGTCAACCGTGAAATTAGTCACACCATTCAACAGTGAAGCCTGTTCGCCCTGGGCATAGAGGTTAAGGATCCTTCTCATATCTTCGGCTATCTGTCTGTCCCTGGGATTTGTGTTGATGGCTGGATCCGACGAGAGGACCCGCATGAAATCGTTGAGTGTCGGAGTGGCAAGGCATTGTGCCGTTTCAGCGAGCTGAAAATCCTTTCTGTCCATTGTTGCAAGGAACTTCTTAATGTAATGGTCCCGATATTCGAGGTAGGTATCGAACGAGGGCGATCCCGAAAATACGCTTTCCTGAGCCTCGTTCGCCAGTCTTATCGTGCGGGCACGTCGCGGTTCTTCCTTGAACAGCATATCATATGTTCTCTTTACGGCGCGCCCCATAACAGCAAGCGTTTCTTTGGGAACCCTGCCGTCGTCACTCAGCATGGCCGTGAGGATTGCGTTCAACGACAGTATTTTTGAACCTGCCGGTTCTTCAAACCCAAGCCTCAGGTCAAACATATTCACCCGTCTACCGCTGTCGCCAAATTTCACCTGTATGAAGCTACCGCCAAAATTTGAAACTATGGGTTCATACGAAGATGCTTTTGCCATATCGACAATAATGATGACGGGGTCGTACGCCATGGCGCCCGCAATGATGCCATTCATCAGGACGGACTTGCCGCTTCCTGTGGGCCCGATCACCAGTCCTGCCCACCTGTTCTGCCGGGAACTGAAAGGGTTGAGGGCCGTGACCCCGCCATAACGGTTCCTTAAGAGCATGGCGGGCTCTGACCGGTCACCGCGGTACATACCGCGAAGCGGTACAAATTTCAGGATATCGTGGCCGAAGATAATTTGCGGGTCATAATGTCTCGTTGCGCATCCGGGCAATGAGGCAACAAAAGCACCTTCTTTCCGCATCCATTCCGCGAATATGCCCGCCCCATCCACGGCCTTGGACACGGCAAGACGCAGGGCCTGTATTTTCTCCTGCAGGGATTGGACGTTCGTGTCCCATACGAGATAGCTGTTGAAACATTTAACAATCTTCCAGCCTTCCCGGGCGCGATCCTCAAGCAGGTCGTCTATCGAAATTATCCTTTCCCTATTTTCGATTGCAGCTGATGTTTTTTTTCCGCTGAAGATATTTGCCATCATTCGCATCCTGGAAAGGTCTTTTGCTATAGACGACGGGTCCTCGCACAGGATGATCGTGTTCATCACAAGAGGAAAGTTGATATTCTGGAGAATTCTGGACCCGCATCCAACCGGAATCACATTGGGTATCGAATCGACCACCAGCGTGGCAAAATAGTACCGTCCGTTCGTCAGGTAATAATCTTTCGAATAGAAATCCGTGTTGAATATTCTTTTCCTCAAAGGGAGCAAACAACCGCACTCCGAAAGGACCATGGAGGGCGCAGGGTCGCCGGGATTAATGATCCTCGACAGGTTCCGCATCATGTCGGATCCGCTGAGCTCTTTTATTTCGTAGCCGAGGGGTATCAGGGTATTTTTGAGCATTAAGGCCGCCTCGTCCAGTTTTCTGTTGCGCTCCAGAAAATCATGCAGGTCGGGGCGTTTTTTCTTTTTGCCCTCGATAGATGCTCTGGCGCTTAACGGCACGATAATAGTACAGTACAGGGATGTATCGATTATCCCGCCATGGGACCGCAATTCGTTAACGTTCTCCTTCGCCATTGAACGGGAGAGGGGGTCTGCATTTAATCGCGTGTATTCGTCGAGCAGTTGGCCGATATCCTGATTTACATAGGTGGTAAACTGGATGAAGACGTTCTGTGCCGTGACATTTTTGAGAAATTCCGAGCACTTATTGACTTCGATCTCCATAACAGCTTGGTCTATCCCATCCGCACCGGCCTGTATTATCTCGAAACCATACGCTTTTTCGAATTTGTCCAGGATCAGGCAATCGTCGCCGACCATGGTGATCGGTATGCGTCGGTAAAACGGAGATGATCTTTGGAGCATAGGTCCGCCTTAAGCCTAATCGGCAGGTAATCCGCTGTTCTCAACATATTTCACTACGTCCGGGTCATCCGTATCTGCCGCCTGTGCCATCGCCCGTATTGCCATTAATTTCAGTTGCTGGTTCTCCAGGTAGAGAAGGTAATATTGCAGCCGCGATAGATCTTTCCACGCCTGGTCTTCGAAGCCGCCGTCCAAAACCGCCGGATCGAGGTTGTTCAGCCGTGTCTTGATGCCAGAGGCTATCTCCAGGGATGTTCGGGCAACGATGAAATGTTTGATGGCCAACTTTTTCCTTGTCGCCGAACACCTTTTTGATGCAAGAAGTACCATGAGCTTCCTGGTAGTACCGCTATCAAAGAGAGATGCCGGGTTCTTTTCGCGGGCAAATGTCTCGTAATTGCGCGGATTATCCAACAGTTCCCGCACTTCATTCTCAATCGAGGAATAAATATTCGCAACAGCAGCTTCTTTCGCCTTTTCTGCAACTACTGCTCTATTTATGGCATCCAGAGCTGACTCCACTTTCGTTCTCATCGTGGTGCCAACAGACGTCTTTGTTGCAAGGAACATCTTTTCAAGGGAGCTCGTCGACGCCTCTATGTACTGCCGGACCGTTATTGCGGCAGCATTATTTACCTTCAACACGATTTTTGCTATTCCTTCGTCCGTCAAGGTCACCCTGGCGCCCGACGACAGCTTCTTCAGCGTCGTCCTGAGGTACTGACCGTTTGCCGCAGCAAACTGAGCTCCGATTGATTCTCCGATCGACGCATTTCCGATATTGCCCAGCAGGGCGAGGGCCTCATGGGTATGCGCCGCCCACTCGCCGAGAGCTTCCCGCATATTGCCCGTCAGATCTTTCTGCCTGGTTGATATAGAGGATGCTACATCCATTTTTCCCGACAATCCTGCCATTTGCACTGCTAAATTCGATGCGACCGGCAGAAAGCCGCATACCATTGACCTATATTCATTCACCGGGCCGGAATAGGTGCCGACAAAGCCCTCGGAGGCAAGGATCTTCTGGTAGTTCTTGAGAACCGCTGTGATATCATTCCTGTCAAACCCTTTCCGCCGCAATTCATTCTGAAAAGTGGCCGTCGCAGCGTTGTTGAGACTGCCCATAAAATTTCCAAGGCTTAAATTTGCATTGACAAAGCTGGTCTGGGACCTCAACCCTGCACCGACAACATCGCCGACCGTAGACGAAAAGTCATTTATGCCCGCAAGGTCGCCAACGCCTATAAGATTGCCTGGTCTGTATGAGATGCTCAACTTTTGGGACAAATTGGCTTTTAGCTGGCCTATCATAAGGTTCTTTACAAGATTCTTGAACAGATCGGAAAACTGCGAATAGTTTGTCACCGAGATGACCGGAGAGCAGGGCTGCGCGCAATCAGCCCTGCGGATGATCCCCGAATAAAACACAAAGAAAACTGTCAAACCGATAAAAGATACGACGCAGACCGCCAGAAATCTTTTTGTCCGGAACCTGCTCATCGTTTATCTTCCTTCCTTCAGCGCGTCCAGCATTTTTTCGAGCGCTACAAGCCTGAGTTCCTGGGACTCAACCAACCCTCTGAGGTGGGCAAGCTTCGCAGTATCTTTTTGGGTTTGCCCCGGCGACGCAAAATCGAGAGACGTTGGTGCGAAACCGGAAAGGGCCCCATTGACCTGGCTGGCCATAGCAAGGGCTTTCCTGCCGGCCGCATATAATGTTATGGCCGTTCCTGCCTGCAATGCGCGCCGCTTGGCCAAAGCCATCTCCGAAGCCGTCGGGCTCTTGAGCTTTATGCGAGATGATATTCCGGCAAGAGCCTTCGATCCGTCGGACTCGCCGATCGCCCCCGGTCCCCTGAACACGTCAGCAGCACCCGGGGCTTTCAGGACACCCGCCGTTAATCTCTGCTTTACCATCAAGGCGCTATAGGTTTGCAGGTAGTCACAATAAGGCTGCTGAAATGCGGTCACCCACTGTGCCGCCTTCTGGGCCAGCGTCACCTCCGACACAACAGGGCATGGCTCGTCTATGCCCCATAGGTCCGACGCTAAACCGCAACAGACAAATGCCGATACGACGATCACAATGGAGCTTAATCGCATGATCATCGTCCTTCCAGAGCATGGCGCATTTCACCCTGTGCCATGACCGCAAGTATCTCTGCCTGGAGCATTGTATTGTAGTATGTCAGTTTGGCCAGGTCTTTGACGGCCTGGTCTGATTTCCCGGAATCGAATGCGGAAGGACTGAACGCTGACAGTTCACTGCGAAACTTTTCAGCGATATATGTTCCCTGGGCGGCGCGCTCGTATGTCGCGACGGACGCCTGGCTAAATACATCCCGAAGCTTGAGCGCCGCGAAATCTGCCGTTGAGAAATGCTTCATCCTGGCAGTACCGCCGCCCGGCGCCCCGGCGATAAGGATAGATACCTCGCGGGTTTTTTTCTGAAATTGTGAAAAATCAGAGCCTGCAAGGGGTAGGCTCAGCTGTGCTTTCGATCTCGCCGTTTCATCATAGTATTTGCCGCTGGCAGTGGAAAAGGCCCCGGTGCCGTTGACCATGTAGTCGGATACCATGCCCTTTATCGAGGATGACATGTCATAATTCGTAAATGTAACGCCCTTTGTATTAAGCTTCCCGGGCTCAAGTTTTATTCTCACCTCTTCATTCCAGACCGACTGTATTTTGTCGGTAATTGCCTGGGTGACCATCCTCTGGATCATTTGCATGAGAACCTGGTAGTTTGTGACCGTAACGGCAGTTCCATAGGCGCTCGTGGCAAGAACACATACGAGCAAGAATGCACACAGGGCCTTACCTGTCCGGGTCGCGATATATCCCCTCATTTTTCCCTTCATGATTATCCCCTCCGCACTTTATAAATAGCATCGACAGGCCCGGTCCGCCGTGCCCGACCGGCTTCGTGCCGGCAATAACCGATAGATGTTTTCCGGTCTTATCGAAGACAGTGGCTGCTGCGGAGGATTGCGGCCCGGGAAACGAATCCCTTATTCGTTCATAAACCGTGTAAGGTCATTCGAAACTCTCCGTGCGTCCGATTCATCCACGGCGTTTGAAACGATGAGGCTTTTCAAGCTCTGGTTCAGGGTCCATCCAATCGCCGAGCCTCTTTGCACGTCGCGGAGTCGATCATATTGTCCTGTAAGGACCAGTTCCCGTGTGCTCATATCCCGCACATCAAGGTACTCTGTCGCAAGGAACAGTTCCCCGGATTTCCCGCTTGACCTCCCGCCGGGTACGAGAAACTGCACCATGACGGCCAGAAGGACATCCGTCAGTTCCTGAATGACCCACGACTGTTTTTCAATGGGAAACATAGATGCAATGCGCGACGGGACCTGGGTAGCCATCATTGTGTGGATGGTTGTGAATACAAGATGGCCCGTCTTGGCGGCCTGAATTACAGCAAGAGAGGTTTCGGGGTCCCTGACCTCTCCCACCAGGATAATATCCGGGCGTTGACGCATTGCAGCCCGAAGCGCCTTTTCGAACGACAGCGTTGTCGTCCCCACCTCCCGCTCTATTATATTCCCCTTGCCGTCCGGTATGTCATATTCGATCGGGTCTTCTATTGTGATGCAATTGAGCGCTTTTAATTGAAGGATAAACGCGATTATCGATGCAAGGGTTGTCGATTTACCGCTCCCCGTCGGACCTGCAATGAATACAATGCCGCCTGCAGAGTTATCGAGAATAAGCCTCATGAGGTTATCCGGAACGCCGAGCTTCGCCGGGTCCGGCTCCACCGACCTGAGGCGTCTCATTACAATGGCAACACCTTTCTTCGAAAGACAGACATTTACGCGGAAACGGCACGTTCTTTTCTCTCGCCCATTCCCTATATGTTTTGTATATGAAAGATCTTTCTCTTCCCTGTCATAAAGTTGTGACCTGGCACCCGGGATCTTCAGTATTCGCTCTATGGCATGGTCCAGCTCATATCCTTCCGGCGGTCGCGTATCTGCCTGTGCCATCAGCCCGCGTATCCTCAGGAATGCGGGGCTTTCTGACTGTATGTATATGTCAGATGCCTTTTTTCTGATTGCCTCGTCAATTATCTGGTCGAAGAAATTGTCCATCAACGCATTTGCATTTATCGGCAGCCAAGCCAATCTGTTCCCATGAGGTATGCCAGGTATCTTCTCAGGATGCTTGAACGGCAACATCCTCGCTGTTTGATCTCTTCTTTTCGTTTTTTCTGTGCAAAGACAATGAGGGTAATGGAGCCGGAGATGCCGGAGATGCCGACAAAAATACCTAATATTTGGGATAGATATGAGCACAACCCCGAAAGACCGTTTCCTACCATTGCCGGACAGATCGCAATGATAAGGTCCTCCATGGTCAAATTGAGTCTCGGGACCAGGATAGAACCATTGATGCTCTGGTAATTCTGCCTTTTTCTC
>ERZ1645192.4580-NODE-4580-length-10920-cov-9.060469_pt1 | contig 10920 bp, 4 predicted proteins | sample MGYA00575354_ERZ1645192 | MGnify/ENA primary metagenome ERZ1645192 (study PRJEB40844, sample SAMN11349763) | freshwater sediment metagenome | isolation source: river sediment | host: Sediment | place: India: Faizupur Khadar , New Delhi | collected 2017-02-21 ...
TTGTTGTTAGTTCGCAAGAACTGAGATACTCTTATGATGATGCCGGCAACCGCATCAGCAGAACCATTTTCATTGGTCTAAAAAGTGCAGATGTGCAAATCAAAGAGATTGCAGAGACCATTGGACAAAATGAGATAAAAATCTACCCAAATCCGGTGGAAAGTCTATTGTTGATTTCAATTAAAGGATTTGAGAATGAAGTTGTAAGTGAGTACTTTGTATATAACCTGTCCGGGAGTTTGATAAGACGCGAGAAGGTTACCAGTGAACTTACCACACTTGACATGAGTAGTTTAAGAAGGGGCACCTATGTGTTACAACTTTCCATGAATGGAGAGAAAAGAGCCTGGAAAATTGTCAAAGAATAAACGAAAATGAACTGCCATGAAACCAAAATATATCTTACGAATCCGTACTTTATTAGTATGCTTGTTGCTGCTAATGTCCGGTAGCTTTATGACTGTTGGACAGGGCATTGCTGACAGTCTAAGGATAGTCGCAGTGGCGCAATTGGTTGAAGATACTATAATAAATACTGAACTCTTCCCGGTTGTTCTCTCAAAGGAGGCAGTGGAATACTACTCCCAGAAGGAGAAAAATGAGAAAGCTCCCGGTCGTTCCACTGTTCCACAGACCATACCTGCTGGTTCTGCTAATCTTTCTTTTACAGCAACATCCAATCTCCTTTCCGGGGGTGATCCTCTCTCTCATATTCCAACACAGGTACAGGTCAATACAAGCTTCAGGGTGGGATGCATTCCGGTTGAATCCAATGTTTCATCTGGCGGAGCGATAACCTATTCTGTTCCTATATCATGTGCCCCTGGGAGAAATGGTTTAGGGCCGACAATCTCGGTTGTATATAATAGTATGGGTGGTAATGGACCAGTTGGTAACGGATGGGCTGTTTCGGGATTGTCGTCTATATCCAGAGTATCATTCAATAGATACTACAATGGGTATTCTGCTCCTATGAAGATGGATGAAACGGATCCATTTATGCTTGACGGAAACCGAATTCTCCCCACTTCAACAGCTGGACAGTATGAGACTTATCAGGGAAACATCAAAGTAGTTCCGGTATTAAATGACAGACGCATTGTGGCTTACTTCAATGTCTCTTACCCGGACGGGAAGACTGCTATATATGGTTTTCCTGAGAACCAAAGCAACCAGTTGTTTTATCCAATAACGAAACTAACTGACATTCTGGGTAATCAGATTGAATTCAGTTATACTCTCAGGAACAATCATTATTATATTGATAATATCCATTACGGCAAAAACAATTATACTACACACTATGCAAGGATAAATTTTGTCTACAAGGTCAGGAATGATGTTTCGGAATCCTATTATGGAGGGAGACTCCTGAAAGAAGACTACTTGCTTGACAAGATTATCAGCTACTCGGGAAGCGATATTTTTCATACATATACTCTTACTTACATTGAAGATAAAGTTTCTCTACTTGACCGGATTGATTGTGATGATCTAAATCCCCTGAAGTTCTACTATGGCTACAACGATAACCAGACAGCAGCTCTGAATAAGACTGAGGGCATTTTGTATTCATATTTTAATGAGGCGATTCCGGTCATTACACGTAAGGGTAAGTTTGATTGGGGTACAGATGACGACGCACTTTTAATTTATCCGGATAAGAATAATACTGCAGTATATTATAAGAAAGGGGGTCTGTTTTCTCATTCCACTTATTATTATTATACAGAATACAATTCGGCGCAGGCTCTTTTGATCTACCAATCCCTTGCTGAAACTTTCCCATTACCATCCACTCTGACCGCCGGCAGTGGTTTTATGGAGCTGACGTCCGGAGATTTTGACGGCAAGTCAGGAGAAGAAGTGGTAAAAATTAACAATACAGTAACAAATAATTACGACAGGGTTACCTTTACTGTTTATCAACCAAGCATATATTCAGGATTAGTCCAGTCATATGTACGATCATGGGACCTTAATCCTGCCCTGACTCATTATAACAGTCCAAAGAGTTATTGGCCGAAGGATTATTTCATTGGAGATTTCAACGGTGACGGGCGGATGGATATGTTGTGCTTATCTATGAATCATCCCCTTGGACAAACAGATAAGAAGTCCAAGTGTACTCTGATCGACCTGTATAATAATGTTAAAATGTATGATGCTCACAAATTTGAGTTTGACCGTGAAAACGATAAGATCATCCCCATGGATTATGATGGCGACGGTAAAACTGATATTTGTTTTTTTAATGCTACCGGGATGTACATGTACACATTTAATGGCAGCGGTTCCACTCAGAGCCTTGATCTGGTATCTTCAACAACATCAATTAACAGAACCACCTTTCTTACAAGAACAGTTCTTTCGGGAGATCTGAATGCGGACGGGATGTTGGATCTAATGGTTGCACCTGTGAAGTCTTATTATAATGAAACCCTTGTGGATATACCAGTCTGGGCCCCGGTTACGTGCCCGTATTGCGGCGGTGAATACCCTATATTGAACGAATTCTCCCATAATTGCCGATATTGTTCCAGCTATATCCAACCATCACCGGTTTGTTTTGAATGCGGAAGCTCTCTTGGGTATGGATGTGATGAAGGATCGGGATCGGGACTTTGCTGCCCTCTTCATGGATATAAAGTTCAGAGAGAGGTCTATGAATATATTGATAATGGAAATCAGTGGAGTGTTTATTATGGCTCTGGGGACAAGATCTCTCCTTTTTCAAGAACAACTCATACTTTCATTAATGATACTTATAGTGATAGGCTCTTTGCACAGGATATAGATCAGGATGGCTCATCCGATATTGTTCGGCAGAACGGTAATTCAATGTATGTGTACCTATCGAAAAATGGATTGTTGAACCCTGACAATAATTCAGTGCTATACTCCAATATATGTCCTTCTGCGACGAAGCTTGTGCAATCTTCAGTTGCTCAGCCAAATTTCCATAACTTCCTTATTGGAGTCTACAACAACAATTTATATAGAATATTTTCCACAAGGAATGAGAGTAAGCAACGACTGCTGACGGGTTCAGTCACAAGTACAGGAATTGTGCAGAGAAATTATTACAATCAGCTCAATGATGGATATGGAGTAAATAACTCGTCAGGGCTGATTTATACACGCGGGTACAATGCCACATTCCCTTACGAAAACTATATGGGGCCATTGTGGGTAGCATCAATGCAGGAGACATTTCATAATGGAGTTCTTTCAGATAACACATCCTTTAATTACCATAATGCTGTCATTCACAGGCAGGGCCTTGGATTCAGGGGATTTGAAAAAGTGACAACCACCAATCTGCTTAATAACCACTACTCATCAAGAAGGATCAATCCGTTAAACTATGGTATCCCGGTGAAAGACAGCACCACAGTTTCAGAAGTTTTATACCAGGCGAGTGCCAGTGTTGCATCGAATAAGAAGTTGACAATAAAGGTGAACAGAACTACGGTAACCGATAAGCTCAGAAACACGACAAGAACAGTCGACTACACGTATGATTCATATAACAACCTGCTCACGGAGTTGGTAAGTTTTGGTGGAGGTATATCTACACTTACTTCCCAGACATATAACAACTCCGCGGGTACTCCTTATCTATTGGGGGTCCCTCTGGTGAAGACCGTAACAAGGACGCGTAATGGTGTCTCATGGATTGATAAAGAGGAAATACAATATTACCCCAATTCCCTTCCTAAACTGAAACGAACATATACAGGTACAGGAGGAACACTGAAAACCGGAGAGGTAAAGTGGACTTATGATGCAAACGGTAATTTGATGTTAGTTGAATCAGCTCCTTATGATGTTACAGATTTTATAGGAAAGAGTTTCACTTATGATCCTGCAGGAAGATATCTGGCTACTGAATCCAATGCCATAGGACAAACCACCATTTATGCAAATTATGATAAGTACGGTAATGCCAGAACTGTAACCAATTATAAAGGTCAGGTTACAACCAGGAATTTTGACCAGTGGGGTCAGCCAACCTCAGTTGTCCATCCTGATGGTGTAACCGAGAGTACGGTTTTCAGTTGGGGCAACCCTGGGATTTATTATGTTAGTTACAATACTACAGGTCAGCCCGCCAGAAAGATCTGGTATGATGCTTTTGGAAGAGAAGTCAGGCATGCAATTCAGAGATTTGACGGTACATGGCAGTATGTTGATAAAGTTTACGATTACCTTGGACGCCTGCAGAAATTATCACTACCGTTCAAAGGAAGTTCCCCTGTCTTCTGGAACAATTACTTGTATGATAATTACAATCGCCCGCAATCGGTTACTGAAAGCACCGGGAGGGTAACATCATGGAACTATTCTGCGTTAAATATCACCGAAACTAAAGACGGAATATCCTCAACCAGGACATTTGATGTTTCAGACATGTTAATCGGTGTCACTGATCCCGGAGGTACGATCAGTTACTTATACCGCCCTGATCTTCAGCTGTCATCTATTGCCTCATCCGGAAATGAGACTTCCTTCGGATATGACCAGTATGGCAGGCAGAACACCATATCTGATCCGAGCGTCGGTACACTTAGCTTCAGTGAGGCATATGTAAATAACAGACTGGTTAAAACCCAAACTGACGCGAATGGTAATACAATAACTACGAATTATGACAGGTATGGCAGGATTACCAGCAGCAGCCGACCGGAGTTCAATACGAGATATTGTTACAATGCTGATGGTTTACCGGATACAATAACATCAACCAACAATACCTCTCAGACCATTGATTATGATGCCTATAATCGTATCTATAAGATACGAGAGACAGTGCCAGACAGTAAATATCTGGAGAAGACTTACATTTATTCAGGAGGCAATGTTTCCGCGATTAGTTATGCCTCGCAGGGAGGATCCATAGGAACTGAGAATTATCTTTATGCCTACGGTCATAACACTGAAATCAAGCTGAACAATAATATTACAATAATGAAGGTTACAGACGAGAATGCTTTCGGACAGTCCGTCTCAGCACAAACTGGCCCTATTGCAAGGACATACAGCTACTCTTCTTATGGAATCCCTACGGGAAGAAAAGCCGGTAATCTGCAGGATTTTGATTTCAGATTTGATTCATTAACTGGTAATCTTCTGACAAGAAAAGACAACAAAAGGGGAATTACTGAGAGTTTCCTTTACGATAATCTTAACAGACTTAAGGAAATCGGGGGAGCAGAGATTGGGTATAGTCCATCCGGGAATCTGACTCACATGCCAGGTACTGGAGTGTTGTCTTATGATTTGCCTGATAAGCCTTATGCTGTGACCATGCTGACACCAGAGGGAGGTGCTGTTCCGATGAGAGATCAGCAGGTAACATACACCTCATTTAACAGGCCATCATCAGTTACTGAGAATGGTGTGACGGCTGCCTTTACCTATAATCAGAATGGAGATAGGGTAAAGATGGACGTGACCGGTAGCGGATCAACCATCTTAACACGTTATTATATCTCTGGCCAGTACGAGTTTGATGCAACCACAGCTAGTGAGAGGCTTTACCTTGGCGGAGATCCATACTCAGCTCCAGCAGTATATGTCAAAGAGGCAGGAGTATGGAAAATCTACTATCTGTGCCGTGATTATCTGGGTAGTATAACTCACATTGCGAATCCTGATGGCACTCTGAAGCAGGAAATCAGTTACACTCCCTGGGGGAGGCTTCGTAATCCTTCCACACAAGCGGCATACGCTCCTGGCACAGAACCCTCACTCTTCCTGAACCGGGGTTACACCGGTCATGAATACCTGCCCTGGTTCGGTCTCATCAACATGAATGCCCGACTTTATGACCCTGCGCTGGGAAGGTTTGTTGCGCCGGATCCCTATGTTCAGGTCCCAGACCTGACACAAGCGTTTAACAGGTATAGTTATTGCATAAACAATCCACTAAAATACACAGACCCCAACGGAAATCAGTTCTCGGAAGTCAGAGATGCTTATTTTAAAGCAATAGACAATGGATATATGGGAAGTTTTGCTGATTTTAGTTATCAATACTATGACCAGTATTACAGTTACCTGAGCCAAGGAAGCATTTTTAACGGATCTGGAGGAGCTACCATGTCAATGTCTTTTTCATGGCATTCATGGAATGACTATTCTATCCATCCACTAGGATATGCTTCGGTCCATTCTTCAATAGTCTCAGAAAGAGTTTCTCAATCTATTACCATTCAGGTTCCCATATCGTATAGCACCTATCGCAGTTTTGAATTGGTTCAAGGTATTGGAGGACAATTGTCTAGCAATACAAGTATTTGGACAGGAGGAGGTCCCACCGTTAACATAGGGGCAGGAATCGTTATTGGGTCCAGTGAACTTAGATTGATCCCACTAGGGAGGAAAATTGTTGGCATATCATCAGGGCTAACTCTCGTCTCGCTATCTCGAGTATTACTTTACACTCAGTTACTTACCCTGCAGGGAGACACTCGTTCAGGGCAGCAATGGCAAAGAAACCAAGATCAACGTGGCCAAAGGCTAGAACGTGACTTGTTGAAAGCTCATGGTGACATGTTAAATAACAGTGGAGTGAATAATCAGGGTTTTCCGAATGATCCAAGTGGATTCGTGCCTGAAGGAGCAGCATTATTATTTGGTGCTCTAAAAGCTTTTGATCTGTATATGAACTGGAATTCAGTCGTAGTTCCTGATTCAATGACAATCACACCAACTCATTATGTTTATGACACTACATTGGTTATTAGACAATTCAGGCCAGGGTGGAAGCCCTGAATAACTTTTGTCTAGTGAGTTGACATACATGAAATTATTATGATGACTACGCTGTGAATTCAATCGATTTCCTTTAAATGATAATGAAACATCAAATGGAGAATAAGTCTAGTTTTCAACAGGGCATGTTTGAAAAAATAAAGGAGCTCTATCTATCAAATGGATACCATGAAGTTATAAGGCATTGGGAAAATTACGGGTCGAATCTTCGGACTGGAATATTCAATCAGGAGGATCTTATGGTATTGGAGGCGGTAGCTACCTCGTATTATGAACTAAAACGGTACAAAGAAAGCCTGGTATATTTTACCTACTTAATTGAACGAATCAGAACTTGCGAATTTTCAAACAACTTAAAGAAACAGAAAAGCAGGAATTACTATTTGTATAAAATTGACATTTATAATAAACTTAGAATCAGAGTGTCAGAGTATAGGACAATACGTGAATACCTGAAAAACTTTGGGAGTGATGAATCATTTCAGAAACTCTCGGACTCATTGGAAATCTACTTTCTAAGAAAGTATGTTATTATAAATAAGTGTATAGCATATATTATTCTCTCATTGATAGTTATTTCAATTGTAGCCTCAATCTTTGGGATACAAATTCCTAGAGATATTTACAGACCCTATAACATTTTAACTGGGGTATTCGTTATTTGGATAATTGTCAATCTCTTGGTGCCTAACTATTTTAAAGGATTACTTATTAATTGCCTAAGATACAGATTCTCTATAAATTGAGTCTGATGGTAAATCCATAATTGATTATCCCATATATTGATTATGAATAAGCTATTGAGCTTCATAATAATCATTATTATCTTTTTTGGATTTGACATGAAAAAAAGCTTAAGAATGCGATGTGAGTACTTTAATAGCTCTATTCAGGGGCGGATTATTGAAGTCAAATACACGCAGCGTAGTACTGTTGCAGTCAAAGTCATTAAAGAAGATGAATGGTATTATCTTGGGACTGAGGTAAAATACGACATTCCTATAGAAGCGGGTGATTCTCTTATTAAGAAAAGTAGTGACTATAATGTCTATCTGTTTAAGAATGGTATGTCTTACAATATCAGGTCTGACAGGAACTTTGAGAAATGGGCTAAGTACTGTAATTGCCGATGACTGATAAGGATCATATTATGAACCCGACTGTTAATAGGCTGACAAGAGGTGCCAGGTCTGTAATTGCTGTTGATTGTTTCATAATAAACCATACCTGCTGGATTAGTAACAGGTTTTGTTTATCAAAATGACTCTGTTTCAAATGCGATTAAGCTACAGTCTGCCCATTACTGACCTCTAGTCAATCCGGATTCCAACCCTGATACCGGCTGATTCGAAGGAAGTGCCGCGGAAGCCGGTCCATACGCCAACGTTTGCAATAAGGAACACCTCGCTGAGGGAGTATCCTGCTTCCCAGTAATATCCTGCCTCAGGGGTCCATGCCGCGGAGAGGCCTATGTTTTCACGCATCAGTGTACGGCTGAGTCCCGGCAGCCTCTTAAGGAGCAGAGTGGGGGTGGTGTATCTGGCGTGCATCTCGGCAAAACCGGTTCTGGCTGCCATTGAATAAACCGGAGCCAGGTAAAATGCATCCTCGTAGTTGTTGAGCAGCACCGGCGATGACTGGGTATTGAAGTAATGCATGTCCTGCAGCCTTACATTGTAGCTGTTGATGAATCCTCCTCCGCGGATGCGCCACCGGAACTCGTTGAGGGCCCCGAACCTGGCGGTACGGCTCACCTCGCCCATCAGCATGTCATAGCTGCCGGAAACAGTGTCATTGAAGTTGTATCCGTGCTTCCAGGTAATGGCAAATGTCGGCCAGTCAGAGCCGGCGGGGATCTTTGCTCCCCTGGAGATGCGATATCTCTGGCGGGGAGTCCATGTCAGCACGGTGGTTGCCGAGAGATGGCTGTGGCTGAAGGATGTTTCGGGCGCATATCCCTCAATCCCCCCGGTAACCCAGTCATTGTCAGGAAGGTTGTCATGCCACTGTCTGTCTCTCCTGAAGAATGAAAAATCAGAGTTGTTCTCCAGCGGAGAACGTTCCTCATACATGCCCGAGACTGACAGGTTTAACCCGTTTGCCAGGTCGCTCCGGTGGCCGGCGATTATATAGCGGCTGCTGTAGAGCCTCATCATGTTGTCCCTGAAGAAGAGGGAGGCAACGGTATTTATGAGCGGATTGACTCCTGCCTGTGAGTACTCGTCCGACTGGCTTCCGGCTCTTAGGAATAAGTTCCCGGCATGTTTCGGATCATAAAGCATATTGGCAGTGGCGTTCCACATCAGCTGTTCCCGGCTGAAGGCATACCTTGCCGAGGGTGCCAGAGTGAAGCGTCCGGCCTCGCCGGATTTTACCGAGAGCGTGAAGCCTGTCCAAGCAACAAAACCGTCTACGGAGTTGAATGAGAAGCTCTTCAGGTCAGCCAGTCCGTCAAAATTAATGGAGGCATTTTCAGACAGTTGCCAGTTCCTGCCGCCGGCAAGGTCTTTAAGGAACCGGGCAGCGGGGCTCTTCTTCTTCCTGAGGGAGTCCGGTCCGGTGATTGAATCCTGTCTCTGCCGGGATCCGGCTCCGATCGTAATAGACAATGTTGCCGTATCCCGTCTTGCAAGCTGTCGCCCGGTGGCAGGAACGTTTGAGAGGCTGGCCGACTCCTCCCGGGTAAGGGGTATCGGTCTGGCCTCGGCCCACCAGGCAGAGTCTCTCTTCGTGGCGTCCTCCTCGATTATGACGGTTGTTTTGTCCTCTATCTCCAATGGGGGTTTCTCCCTTGTCTGTTTCGCGTTCTTTTCGTTCAGCCGTGCCAGCCTCGACATGTCGCGTGCGGTGAGATCATCCTTCTGAAGGATTGTTTCAATTTCGCGCTGCGTGGGGCTCTTTGCTTCCGGTTCAGGGTCTCCGGCCGGTTTGTTCTCTGCCGCAAGGGTGTATGACGGAGGGCGGGGTAGTGATCTGTCAGGCTCTACCTCGAGGTACTTCACGGCGCTTGTGTATGCCGCCCTGGCCTTGACTCCCATCAGGGAGATATCTGCATTGAACTCGTGGCTCACTGGCATCCAGATACCGGCTTCGACAGGTGTGTAGAGCTGGCGGACACGGATCTTCCCGGCCATGTTGTCATTTGTGAGGTCAAGGGAGTGGATGGCCCACAGGTCTTCCACTATGTAGATCGTCCCGGTGAAGAGCTGCTGGCTTTTTCTGCGGGGAGTGACCCTGATTTTGTCAATCACATAATCGCCCTGCGAGGAGGAGCCAAGGAAGGTGAAGGTGTAGTGCGAGAAGGCGTTTGGTGCCAGCGGTGATATGGCAACCTCAACAAGCACGGGCTGGTAGAAGCTGGCCTCGATGTAGTCCATCGGGGATGCCTGACCCTGGCTCAGCTGTTCGCTTGAGTTGGATGAGATAACGCGGTTTATGTATTTGTCGGGGGCATTGAATGTGATTATACTGACTGATTCGGAGAAGTAGTACTTGCCCTCCCTGAATTCTCCGTTATTTGCCTCCAGCTTCATCCTTCGCTTCAGCATCTCGGGGATTTTATCGACTGTACCGCCGCCTCTCATATAGACCTCGGCCCTGTACATCCTGACCTGGTTCAGGTGGAAGGGAGCCATTCCTATCGCCTTGCGCATTATATAGTCGGCCGGGTCCCTGCCGGATGCGGAGACTCGAACGGCAGGTATCTCAAAGAGCTGTTCGGCCAGGGTGATGTCTGCGGCAATATTATCCCCCGTTAGGTTGAACTGCCTGGTGACCGCCACGTAACCAAGGAACTGGTAGCTGACGGTGTATTGGCCGGGAGGGAGGGTGATTTCGTAATACCCTTCGTTGTTTGATGTTGTCCCCTGTCGCAGTTCTGTGATGTAGACCGAGGCTGACGGCATCGGAGCCCCTTTAGTGTCAGTTATCCTGCCGCTCAGCGACTGTGCCAGTGAGAGGTTTATCGGGAGGAGAAACAGGGCTGTTATGAGCACTCCGGCAAGGCGCATATTCAGTCTGTTTCTTCGGTATGATCCTTAAGTGAGTTGCCGGCAACCACGATCACGAATTCGCCCCTGGGCGGGGTGTTTCTGAAGTGTTCAGCCAGCGTGGCAAGGGTGCCGCGAAGAGTCTCCTCGA
>ERZ1645192.4581-NODE-4581-length-10918-cov-3.774096_pt1 | contig 10918 bp, 5 predicted proteins | sample MGYA00575354_ERZ1645192 | MGnify/ENA primary metagenome ERZ1645192 (study PRJEB40844, sample SAMN11349763) | freshwater sediment metagenome | isolation source: river sediment | host: Sediment | place: India: Faizupur Khadar , New Delhi | collected 2017-02-21 ...
TCTACGGTGGCCGCAACGGTTTGCTGGAGCATGACCTCGGAGACCCAAACCCGGTAAGGCGATCTGCCCTCTCTCCAAGGGTAGGGGTGGCGAACCTCTCTGAACCAGTTTAAAAGGGTGTCAACCCAGGAGTCGGAAAGACTCTTCATAGGGGGAAGGATACCATCTCGACAATGAGAGGAAAAGGGGTTCAGAGAGGAAAGAGGAAGAGACCCGTGAGCAGCGCGATAGGGAAGAGGAGAAGCCTGAGGGTCTTGGAGGAGTCCAGTGCCGCGGGGAGGAGAAGAACGAAGAGTTCGAAGGTCGTACGGCGGACGTTGCTTGGGTCGATCCAGACAAACCTTGAGCTCAGGGAGAGCGCTAACAGAGAGTAGAGGAGGAGCGCTCCGGAGAAACCGTCTCGATGCCTAAGGAAATAGACGGAGGCGAAGAGAAGGAGGAGTGTGAGGAGGAGGGCTCCAACCGTGACAGAGAGAGAGCTCCCTTGGGCAGGTGCCTTGAGTGTCTCTAGAATCCCCTTGAAGGGGATGTCCAGGATTCCCCCCTTGGGGAGAAGGGACCTCCAGGCTTGGTCAGGAAAGAGTCGGACCAGCAGGTAGAGTCTCCAAAGGAGGAGGGGAAGTGCCGACAAGGCCGTTTGAAAGGCCCCTTTAAACCTCTTTTTCCAGAGAGCCTCCACGACAAAGGCCAAAGGGAGCAGGAGGGTCGTCTCCCGTACCAGTCCCGAGAGAGCCCAGAGAAGAGAGGCTTTCAGAGGTTGTTCCCGTCGGTGGCAGAGAAGCCCTCCCACCATGAGTGCGGCTGCCAAGGGTTCCGGAAGCAGATGGCCCAGGGAGGAGGGAAGGGCGGGGACGAAAAGCAGAAGCAGCGCCCAGAGGGGAGCTGCGCCGGAATCTTTGAGTATCAGAGAGGTAGAGAGGGCCAGGGCGGGAAGAGAGAGAAGAATGAGGAAGAGAGCGCTTCGGGGGATATTTCGGGGATTTCCGCAGGAGAGGATGTTCAGGAGCAGAGGGTAACCGATTCGTCCGTACCGGTAAGCCGGATCGTCCAGGAAGAGGCGGTAGCGGGTTGGGTCGTCTCTGAAGCGTTTCAACCAAGGGTCCTGGGCTATGAAGTAGAAGAACTGGCCGTCGTAGCCGGAGCCTCTTACGATGAGACGGCTTTTGAGGAGCGGCGAACTTCGGAGGGGAACCGAGGGGTAGTGGAAGAAATCGGCGCAGAGATGGCCAAAATAGGTGTTCTTCCCCCGGGCGTTGTCGGCGATTCGGATGACCGCGCTCTTTCCTCTCCACCTCTCCACATTCCAGACGATGTAGGTGAGTCGGTCGCTGTTTGCACCAGAGGCCCTCTTCACGACTCTCCCCTCAACCTCCAGGGTGACTTCCGTCTTCCCCGCCCAGGCACCGCCACCGATCAGGAAGGCCAGAGGGGAACGGAGCAGGGTGAAAGGTTGGGAAAGGAGCTCCCCGGTGATCTCTTCTCCCGGAGAGAGACCCCTGCGTCCCACCTCACGGGTGCCTGCCCAGTAGTGGCCCTGGGGGTTGATCGTCACCCGACGGTACTCAGGGCCGGTGGACCTATAAGAGGCCGGCTGGGTCAGCAGAAGGGTTCCCGAGGCTCTCCAGTTTTCCAAGTTCCCCCTCTCGAAATCGCTGTTGGGAAAGAGGAGCTTCGGATTGGGGGAGAGACTCTCCGGATCGGCTAGGGAGAGAAACCCTTCGAGCCGCTCGTAGCCGATGGAGAAGAGGCCCAGAGGGTTGCCTCCCTTGGAGTTGACCTCATGGGAGAGAACGAGTAGGCCGAAGAGGAAGAGAAAAAGAGAGGGGATCCAGAGGAGGAGATCCTGGGAACGCTTTGTTATCATTCACATCCATTTTACCCTTTCCTGAAGGAAGAGACAAACGACTCTCCCACTACGGAAGGGGAGAGTCTCCGGCAGAATCGCCTTATGGACTCCTCCCGTTCTTCGGCGAAGGTGTCCGTCCCCGGCGGCCTTGCCCTCTCATGGGCGGAAACAAAAGGGGTGGATTAACGTTTAAAAAGAATAGACACCCTTGGAGGTTTAAACCATGAGAGAGTCGGTGCTCGCCCTTCTTCTTTCCTTTTTTCTGGCTTTTCCCCTCTTCGGAGAGGTCCTTCGCTTCCCTTCCCTCTCTCCGGACGGGAAGCAAGTGGCCTTCACCTACCGGGGTGATATCTGGAGCTACGGGCTGGAAGAGGGAAGAGCCCAGAGGGTTACCGACAACGAGGCCTTTGAGGGTTATGCCGCTTTTTCTCCCGACGGCGAGTGGATCGCCTTCTCTTCGAAACGGTCTGGAAATTATGACGTCTACGTTGTCTCCGCTCAGGGGGGAATCCCCCGGCGCCTGACCTTCCACTCCGGAGACGATCTGGTGACAGGTTGGGGCGCCGACGGAAAGGAGATTCTCTTCCAATCCAACCGAAAGAACATGAACGGTCTCTATAGGGTTCCTTTCGAAGGAGGAGGGGCCCGGCCTCTCTGGAAAGAGTTCTGGATGGTTTCCTCTTGGGGGCGGGAGGCCCCGGATGGAAAGTCTCTGGTCTTCAACACCTCCTCAGAGGCCTATGCCTACTGGTGGAGAGAGGGCTATCGGGGGAGCAACGGCGCCGACCTGTGGCTTTATAGAAAGGAGAAAGGCTCATTCTTGAAGCTGACGGAGGATCAGGGCAATGACCTCTTTCCCGCGTGGGCCGCTGATGGCAAGAGCCTCTACTACTCCGCCCACCCCAAGGGGGAGTGCCAGACCCTCTTCCGCATCTCCGCCCAGGGAGGCAACCCCGAGAAGATCACCTCCTTCACCTCGGGAACCCTCCGCTGGGTGACTTCGGCGTCTCGGGCTCCCAGGGTTGTCTTCGAACACGACCACAAGCTTTGGCTCTACGATGCGAGCACCGGAGAGACCAAGCCTCTTCCCATCCTCCTCCCTTCAGACACGAAAGGGCCCGATCTCTTCAGGGCGAAGGTCTCGAAGCTGGACGGTTTCTCCCTCTCACCGGACAACAGGAAGCTCCTGCTTCTGGCCAGGGGGCGACTCTACCTCTCCGACAAGGAGGGAAAGCTTGTCACTCCCTTGACCGAAGGGGGGAGCCGAGCCGAGGATCCCCTGTGGGATCGGGATTCCCAGAGGATTTACTACCTCTCCGACAAGGAGGGGGAGGTTCACCTCTTCGCCATGGACCCTCTGGCGCCCGAAAAGGAGGAGAGGCTGACCAAGAGCCCCCTCCTACGTCAGACTCTGAAGATCTCCCCTGACGGACGGTACCTCTCTTTCGTCGCCGCCAAGAAGAGGCTGACCCTTCTGGATCTGAAGACGAAGAACGAGAGAGTCCTCGTGGAGGCTCAGCTCTCCGGCCTTCAAGGTGCGGACTACAGCTGGTCTCCGGATTCGAAACGGATTTACTACACCTTCACCCCCTACTGGGAGGGCGACCTGGCCGTCGTAGATGTGGCCACAGCGCAGGTGACACTGCTGACGAAGAACCCCTTCTCCGAATCCGAGCCAGTTCTCTCTCCCGACGGTAAACGGCTCTACTTTGTGGGAAACTATGTAGGGCTGTCGTTCCGGTACAGGAGCGGGCAGAGCGATATGTTTTTTCTTGCCTTGAGTGCGGAGAGGTAGGTTTTTCGGGAGGAGCTCATAGGGAAACTCTTTCAGAAAGAGGAGAAGAAGGATGGCTCGAAAGAGCCGCTCTTTGCAATTCCCCTCCCTCTCTCCCCGGAGAGGGCGGAAAAGGAGAGGGTTCGAATCACGTCGACGGTGGACCGTAACGAGTCTTTACCCCTTCCCGCTCCTGACGGGAAAAGGGTTGCCTTCGTGAAAGAGGGAGACGAACTGTGCTTGCTGACTTTCGGGCCTGACAACAAGGTTGAGAAAGTTGAGACTCTGGCCTCGAACATTGCCGTTGACTCCTATTGCTGGGATTCCCAGGGAGAGGCGCTCTGGATTCTCTCCAGGGGAGGCCTGATCCGTTTCAACCTAGGCGACAGAAGCCGTAAGCCGATTCCCTTTTCTTTACCCTTTGAGGTCGAGAGGAAGAGGGAATACCGTCAGGTTTTTCGCGAAGTCTGGAGAACTCTGCGGGATTTCTATTACGATCCGACCTTTCACGGAACCTCTTGGGAAAAGGTTCGACAAGAGTACGAACCCTTGGTTGAGTCGAGTTGGACAGAGGAAGATTTTTACCTGACTCTGAACGAGATGTTGGGGGCTCTTAACAGTTCGCACCTCAGGGTGACGGCTCCGTCAGCGCCCGTTGTGGAAGAGGAGAACAGCGGGGCCATGGGGGCGACTCTCCTGTGGGATAGTGAAAAGGGGCTCTACAGGCTCGGCCAGATTCTCAAAGACGGTCCACTGGACAAGGCCCTGGAGGGAAAGGCCCCGGAGGGGAGCTTGTGGGTGGTCGCCTTTGACGGGAAGCCCCTTGTTGGGAACGAAGATCCTGAGAAGCACCTCTTGGGCCGATCGGAGCGGAGAGTCCTAGTCACCCTGCGGGACGGGACCGGAAAGGAGAGGGTCTTGGCCGTGAAGGCCGGGCCGGTTCTTCAAGATCTCCTGCTCCTTTACAACGACTGGGAGGAGGGTTGCCGCGAGAGGGTTCATAGGCTCAGTGAAGGCCGTCTCGGTTACCTTCACATGAAGAACATGGGTTGGGACGATTGGCTCCGTTTCAGCCGGGAGCTGGAGACGGAGATGGAGGGAAGGGAGGGGATCATCCTTGACCTTCGCTACAACAACGGGGGAAACGTCCATGATCAGGTCCTGAACACCTTGATCAAACGGGTTTACTCGACCTGGAAGATGAGGGATTACGGGATGGTCACCCAGCCGACCTACGCCATCGGCCCCCGTCCCGTCACGCTCCTGATCAACGCGGCCTCCCTCTCGGACGCGGAGATGACCGCCAACGGGTTTAAGGAGCTGAAACTCGGTGCCCTGGTAGGTGAGACCACCTATGGGTGGTTGATCTTCACCAGCGGACGCTCCCTCCTTAACGGGGGGTTCTTCCGGATCCCCTATTGGGGTTGTTACACCCTTAGCGGACAGGACCTGGAGACCCACGGAGGGGTCGTACCGGATTACCGCGTTCCCCTGACTCCTGACCAGATCGTCGCCGGAAGCGACCCTCAGCTTGAGAAGGCCGTCGAAGTGACCCTGGCGAAGCTCAAGGGCAAGTAAGAGAGAGCGGGAGGCTTTACTGTTTTCAGGTCTAAGGGCTTCGCTCCCCTTGGGATGAACCGGCAAGCAGGCAGAGACTTCTCCTCAGACGGTCCTTGCGACCCTTCGGGACGAAAGGAGAAAAAGTCTGTAAAGCTACTCCCATGGCCTATTCCGTTGACAGTGGGAGGGAATTCTGATATAAGAGGTCGGGGCCTGTAGCTCAGCTGGCAGAGCAGCCGGCTCATAACCGGTCGGTCACAGGTTCGATCCCTGTCAGGCCCATTGCTCAAGGAGAACGGTATTGAACAACCAAAACGAAGAGCTGATCAAGTTGCAGGAGTTGGAGAAGCAGATCGTCAAGCTGGATAAACGTCTCAGAGAGCTTCCACTGCAGCTCAAGGCTTTGGACGACCGCATCTTCGAGAGAGCCCATTCGGTGGAACAAGCTCAGCAGAGTATCTCGGAAAACCAGCAGCGTCGGCTTGCCCAAGAGAAGAAGGTGGAATCCGTCAAGGCTGAGATCCAAAACAAGAAGAGGGAACTCAACTCCATCAAGACCAACAAGGAGTATACCGCCAAGTTGGCCGAGATCGAGATCCAGGAGAAAAGGAAAGAGGAAGCCGAAGAGGGTGTCATTCAGCTCCTCCTGGATGCCGACAAGATGCAGGAGACCATCGGCGAGGTGAAGGAACGGAGTCGCCTGGATGTCGAGGCTCTGCAGAAAGAAAAAGATCTTTTTCTCCAAGAGAAAGGGGAGAAAGAGGGACAACTCAAGGAGCTGAACCAACGAAAAAAAGAGTTGAGGACCCTCATTGATCCTGAAAACCTCAGAATCTATGAGAGCCTTTCGAAGAAGACCGGAGGGGTCCCCCTCTCGGTTGTGACCAGGGACTTCTGCGCGGAGTGTTTCGTCAAGATTCGTCCCCAGGTCATGATGGATCTTCGAAAGGGTGACAAGGTCATCTACTGTGAGAACTGTCACCGAGTCCTCATCCTGGAACCTGTAAAGGTCCAAGAGTAGGGCCTTCCGAAGGGCCGGACCCTCAGTCCGGCAGAGGGGAGGTCTCATTTCCGTCAAAGTTTTTCGAGGGTGAAAACCATGGACGAGAAATTGCTCCTCCTCGAGGCCTCCGCCGGTTCCGGCAAGACCTACGCCCTGACCAACCGTTTTCTCAGATCCCTCTGGAAGGTTCTTCCCGAAGATCCCTATAGAGATTCCGCTAAGGCGAACGCCGCCCTCTCCACACTCTTAGCGGTCACCTTTACCAACAAAGCCGCCGAGGAGATGTCCGACCGAATTCTGAAGACCCTCAAGGAACTGGCCCTTCAGGGAGACGACTCCGCCTTCGCGGCGAGGCTTAGGGAGGTCTTGGGAAGCCAAGGCCCTGTGGATGTCGTCAGGGATAAGAAGAAGGCCTTGGGAATCGTCGAGTTGATTCTCAGCCGGATGGGGGATTTTCGCGTCACTACCATCGACTCCCTCATGACATCCTTCGTCCAGAGCCTCTCCCCTGAGCTGGGGCTCACTCCGGGCTTCAAGATCTCGCTGGATTCCCAGGGGACCTTCCAGACCACATACAGGAGCTTCTTTGCCGCCCAGTGCGAAGACCGTTGGACGGAGGTGGAATCCTTCCTCCTCCAGGCTTTGTTTTTGGGGAAGCTTACGGGTTGGTCACCCGAGAAGAGTACCCGCGAGCTTATCGGATGGTTCTTCGGTTTCTCCCTCCAGCAGGGGGATCTGAAGGAACCAGAAGACTCTCCGGAGACCGTTCAGAGGGCGATCGACGAGGAGTGGATTGGCTTTCGGGAGAGAATGGTGCCGCTGTTTAGGCGGATGGAGGATCTGAACGGCCAGGGTTACTTGAAAAAGAACGACTCCTTGATAGACTTTCTGCGGAAGCTTGTCGGAACGTCCTCTTCGGTTAGGGACACGACGGCGCTCCTTAAAAAGGCCTTCTTCAAATACTCTTCCAAGGAAGACGCGCTGAAAGTTCTCAAGGTCAGTACTCCCGATGACCGGAAAGAGGAGTTCTGGAACTTGTACAGACCGGCCCAGGAGAGCCTGATCCTTCTCCTGGACAAGTTGAGCCTCCAAAAGGCCCTCCTCTTCCTGAGAATGGCCAAGAGATTCGAAGCCTTCTGGGAGGAGGGCCGTAGGGATCTCTACGTAGCCGAGTTGAGCCTAGTCTTGGCCAAGAGGGTCCAAAGTTGGCAAGAACAGGCCTTTCCCTACCTCTACCTGAAACTGGCGGAGAAGTACCGCTTCTTCCACTTCGACGAGTTCCAGGACACAAGCCTGAGGCAGTTTCAGGCCCTCTCGCCCATGGTTGACGAGAGGCTCTCCAGTGACGAGAGAGCCGAGCTCTTCTTCGTCGGTGACAAGAAACAGGCCATCTACCGTTGGAGGGGGGGGCGGGCCGAGCACATGGAGAGGGTGGAACTGGAGGCCAACCTTCCCGCCCTGAGAAACCGGGAAGGAGGAGAAGGGTCTCTACAGACCAAGACACTGGGAAAAAACTGGCGAAGCGGCGAGCGGATCGTAGAGTTCAACAACGCTTTCTGGGGGCTTGATAGGACCGGCTGGGCGGCCTTTCTCAACTCTCCCGGGAGTGCCGCAGCCCTGGAGAAAAACTTTCAAGGAGTCCAGCAGGAGACGGGGAGAGAGCAACAGAGGGGAAAGGGTTACGTTTTCATAGAGACGAAGACGGAGGTGAAGGGAGAGAGGAATCAGGCCGGTGAAGAGGAAGAAGAGAACGGCGGTTCCGACAGCCGTTGCGGGTACTTGGGAGGGCGGGTCCTGGAGGGGATCCGAGAGGCCAGGGGGCGGGGGTATAGGTACCGGGACATGGCCATTCTCGTGAGAAAGAAAGACCAGGGAGAGGGAGTGATGAGGGTTCTCAACGAGGCCGGGATCCCCGTGGTCTCCGAAGAGAGCATGATGCTCTCTTCCACGCCTTTGATTCGGGAGCTGGTCACCCTCTTGCGTTTCCTGGACCACCCCTTGGACGACCTCTCCCTCCTGGCCTTTCTCTCGGGAAACCTCTTCGGAAGGCTTCCCGGGGTCACCCCTGAGACTCCGAGAACTCCGGAAGAGTTGGTCCCTCTGAGGGAGGAGGACAAGGGAGAACCTCTCTACAAAACCTTTCAAAGGGTTTGCCCGGAGCTTTGGAGGGAGTATCTGGAACCCCTCTTTCGAAGCGTCGGTTTCCTCTCCCCCTACGATCTTTTTCAGGATTTCTGTGAGAGGTTCCGCCTTCTGGAGGGACATGCCGAAGAGACCCCCTTCCTTCTCTCCTTCGGAGATCTTCTCCAAAAGTACGAAGAGGCAGGGATCACTTCCTTGGGAGCCTTCTTCGAAAGGTGGAAGAGCCAGGAGGAAGAAGAGGGCAAGGAGGGACGGGTGGTTCTCCCGGAGGGGTTCGATTCGATCCGGCTCATGACTGTCCACAAGGCCAAGGGCTTGGAGTTTCCCGTGGTCTTCCTCCCCCTATGGCCTGAGAAGACCCGCCGGGGCGAGAACCTCCACTTCGACGAGAAGGAGGCTCTTTGCCGATCCTTCTCCTCCGATGCGGCGGAAATCTCTCCCACCTTGGGGAGGGTGAAGAGAAGGGAGACGGTCTTGGAGTACATCGACGAGCTCAACCTCCTCTACGTCGCCTTCACCCGGCCCCGGGATGTCCTCTGGGTGACAGTTCTGGCCAAGGCTCCACCGAAAAAAGAGCCGGAAGAGGACTCTCCCTTCTCCGATTATCCCACCCTCTTGAGAAGGCATCCCCTTCTTGGCAGGGCCTTCCTGGAGGAGAATCTCTTCCGATATGCCCTTGGAGAGTGGCCTGAGAGGCCTGGAGAGCCGGAACAGAGAGCCCGGTCCGGTGAGGACGAAACTCGAGGTTTCTCCTCCAAGAACCTCTCCACATACCGGTGGCATAAGGACCTTCTTGTTTACCGCCCTGGCCGTTGGCAAGGGAGGGAGGAGAGGGTGGTCACAGAACGGGGAAATCGCCTCCACAAAGTTCTGGAAGGGGTTGAGACCTTTCGGGGAAGAGAGGACCTCACAAGGCTTCTTGAGAAGGAGTGCTGGAGGCTAGGGTTGGAGAGAGAGGAGAAAGCGAGGTTGGAGGAATTTCTCCTTCGGGAGGATGTCTCCCGCTACTTTTCTCCCGGCTGGGAGGTCTTTCGGGAGAGGGAGGTCGTCCTGAAGAGGAAAGACCAGGAGAGTTACCTTCGTATCGATCGGTTGCTGTGCGGAGAGAGGGAGTTTGTGGTTGTGGATTATAAAACCGGTGAGCACCACCCTGAAAATGTTCAGCAGGTGAAAGAGTATCTCGAGGCCCTGGAACCCCTTCTTCCCGGGAAGCCTGGTCGAGGGGTCCTCCTCTACCTGGACCGCGGAGAAGTCGTGGAGGTGGAGAGATGAGCCTTGTGAACGTTCCCCTGAAAGAGAACCTTCTGGAGAGAGTTGCGCAAGCGCTGATCTCCCGGGGGAAGGAAAACCTCTCTGACTACTGTATTCTCCTGCCCACGAAGCGTTCGATTCTCTTCTTCAGGAAGACCTTGGGGGATAAAGTCTCTGGGAACTTCTTTCCTCCCAAGCTCTTGACCTCCGATACCCTTTTTGAAGAGCTCTACCGGAAGGAGAGGCCCAGATCCCGCAAAGCCACTCATGTTGAGGGTGTCTGCTCCCTGTGGGAGACGCTGAAGGTTCTCTCCCCTGAGGGAATCTTCGGTGCCCCCTCCCAGACGATGAAGAACTTCTCCGACTTCTTTCCCAGAGGGGTGGAGCTTCTCCGCGCCCTCGAGGAGATCCTCACGGAGGCTGAATTTCCTTCGTCGGAGACATACCAGGAGACCTTCCGCCAGTACGTTGAGCTGGGAGAGTATCACCAAGACTACAAAGGCTTCATAGAACTCCTCCCAAGGCTTTCGGAGGCGTTTACGGAGAGAATGGAGGCGTAGCATCTTTATACGAGAGGGATCACCTACAAGAGGGTGGGGGAGGAGGCCCAAAGGGAGAGTTTCTCCCCTCCTCAAGAGCTCTTCTGGATCTGTGGTCTGCAGGCCCTGAACCGTCGTGAACTGGCCCTCTTCCAGAAGCTCCTGAAAAGGAGCGGCTCTTGTCTCTTCCTCCAGGCCGACTCATCCCATCTGGAGAACCCCTTCTCGCCCTTTGCCGTTCAGAGGGAACTCCTCGAGGACTTGAACCTGAACCTCCCCTCCAACGAAGAGGGCGAAGTGAGGGGGAATCCGGAGATGAAGGTCTTCCCCGTAGGCGGCAAAGAGGAGGAGATGGCACTTCTGGCCTCGCTTCTTGATAAGAGGGTGAACTCTCTCTCTGCGGACGAGCTTCTCAAGGTAGGGATTCTCCTTCCGGATCCCTCCTCCCTGATCCCCTTCGTTCAGGGGGTGGTCTCACGGCTCAGCGATCAGAAGGGTCAGGGTCCGGCCTTTAACATCACCCTTCCTTACCCCTTTGAGAGAACCCCCCTCTTCGAACTCGTGGACATCCTTCTCGGTTTGGGAGAAGAGAAGAGGGGAATCCCTGGGGACCTCTACCTCAGGTTTCTTCGCCATCCCTATGTGAAGACCTCTGACGACGAGAACCTCCTGGTTCGACGAACCATACACCTTCTAGAGGGTTGGCTGGAGGAGCACAACACAGGGTGGGTCGAGAAGGGCTTTCTCGAGTTCGACCGGGCAGGGGAGCTAGGAGAGCTTCTGGTATCTCAGGGGGTGCGAGA
>ERZ1645192.4582-NODE-4582-length-10912-cov-7.450124_pt1 | contig 10912 bp, 12 predicted proteins | sample MGYA00575354_ERZ1645192 | MGnify/ENA primary metagenome ERZ1645192 (study PRJEB40844, sample SAMN11349763) | freshwater sediment metagenome | isolation source: river sediment | host: Sediment | place: India: Faizupur Khadar , New Delhi | collected 2017-02-21 ...
TGCGTCGGCCTGCGGCCGGTGCTGGTCCACGGCGGCGGCAAGGCGATTTCCCAGAAGATGAAGGACGCCGGCCTGCGGCCCGTGTTCGTGAAAGGCCTCCGGGTCACGGACGACGAATCCATCCGGATCGTCGAACAGGTCCTCAACGACGAAGTGAACCCCGAGATCGTGAAGTCGCTCGAGGAATTCGGCTGCAAGGCGCGGGGCATTCACGGCGAACACATTCTCTTCGTCAAGAAGCACACCGAGCGGGACCCTGACACCGCCGAGGTCCTCGACTGGGGCTACGTGGGCGACGTGATGAAGGTGGACGTCGAACCGATCAAGGCGTACCTGCAGGCCGGCATCACGCCCGTGATCACGCCGCTCGGGCTCGGGCCCGACCGGAAGCTTTACAATATCAACGCCGATGAAGTCGCTGCGGCGATCGCGGAGAAGCTCGAGGCGCGGAAGCTGGTTTTCCTGTCGGACGTGCCGGGCCTCCTTGAGAACAAGGACGACCCGTCGTCCATCATGTCCACGCTCAAGCTCGGCGAGATCGAGGACCTGATCCGCCGCGGCGTCATCTCCGGCGGCATGCTGCCGAAGATCGGCGGCGCGCTGAAGGCGCTCAAGGCCGGCGTGAAGAAGACGCACATCATCGATGCGGGCCTGCCGCACTCGCTGCTGCTGGAGATGTTCACGGACAAGGGAGTCGGGACGGAGATCGTACAGTAGGCGTTCACGGTTCGCTGTTCAGAGTTCAGGGTTGTTCCTTGAAAAGGCTGTTTGGATGAAGATAGAGCGGTTTGAAGACATCGAGGGCTGGCAGCTGGGCCGAAAGCTTTCAAAAGCCATTTACTCGGTCTCAAGAAAAGGCGAATTCGCAAGAGACTACGGATTGCGCGACCAAATCCAGCGAGCGTCTGGATCAGTCATGCATAATATCGCCGAAGGGTTTGATGGCGGCAGCAACGCCGAGTTCATCAAGTTCTTGCGATACTCAAAACGGTCCTGCACCGAAGTGCAAAGCGAATTGTGGGTTGCACTGGATCAAGAGTACGTAACCGAGACTGAATTTAACAAGCTGTACGACATGGCCAGAACCGCTCGTTCAAAAATCGGGGCTTTCATCAAGTACTTGGATGAATTCGAAAAGAGGAAGAAACAGAGCTCCCGGACAAAAACAACGCCGGAATCGAACCGGGAACCGTGAACGGTGAACCGGGAACTCAGGAGAATCGAAACGTGAGCACATCAGAAGAAATCATTGCGTTGCATAAACAGTTCGTGATGCCGACCTACGCCCCCGGTCTGGTTTTTGTCAAAGGCAAGGGCGCGAAGGTCTGGGACGCGGACGGCAAGGAGTATCTCGATTTCCTCGCCGGCATCGCCGTGCTGAGCGTCGGCCACTGCCACCCGAAGGTGGTGAAGGCCATCAAGACGCAGGCGGCCACGCTGATGCACGTCTCGAACCTCTACTACAACGAGAACCAGCCTAAGCTCGCGCAGGCGTTGTCCACGCGATCGCTGAACGGCAAGTGCTTCTTCTGCAACTCCGGCGCCGAGGCCAACGAGGGCATGATCAAACTCGCGCGGCTCTGGGGCCACGCGCAGGGCAAATACGAAGTCATCTCGATGACGAACTCGTTCCACGGCCGGACGCTCGCCACGCTGACGGCGACGGGCCAGACGAAGTACCAGAAGGGCTTCGAGCCTCTTCCCGCGGGATTCGTTTACGCCGAGTACAACAACCTGGAATCCGTCCGGGCGGCGATCAACGAAAAGACCGTGGCGGTCCTCGTCGAAGCGGTCCAGGGCGAAGGCGGCATCGTGCCGGCCCTGCCCGAGTTCATGCTGGGCCTGCGGTCGCTGTGCAACGAGAAGAACATCCTGCTCCTCTGCGACGAGGTGCAGTGCGGCTTCGGCCGGACCGGCCACTGGTTCGGCTTCCAGGAATTCGGCATCCAGCCGGACGCATTCTCTCTCGCGAAGGGACTCGCGAACGGATTCCCAATCGGCGCGATCGTCGCAGCGCCGAAGCTCTCGGACATTTTCCAGCCGGGCAATCACGCCAGCACGTTCGGCGGCAACCCGCTTGCGTGCGCCGCAGCCCTCGCCACGATCGAAACCATCGAGGAGGAGAAGCTCCTCGAGAACGCAACGGCCATGGGCGACCTGTTCCGGCAGAAGCTGAAAAAGCTCGTGAAGAAATATCCGTTCATCAAGGACGTCCGGGGCATCGGCCTGATGGTCGGCCTGGTCGGCGACCGGCCGGTCAAGCCGCTGGAGGTCATCCTCCGGGAGAAGGGCCTGATTTCCATCGCAACGCACGACACTGTCATCCGGTTCCTGCCGCCGCTGAACGTCAAAGCGTCGCAGGTCCGGCAGGCTGTCAAAATCGTGGATGAGGCTTGCGCCCAGTGGCAGACCACAATGTCACAGCCGCAAAACTGAAGCGGCGAGTCCTGCTTTCAGCCGCGATGGTCATGCTCAGCGTGGCGTCCGCCCATGCGCAATCCGTCGCGGCCTTCTCCATTACCAATGCGGACGTGATCGAAAGCAGCGGGATCACGTTCAGCCAGCGGCGCGACGACGTGCTCTGGACGCATAACGATTCCGGAGACACGCCCCGCCTCTTCGCCGTCGACACGGCCGGCCGCGATCTGGGGACATTCCCCGTCGACCCCGCAAAGGCCGTCGACTGGGAAGACATCGCCTCCGCATCCATCGACGGCAAGCCCTGTCTGATCGTGGCGGACACGGGCGACAACCAGAGGAAACGCGGGGATGCAACGCTCTACATGATTGAGGAACCGGACATCGGGACCGATCGCGTGGCCCGCGTGATCCGCACCCTGCCCTTCACATACGAAGACGGCCCGCAGAACTGCGAAGGCCTCGGCGTCGCGCCGGACGAACAGGTCTTCTACCTGGCCACGAGGGGCAACGAAGGGCAGCGCAAGCTGTACGAGTTGCCGTTCACCGGGACGGTGGCGCGGCTCGTTACGACACTGGCCGCCCTGCCCCACGTGACGGCCATGGACATTTCGCGCGACAGCCGCTACGCCGTCTTTCTGACGCAGGACAACACCGCCCTCGAGTATCGGCGCGAAGCCGGAGAGAGCTGGCGGCAGGCCTTCGCGCGTCCGCCGCGCACGCTGGAACTTCCCGAGGCCGTGCAGGCCGAGGCCATCGGCTACCACCCCGACGGCGACGCGCTGTACGTGACCAGCGAGGGCTCGCCCTGCCCGCTCTGGCGGATCGAAATCCTGCCCGATTCCCCACGGCCCTGATCGCAGCGCGCCCCGCCCCGACCGCGGCCTGCATCCACGTCCGCCTCAACAAAGCCCGCGTCTGCCATTCGCTGTGCCATTGTGTGCATTTCGAATTGTTACATCTGACGATGCGGCCGTCTTGTTTAATGTAACAATTGGGATTCAGAATCCGGCTCCTTAAAAGCGTGGACTGTTGGGGCCGGACCCTGTAAATATTCAACGCTTTGGTTTCACAAGGAGTGCATACATGAAAGTGGTTCTTGCGTATTCCGGCGGGTTGGACACATCGGTCATCCTCAAGTGGCTGAAGGAAACCTACAAGGCGGAGGTCATCTGCTTCGCGGCGAACATCGGCCAGGAGGAGGAGCTCAGCGGCCTGCGCCAGAAGGCGATCAGGACCGGCGCCAGCAAGATCTACATCGATGACCTGCGCGAGGAGTTCGCGCGCGATTTCATTTTCCCGATGCTCCGGGCCGGCGCAGTCTACGAATCCGGCTACCTCCTCGGCACGTCCATCGCCCGACCGCTCATCGCGAAGCGCATGGTCGAGATCGCCCGCGAGAACAAGGCCGACGCGATCAGCCACGGCGCGACCGGCAAGGGCAACGACCAGGTCCGCTTCGAGCTCACCGCGTACGCGCTCAAACCGGGCATCCAGGTCATCGCCCCGTGGCGCGAGCCGCGTTTCCGCGACCAGTTCACGGGCCGGCAGGCGATGATGGATTACTGCGCGAAGCACGGCATCCACATCGACGTCACCTCCAAGAAACCGTACTCGATGGACCGCAACCTCCTGCACATTTCGTACGAGGGCGGCATCCTGGAAGACGCGTGGAACGAGCCGACCAAGGATATCTTCAAGCTGTCCGTCGCGCCCGAGGACGCGCCGAGCAAGCCGGAGTACGTGACGATCGACTTCAAGGAAGGCGATGCGGTCGCCGTCAACGGCAGGAAGATGAATCCGCTCAAGGTCATGGAGACGCTGAACCGCCTCGGCGGCAAGCACGGCGTCGGCCGCGCAGACCTCGTCGAGAACCGGTTCGTCGGCATCAAGAGCCGCGGCGTCTACGAAACCCCCGGCGGAACGATCCTTCACAAGGCGCGCGAGGCGGTCGAGCAGATCACGATGGACCGCGAGGTCCTTCACCTGCGGAACTCGCTGATCCCGAAGTACGCCGAACTGGTTTACTACGGATTCTGGTTCGCTCCCGAGCGCGTCATGCTCCAAAAGGCCATGGACGACGCGGCGGCGTGCGTCACCGGCACGGCGCGGCTGAAGCTGTACAAGGGCAGCTGCACGATCGCCGGACGCAAGTCGAAGCAGTCGCTGTTCGATCCGAAGCTGGCAAGCTTCGAAGGCAACGTCGGCTACGACCAGAGCGACGCGACCGGGTTCATCAAGCTGAACGCGCTGCGGCTGCGGGTCAGGGCACGGCTGGGGAAGTAATATGGACGCATTCAAATACAAAGACGGTTGGCTGTATGCGGAAGGGGTTTGCGTTGAGGAGCTTGCTCTCAAGCACGGGACGCCGCTCTACATCTACAGCCGCGGCCATCTTCAGGACCAGCACCGCGCGCTCGCCTCGGCCATGCGCGCGGTCAAGCCGCTGATCTGCTTCTCGGTCAAGACCAACACGAACGCCGCGGTCATCAACACGTTCGCGAAGCTCGGCGCCGGGGCGGACGTTGTTTCCGGCGGCGAGCTGTACCGCGCGATCCGCGCCGGCATCCCGGCCTCCAAGATCGTTTTTGCCGGTGTCGGCAAAACCGTCGCCGACATCGAGTACGCGCTGAAGCAGGACATCCGATTTTTCACGGTCGAGTCAGAGCCCGAATTGGAGCGCATCTCGAAATGCGCACGACGCCTGCGCCGCAAGGCGCGCATCGCGTTGCGCGTCAATCCGGATGTCGATCCTCAGACGCACAAGTACATCAGCACGGGAAAGAAGGAGAACAAATTCGGCCTCGATCTCGGCCGCGCGATGAAGGCGTACGAGCTGGCCGCGCGCCTGCCGAACCTCGAGATCGTCGGCCTGCACATGCACATCGGGTCGCAGATTCTCTCGTCCGCGCCGTACACGCACGCGCTCCACAAGGTCGAGAAGCTCTGCCGCCAGTTGAAGGCGAAATACCCGACCTTCCGCGTTCTCGACATGGGCGGCGGCCTCGGCATTTCGTACAAGCCGTCGCAGGACCCGCTCGACGCGAAACACTTCGCGGACATCGTGGTCCCGTTCCTGAAGCGGCTGGAGATGGACGTCGTCATGGAGCCCGGCCGGTTTCTCGTCGGCAACGCCGGTATCCTCGTGACCCGGATCCAGTACGTGAAGAACGGACCCTCGAAGAAATTCGTCATCGTGGACGCCGGCATGAACGATCTCATCCGGCCCCCGCTCTACCAGGCGCACCACGAGGTGATTCCGGTCGCGAAAACGCGCGGGACATTCATGGCGGACGTGGTCGGGCCGATCTGTGAATCCGGCGACTTCTTCGCCCTCGACCGCCACCTGCCGAAGGTGAAGGCCGACGACCTGCTCGCCATCCTGAGCGCCGGCGCGTACAGCTTCTCCATGGCCTCCAACTACAACAGCCGCGGCCGCGCCGCGGAGGTGATGGTGTCCGGCCGGAAAGCCGCGCTCATCCGAACCCGCGAGACCTGGGCCGACCTCGCCCGCGGCGAGAAATTGCCGCGCTTGTAGGCGGTGTTACCTTTCCCCGCGCATCCGTGTATGTTTCGCCTTGGGGGTGCCGATGCAGCCGTTCGCCAGGTGGTGCGTCCTTTTCACAACCGTCTTTGTCGTTCACGCGACGGCACGGGACTACCAGGTGTTCGACGTGGTGGGCGACAGCATCTCCGCGGGCGTCAACCCGGAGTGCGGCGGATACGGATGGGTGAACATGCTGTTCGGCGAATCCGGTTGCTGCCTGCCCGCGACGACCAACGCCCTGACGAACCTCTGGCCCGCGATCACGCGCCACAACAGCGCCGCGGGCGGCTCGAAGGCGCGCGACTGGGCGTGGGCCCAGACGAATCTCATGCAGACGGTCTCCAATCATCACCCCGATCTCGTTGTTGTTTTCATCGGCGGAAATGACGGACTGGAATACGCTCAGGACGGCGTCTACACAGAAGCCGAGCGCGAGGAATACCGGACCAACCTGATCTCCATCGTTCAGCAGCTCCGGAACAACAACCCCATTCCGGACATCGTGCTGGTGAACTATTACGACCTGTTCGACGGATTCAGCACGAACCTTCCGTCCCCCTACGAAGGCTATCGCGTCCTGTCCCCCGCCGTCACCGGCGGCAACGCGATGATTGAAGGGATCGCCGAATCCAACGGATGCTTCTTCGCGGACATTCACTCCCCCTTCATGCACCACGCGTACGGCGAAGCCTTGGGCGACACGCAACATCTCTCCCCCGCCTACGTGAGGATGCCGCTCACGCCTTCGACCTTCGACATTCACCCCGTCACAGCCGGCCATGCCGCAATCTGCGAACACATCTACCGCGTCCTAGCCGAGCTGAAGGAGATTCCCAAGGTCACAGGCATCCAGGGCGCGGACGGACAGATCATGGTCCATTGGCGCAGCGGCATCGGCCAGTCGTACGTGATCCGGCAATCCACGGACCTCCGGAACGGTTTCTCAGCGCTGGCCACGAACATGGGCACGCCCACCCGCAACACCTATACCTCGGCCGTCGAAAGCGCGGGAAGGGCCTTCTTCCGCGTCGAAACCCCCTGAACACAACCCCTTCCGAAGCCCGGAAATTGTTGCTGATTCTTTTTCCAATCCTTGGAAAAATAGGCCCTAGATTTTCCAATGTTTGGAAAATCGGCGGCGGCAGGGAAAGCAAGAAAGGTCGTGAGTCATGTTCGAAGGCGCCTATACAGCAATTGTCACGCCGTTCACCAGGAACGGCGACGTGGATTTTGGAAAACTGCGCGAGCTGATCGAGATGCAGGTCAAGAACGGCATCGATGGCATCGTCCCCGTCGGGACGACCGGCGAGTCGCCGACGCTCGACTACGCGGAGCACGAAAAAGTGGTCGAAACCTGCGTCGAGGTCGCGCGCAAACGGATCAAGGTCATCGCGGGCACCGGCGCGAACTCCACGCGCGAGGCGCTCGAGCTCACGAAGCACGCCAAAGAGGCGGGCGCGGACGGCACACTTCAAGTGACGCCGTACTACAACAAGCCGAACCAGGCGGGGCTGATCAAACACTTCAGCGCCGTCGCGGACCTCGGTCTGCCGACGATTCTCTACAATATTCCCGGCCGCTGCGGCCGCGAGATCGAAGTCGGCACCGTGGCGGAACTCGCCAGGCACCCGAATATCGTCGCGGTGAAGGAAGCCGGCGGCAGCGTGGACCGCGTCAGCCAGACGCTGGCGCGCTGCAAAATCGAAATCCTGTCGGGCGATGACTCGTTGACGTTGCCGATGATGGCGGTCGGCGCGGTCGGCGTCATCAGCGTGGCGACCAACGTGGCGCCGAAACCCGTCGCGGACATGGTGCATGCGGCGCTGAAAGGCGACTGGAAGACCGCCCGCGAGCTGCACCAGAAATATTACCGCCTGTTCACGGACCTGTTCGTCGACACGAACCCCATCCCGGTCAAGGCCGCGATGGCGATGATGGGCCTGTGCGAGGAAGTCTATCGCCTGCCGCTGTGCGAAATGAACGACGCGAACAAAGCGAAAGTGCGCGAGTGCCTGAAGCAGCTGAAGCTGGTATGATTTCCAATTTCCAAATGCCAATTGCCAATTAAAGATGAGCATGAACGCGGAGGAAATGAAGAATCGAACCAAGGCGTTTTCTTTACGCGTCATTCAACTCGTAAAGGCTCTGCCTAAGTCGTCTGTCGCACGAATACTTGGCGATCAACTTCTCAGGTCCGCCACATCTGTGGCCGCGAACTACAGGGCGGCGTGCAAGGGCCGCTCAAGGGCCGAGTTTATTGCCAAGCTCGGGACCGTCGAAGAAGAGGCTGACGAGTGTCAGTTGTGGATCGAGATGATTGGGGACGCCGGCTTGATGCATAGACAACTGCTTGGAGCACTGTTCGGTGAAGCAAAGGAATTGACGGCCATCGTGGCTGCATCACGAAAGTCGGCGTTTCGTAATCGCCATAGAAGCCAGGCGTCGAGGTAGATTGGCCATTGGCATTTGGAGATTGGAAATGAAGAACATCGTCATCGTTGGCGCCGCAGGCCGGATGGGGAAAACGATTATCCGCTGTCTTCAGTCGGGCGCCGTCCACGGGCTGAAACTCAGCGGGGCCGTCGATCTCTGGGATTCTCCGGATCGCGGCAGGGACGCGGGCCTGGCGGCCGGCGGCCGGGAAGCCGGCGTGAAGATCGCGTCCGATCTCGCGGACGTCGCGCCGCAGTGCGATGTCGTGATTGATTTCAGCGGCCACCAGGGAACGTCCGGCAATGCGCCGCGCGTCGCCGACTGGAAGAAACCGCTGGTCATCGGAACCACCGGCCTGACGCCGGAGGAGAAGCGGGTCATCGAGACGGCGGCGGCGAAAATTCCGATCGTGCTGGCGCCCAACATGAGCATGGGCGTGAATCTTCTTTTCTCGCTCGTCCAGAAAGCGGCGGAAGCGCTCAAGGACAAGGGCTACGACGTGGAAATCATCGAGCGCCATCACCGCCGCAAGAAGGACTCGCCCAGTGGGACCGCCCTGGGACTCGGCGAGGCGGCGGCGGCAGGGTTCGGCTGGGACCTTAAGAAAGTCGCCGTCCACGGACGCGACGGACTTGTCGGCGAGCGGCCCGCCGAGCAGATCGGCTTTCACGCCGTGCGCGGCGGCGATATCATCGGCGATCACACGGTACTATTCGCGGCAGACGGGGAGTGCGTGGAGTTGTCGCATCGCGCGACAAGCCGCGACACGTTTGCCATTGGGGCGTTACGCGCGGCCGCGTGGGCGGCCAGTCAGAAGGCCGGTCTGTACACCATGAGGGACGTGTTGGGAGTGTGAGAAGAGATGGTTGATGGGGGATGAATTCATCAACCATGCCTCATCGACAGGAGCTGCTATGGAAGTCGGGCTCAGTCTTGGGTCGAACATCAGCAACCGACTGGACAACCTGAAGGAGGCCAAGCGCCGCATTCTGGCCATGCCCGGAATCCGCTTCCTCGCGCAGTCGTCGGTCTACGAAACCGAACCCGTCGGCGTAAAGCCGGAATACCAGCACCTGGATTTCCTGAACGCGGTTCTGATCGTGGACGGCCCGTGCCCGGCGCACGAATGCCTGGATCACATTCACCAGATCGAGGACGCCATGGGCCGCCACAGAACCCTGGACCGTTTCGCCCCGCGCGCCATCGACATCGACATGATCTACGTCAACGACCAGCACATCGAAAGCGGCAGCCTTGTGATCCCGCATCCCCACTGGAAAGAGAGACGATTTGTCCTCCAGCCGCTGGCGGATGTCCGGCCCGACCTCGTCATTCCGGGCGCCGGCAAGACCGTCAAGGAAATCCTTGCCGCTCTGCCCCCGGCGGAAGAAGTGACTTTATTCGCGCGGGACTGGTAGTTCGTGTTATCTTTCTTCCATGAGCGATAACGTCAAGTGGACCGTGCCGCGAATACGCGCGTTGAAGGGAAAGGGGAAGATCGTATCGCTGACCGCATACGATTTCTCCACCGCCCGCCTCGTGGATGAGGCCGGCATCCATCTCGTGCTCGTCGGCGACTCGCTGGCCATGACCATGCTGGGCTACGAGAACACTCTGCCGGTCACGATGAACGAGATGCTGCTTCACACGGCGGCGGTCGCCCGGGGCGTGAAGAACGGATTGGTCGTGGCGGACATGCCGTTCCTTTCCTACCAGGTCTCGATCGAGCAGGCGCTGATGAACGCCGGCCGCTTCGTCAAGGAAGCCGGCGCGGACGCCGTGAAAATCGAGGGGGGCTCTTCCCGGGCCCCGACAGTCCGCGCGCTGGTCGAGAACGGAATTCCGGTCCTCGGCCACATCGGGCTTCTTCCGCAAAGCATCAACGCCATGGGCGGATTCAAGGTCCAGGGCAAGACAGCGGAAGACGCGCAGCGGATCCTGGACGACGCGAAGGCCGTCGAGGACGCGGGCGCGTTCGCGATGGTGCTCGAGGGCCTGCCCGCGGCGCTCGCCGGCGAGATCAGCGCCGCCGTCTCCGTCCCGACCATCGGCATCGGCGCGGGAGCGAACTGCGACGGGCAAATCCTCGTGGTCCACGATCTGCTCGGCCTGTACGGCGACTTCAAGCCGAAGTTCGTGAAGCGGTACGCCAATCTCGGCCCCGAGGTCCGCAAAGCCCTCGCCGAGTACAGGAAGGAAGTCGAGGGCGGCACTTTCCCGGGACCCGAACACAGCTACTGAACCACGAATGGACACGAATCAACACGAATTCGTCTCAGGTTGTTCCCTTTCTCTTTCGTGTGCATTCGTGTCTATTCGTGGTTGAACAATCATGCAGATCATTCGGACTCCAACGGAAATGCAGAATGCGGCTTTGGCGCTTCGCGCCCAAGGCAAACGCATCGGCTTCGTCCCCACGATGGGCTTCCTCCACGACGGACACGCTTCGCTCATGCGGGTTGCCCGCGAGCATTCGGATGTCCTTGTCGTCAGCATCTTTGTGAACCCGACACA
>ERZ1645192.4583-NODE-4583-length-10912-cov-4.879341_pt1 | contig 10912 bp, 4 predicted proteins | sample MGYA00575354_ERZ1645192 | MGnify/ENA primary metagenome ERZ1645192 (study PRJEB40844, sample SAMN11349763) | freshwater sediment metagenome | isolation source: river sediment | host: Sediment | place: India: Faizupur Khadar , New Delhi | collected 2017-02-21 ...
GTCATCTTCGTGGGTGATACGGATGTAAACGGCATCATGGCTGTTGAAGGTATAGTTTTCCTCTACAATCATGCCTTCACCGCCTCCGGCCATTTCATAGAAGCGGCTTTCATTTTCCATAAATATGACAACCTGGTCATTCTCAGATTTAACATAAGAAGTCAGGTAGAGTGTTGAGCCATTATCTGACATAAAGTATTTGTAACCAGGTATTTTCAGACCTGTGGTGGCTTTGACAAAACGGTCGTAAGCCAGGCCCGGGGGGGTACCTCCGGTTGGCTGATCGTCTTCGTTTTCTGCCAGACCTCCCAGAATGCCCTCCAGGCCCTCCATTTTGTCGAGATCGGTGAGGGTGATTCCATCAGGCAATGCAAAGGCTGAAGCAGGGATGCTGACATTTTCCTGAACCGACAAGGCAGTTTCCCTGATGTTCATTCCATAGGCAGTGCTCTCCGATTTGATAATCAGGCCTTTATACATCCACATCTTAACCCCCATCAGGCTGAAAACCTGACAGGATTTGCCGAGAAAGGTTTCATCTCCATGCCAGCTGCCTCCATTGTCTTCAACAAAAAGTTTCATGCCGTCCTTCCCCTGGTATTTTTCAAAATCCTTTGCCATGGCCATTCCGGCGGGACGGAAAGCATTTACCATTTCAGTCACATTCATCCGGGTGCCTTCGCGGGTAATTAAGTTTATCGAGTATCCGTAATCGCCTTCCAGCAGATCGAGGGTGTGTTTGTCTTCCCTGGTTGTTTTACCGAAAAGCGAAGTAGTGGATGAGGATTTTTCCTCGCGGGCTTCTTTGGCGCCAAAGTCATCAATCTTCAGGGTTTTTGTTCCCGCAGAGGTGGTACCCATGCCGGAAGATTCGAGGCTGTAGGTAACGATCATGGAACGGAATTCGTACCGTTGGTTGTTTTGTGCCATCAGACTTATTGTCATCATGGCAAGAATCAATGTGAAGGCTTTTTTCATCGGGCTAAAATTTTACAAATTCTACTCTGCGGTTCTGTGCTTTTCCTTCGGGGGTGTCGTTTCCTGCCAGGGGTTTTGATTCACCATGCCCTTTGGAGGTAAGACGATCTCTGGAAATACCAAGTGCGGTCATCTTCTCCACTACAGCCCCCGCACGTGATTCAGAAAGTCTGAGGTTTGAGGTTTCCTCCCCGTCGCTGTCGGTATGTCCCTCTACCGAGAACTTCAGTTCCGGATGATCCTGCATCATTTTAACCACATAGTTTATGGTACCCATTGATTCCGGTCTGATCACCGATTTGTTTACATCGAAGCGGATACCGGTGGTGATGAATTTTCCGTCGGTGAGGAATTTATCGTAGAGCGGGACGGCTCCTTTGGCAATGCGTATGTTTTTTACAAATCCTTTGTAGGTACCGCTCGGGTTGTGGAAACACAGGGTGAGGCCGACAGGGTTGATTTCCAGATTGGGGATATTCAGTACCCTTGCATCGTCAATGTATACCTTCAAGGCCCGTTTGTTGAATGACAATGCAATGTGTCTCCATCCTGGCTGACATTTGCTTTCATTGGCTCCTGTAAAGCCAGGATAATAACCTTTGGTCATATCCTTTCCATCGGCAGCATTCTGATAAAAGCGAAGGTAGTAGCGGTTGCTGACATTGTTGCCCGGATCAAGATTACGCTGGTTTTTAGTGTCGAACAGATATAAACGGTAGCCAATGGCCGGTTTCTCAAAGTATGCATCAAACTCCAGGGTAAATTCTTCAGGAAGGTAATCTTCGCTGTTGTTTTTAAGCAAAGGTACAATGCCATCCAATCCGTTGCTGTTTGTCTTAAGAAACATAATGACACCCGTTTCGTCGAACATTGCATTTTCTGCTGCTCCTCCGGCAAGATCCCATTTTGACGGGAATTCTCCGTTTTGTTCACCAACCTGATTGTCTTCGAAAATGATCTCAGTACCCGGCACAAAGTCATATTTCGCCCACTCAAGCACCGGTTTCTGCTTTTCGGGCTGTACCACCTCACCGGATTTGTTTTCTTCTTCCTGAGGCTTTATGTTTTTGTTCTCATTGCCTGATTTCTCTTCAGAGTCTTTAACGTTTTTTTTATCACTGTCCTGCTTCTTTTCCTTCCCATCGCCTTTCACCGTATCGTCAATGCCTTCTTCAACGGCATCCAGTGACTTGTCAACACCCTTGTCAATGCGTTTCTCCACCCTGTTTTCAACATTGCGTTCGGCTTTTTTTGTGCTTCGTTTTACCACCTTATTCAGGTCAATTTGTGCATGGCAATTCAGTATTGCCATCATAAAAAGTAAGGTTACAGCGATTTTTTGTTTCATTGCAATAAGGATAATTTGTTTAAGTATTTGGTTGAAAGATTGATTCAGTGGTTCGGATTTTTAAAACGAAGGGAAGCGAATTTATAGTCTTTATCCGCCAAAAGCCTTGATGTAATTGGATATTTTGAAAAAAAACATGAAATATTTTTTATCTGGTCTGATTTTTAACGCAATGACTGTTCATCATTTTCGGCCAAAACTTAAAAACCCCACCTGATTTTTTAAATCAGACAGGGTTTTCAAAAGCAGAATCAGAAATCATTTTTTGATGAAGATATTTGCATGCATCTGGCTGTCAAACACTTATTCGACTACCACCCTGCTTGTTCTGATCATCTTGTTGTTCTGCGCAACAATCACAAGGTTATAAATGCCGGGTTGAAGCCTGGTAACGTCCAGGACATCTTTATCGGTGGAAATCACCAAACGGCCGGTGATGTCGAACATTCTTACTGCCCAGCCATCTTCAAATCCACTGATGTTGATGTTTGTTGAAGCAGGGTTGGGATAAACAACCAGTGATTCCGGTTCAACAGCTACCTCTGCTGATTTTTCTTCAACCGGGTATCCGTATACAGCGATTTCATTGGCATAGGCCGAGATGGTGTTGTATTCTGAAATCCTGATGTAACGCGTGGTAACATCGGTGGTGTGAAGTTTCCAATGAACATAGCCATTGCAGGGCTCAGTAAACCAGTCGTTCCAGCTGTCAGGGGTTCCGTAGGAGAATACCAGCGGGGCCACGTTGTTCATGTCATGAACGTACACTTTTTTAATAACATACTCCTGACCCAGGTCAAAATAGATGTGGTAGGGTGAATAGTTGATGTTGTAATAGGGCTTCCACGACAGACTGTTCGGATGCTGATTGAGCAAAGGGTCTTTGTCCTGTTCATCGACCAGGTAAGCCGGTGACTGCCAGCTTCCGTAGGGCGGTCGCACAAGATCGGTAATCATGGATGCATTCAGGATGATTCTCTCCACCACCGGTGAGTTAATGACCGAAATGATCAGTGTATCCCTATCAACCGCCTGATACGTATCGGTAACAGAAATAATTACCGGGTATTCTCCCGAACCGCTGTATCCGGGAGTCAGAACAAGTTTACCATATCCGTTAGATGTCTGGATAAACTGTGCAAAAGAAGGCAGGTCTGAAAGACTGAAAGTCAGTGTCTGGTTGTCGGAATCAGAAGCTGAAAACAGGTATTCTGCTGTAGTTCCTTCATCCATTGAAACCGGCTGAAGCTCACCAAGTACAGGGGGATGATTCTCAAACTGATCAATTACGGTTACCCTGAAGATGTATTCGCGGGAATTACAAACATCGGATGTTACAATATGGATACTGTCATAAGTGCCTGCATCACTGTATGTTGGGGATAATGCCAGGCTGTAATTTCCGTTGGTTTCAGTGAAACTGATGAAGGCAGGTGCGTTTTGCATTACGGTTGAAATGGGATTACATCCGGGGAAATCATCATCAGAAATACTCAGGGTTAATGTACGGGTAGTAGCTTCGTTCATTGTAACATCAGAAAGTCCGCTTAACTCAGGTGCATTGTTGTAGGCTTCAAGAAACCTGATTTCCATCCCGTTAAGCTTTGCATCGTATTGTTGCTTTGTAACAGTGATGTTGAGACGCTGGTCAGTAACCGGGACGGTATATTGCTTTTTGGCGGCATGAAACCCGTATTCGCTATAGATGTTGAATGAATCGAGCACAGTGCTGTCTTCAACGGATACACCGAAGACAAAGGTTGTGTTGTTGTTCACTTCAACATAGCGTTCTGCGAAATAGAGGTTCAGTTCGTAAAGACCGTTTGTTGGTAGCGGAATGTCGTAACCGAAGGAGTCCATGTTGGTGAAACAGCAACGGTAAGGACCGAAGAGCGAATCCGGGGCTTCAGTCGTGTTGGTGCCTTTCCAGGAATGGCTGCCGGTTGCATAGGAATAGTCAGTACCATATTCTGCGGTTTTCTCCTTGTCTCTTTGCCAGTTCAGCTCAGTATCGGTAAGCTCAGGTCCTCCGCAGTTTACCCGGTAGAGCAGTCGGCCTTCAGTTAATACCGGTTTGCTGACCGTAAGAACGACCGCTGCGGTATCGGGATTTCCATAGCCATCGTCAGCAATTACCTCCATGGGATATTCACCGGTGTCGGCCAGCACTGGATTGAAATTGATGTAAGCCATTCCGGCAACTACCTTAACTGTGGCAAATTCCGGCAATCCTGCTACATTGTAGGTGATGGGATCATTATCGGTATCAGCAGCAGTAATGTTTACCTGAAGTTTTGAAGCAGATTCCATGGCATAGGTGTTCTGAAGCGACAGAACCGGATCGGCATTCAGGGTATCTTTAAAAGCAATTTTGAATTTTATTCTGTCATAGGCATTGTGGCTGCTGTCGTGAACCAGAATGACGGGATGAAAGACACCTTTGGTTTCTGCTGTGGAGTATCCCTTCAGGCGTAAAAAGCCATTGCCGGCTGATTCGGCGGTTATAAACGCCGGAAGATCCCGGACTTCAAAGGTCAGCACATCGTTGTCGCTGGTTGTTGCGGCAATCAGCAGATTCAGGGAGTCGCCGAAACTGATGTACTGATCAGCCGGTGTGGCGAATTCCGGGGTTGAATTCATTACATAGGAAAGGCCGGGTTTTGGCCCCATATTGCTGTATTCTGCCGGATTGCCGGGGAGCAGTGTAAAAATGCCGTTGCTGATCTGATACAGCACGGTATCGACCTGGGTAAAGTAATTGCCTGTGGTATCCCACAATGGTACCCTGCCTTCTTTGTTTTTTGCAAAAACCCGTGGTGAATTGTACCGGTTATTCAACAGGTGTATTTCGTTGATTTCGTTGAGGCTGGAGAGCAGTTCGGTGCCTGTTGGGTTGTTGTTGTAAAAATAATTCCCGTAAAGGGAGATTGCAGACGGAACGTTGGAAAACTGACGGTTATCGATGAAAACGCCGATTGTATTGGCAATAAAATTGCTGAAAACCTCAATATCTCCGCTTCCCATTATAATAATGCCGGTTGCAGGGCATTTCATAAAGAGGTTGTTGTAGTATCTTCCGACCGTATTGTCGCCGATCTGGAAAGAGCCCCGCTGATTCAGAAGGTTTTCCCGGCCCGTATTGAAACAATAATTGTTGTAAACCTCCACATCCTCAGGGCAATTGGCAAGCTGAATGGCTTCACGCTGACAATAGGCTGCGATGTTGTTGAAAATCCTGACATGCCTGAGCTCCATACCGGGTGATTTGGTTTCTCCGATATACATGGCTTCATCCACGTGATGGATGTAGGTGTCGTGGATGATCAGGTTGTTAAACTGAGGATAGGGGAAAGGAGGTGTTCCACCGTAATCCTTCTTGGCCACAATCCCGAAGAATCCGCTGTGGTGAATTTCAACAAAACCGACCTCGCAGTCACTGCTGAGTCCGCCAAACGACAGCCCGGCCGTTGCAGCCCTCAGCCTGAATCCGTAATGAAACGAATTGTCGCCCTGCCCGCTGACCTTCATAAAACGGCAGCTTTCAAAAACCATAGCCCCCCAGGCGGTTGTATCATCAATGGAAACCTGCCCCCCTTGATTGATCACAACAATCGGTGCTGACGCAGATCCTTCAAGAAAGAAGAACTTCATTGCCCGGGTGCGGCCGGCCAGGATTTTAATGGTGTCTCCCCCCTCAGGGACCTGGCTGAAAGTTGTGGGATAGAAATAAAGTCCGTCTGATGGACCAATGGTGAATACCTCTCCTTTGGATGATAAACCAGTCATTGTCAGCATAATGATTGCTGACAGAATTGCCTTAAAGTAGTTCATGTGTAAAATAATTTTACAGTTAGTGATGGATTGATGTTATCTATTCTGGGGTTTATCGGAATGGCTATATTGCAGAAAGAATCAACTTCAGTATAAAACATATTGAGAACAAATGTAATCAGCTCTTCACAAATATATGTTAAAAGTATCTTAAGTTTAGCATCTGGTATGTAAAAGTAATTAACAATACCACAAATTTATACGAAAGGTTTATTTACAGAAAGATAGGTCAAATTGAAAAAAAGTAATCAACACATTGAGCCACGGGGATATATCAACTTAGCATCATTTTTGGTTCCGGGCTGCAGGAGGCCATATTGACGGGCCATCCGCTTGTTCAGGTAATCCAATGTCTGCCGAAAAAAATGACTTTTATTCTTTGATAACTTTTATAACTTCGGATTCTTAAAAACCACCTGGTCATGAAGCATCTTCTGAGGTTTGCCATTCCGGTACTATTGTTGTCAATATCTTGTAAATCAACAGATAACAAGCATCTGATTGTTGATAAGGACTATCGTAAACTGGTACATGAACAGTATCTGGATCGTAGAGAACTTGCTGCCGGACGCGATTCCGTTTTGTTTGGTGTTTTCGGCAGGGAGCTTACCGGAGCTGAAAGGGAAGGGCTGGAGTTTCTGTATGCATTTATGCCTTTAAGCGATCTTTCGCTGAATGATGGTGAGTATTATCTCAGGCAGGTACAGTCAGCCCTCGAAGCACGTGACTGTTTCAGCTGGGGAAGATCTGTGCCTGAAGCTGAGTTCCTGCATTTTGTTCTACCATACAGGGTAAACAACGAATACACCGATACAGCCCGGCAGGTGTTTTTTGCTGAGCTGAAAGACAGGATCAAAGGCCTTGGCATGGCGGAAGCTGCACTTGAGGTCAACCACTGGTGTCACGAGAAAGTGGTTTATAAATCGACCGATGAACGGACATCCGGCCCGCTGACTACCGTGAGAACCGCCTTCGGACGCTGCGGAGAGGAATCGACCTTTGCCGTAGCGGCCCTCCGCTCGGTTTGTATTCCTGCCCGCCAGGTTTATACACCCCGCTGGGCACACACCGACGACAACCATGCCTGGGTGGAAGTGTGGATTGATGGCAAATGGCACTTCATGGGAGCCTGTGAACCCGAGCCAGCCCTTGATGTTGCCTGGTTTGCCGAACCGGTAAAACGTGCCATGATGACCCATACCTTTGTATTCGGCCAGTACGAAGGAAGTGAGGAAGTGCTCGAAAAAACATCCTTGTTTACCCGCCTGAACCTGCTCAGCAACTATACAAAAACCAAATCCCTGCCGGTAAAGGTCCTGGGTACCGACGGAAAACCGGTTGAGAAGGCCAGGGTGGAATTTCTGCTATACAACTATGCTGAATTTTATCCGATCGCAACCCTGTATACCGGAAGCCAGGGAACCTGCAGCGCAACCACAGGTTATGGCGATCTGTTGGTCAGGGCTCTAAAAAATGACCGGTTCGGTGAAGTCAGGGCTCCGGGAAGTTCATCCGATACCCTGATTGTCAGGCTTTCCGAATTATCCTACACCCTTCCTGATGAACAGTTTACCCTTACGCCACCGGTAAAACAGGCCATTGCACCCACCGATCAGTCACTTGTTGATCTCAACAACCTCCGGCTGAAGCAGGAAGACTCCATCCGGGGTGTTTACATTGCATCATTCATCGATTCGCTGGCTATAGCTGACCTGGAAGCTGAAAAGGGGATCAGTGCCGGCAGCCTGTGGCATTATGTTTCGCTTAGCCGGGGCAACTGGAAAGAAATTGTAACTTTTGCGAAAAGCCTGACATCAGTTGAGGTCGCCGAAGGGATGAACCTGCTCTCGCTGATTTCGGAAAAGGACCTTCATGATATACAGGCAGTTACCCTTTCAGATCATCTTGAATCAGCAGTGAAATCTGAACCTGTTGAAAATACTCAGGATCAGCGATTCATTGGTTTTGTAAAATCTCCGCGCATCGGCCGTGAACTGGTAAGCCCGTGGAGGAGTTTCATCCGGCAATACTTCAGTGCTGCAGAAGCTGAGGCATTCCGCAGTCAACCTGAGGAAATCAGAAAATGGATCAGCAAGCACATTGTTCTCGATACGATAAGCAATTATTATGGTGTGCCGCTCACACCTGAGGGTTCGCTCCAGCTTGGCATAGCTGACCGCTACTCGCGCGATCTGCTGTTCGTGGCCATTGCCCGCAGTTTCGGTATTCCTGCCCGCCTTGAGCCGGCCACCCGCAGGCCTCAGTATGTGAAATCAGGGAACTGGGCCGATGTGTTTTTTGGAAATACGACTGAAAAGAGTGTTCCAAGGGGAGAAGTGAAACTGTTGAATGCCTCCGGAGATCCTGAATTCATTCCACGGTATTACACACATTTCACCATTGGCAGATTCGAAAAGGGGAAGTTTGTCACCCTTGACTATGAATTTGATGAATCCTTGAGGGAGTTTCCCTGTGTGCTGAGTGTAGACTCCGGGTATTACCGGCTGGTCACCGGCAACCGGCAGGATAACGGATCGGTGCTCTGTACGATGACCCACTTCAGGGTAAAAGCGGGAGAGCAATCCGTAGTCAGTGTTGACCTGGCCAGTGCAAAGCAACAATCAGGCATCCTCGGTAAAGCAGATCTGGGTGCGGGTTACACAGGAATCCCGGCCAAAACGTCCCGGAAACTCAGCGAAAGCATGGGCCCTCAGGGATTGATCATTGCACTGATAGATCCCGCAAAGGAGCCGACAAAGCACCTGATGGAAGACATAAAAGCTGTAAAGGCCGGTCTGGATAAATGGGGCGGTACTGTCCTCTTCGTGGTGGCACAGCAAAAGCTGGGCAGTGGATTCGATCCCTCACGATACGGGAGTCTGCCCGATAGGAAAATCTTTGGTCATGATTCGGCAGGTGAAATATCTGAAGCTGTGCGCACGGCATGCAGTATTTCCGGTGAACCCCAATGGCCTCTGCTGGTAATTCTAAACCAAATGGGCGAGATTACCTGGCAGTCAGAGGGGTACAATATAGGGCTGGGAGATCAGCTGGTGAAGCAACTCCAAAAACGCACAGAACCGTAAGAGTTGATTTCAGCCCGCTCAATCAGACCGTTTTCTGGGAAATCGGCACGTCAGTTACTTTTACTGCTCGAACTGATGATCAGATAGCCGATGGTACCGGCAGTTAGCGAGGCCAGCAGGATACCGATCTTAGCTGCTTCAATGTATAGCGGATTCTCAAAAGCAAGTTGTGAAATGAACAGCGACATGGTGAATCCGATTCCCGCCAGAAAACCTGCTCCTATCAGATGCCTCCGGGTAATTCCCTCCGGGAAGGCAGCCCATTTCAGCTTGATAACAAGCGTGGTAAATCCAAGAATTCCAATAACTTTTCCAATCACCAGTCCGAAGAAAACGCCCAATGTAATGCTGTTTCCCAATAAACTGAGGCTATCGGCACTCAGGCTGATTCCTGCATTGGCAAGGGCAAACAAGGGCATGACTACGAAAGAGACAAATGGGTGCATGGCATGTTCGAGCCTTTGCAGGGGCGTCAGCGCTTTTTCCGATACATACCTGATTTCTTCAAGAATGTGCAGTTGTTCGGTGGTTACCGTCGGACTGTTGTTTGGTTTGGCCTTTTTAAATCGCTCGAGCAGAGTGGAAAGCTTACGGGAATAGAGTTCTTCTGATATCTTTGCGTTGGCAGGGATGGTGAAAGCTGCCAGCACAGCGGCAATGGTTGCGTGTACACCCGACATCAGAAAAGCCAGCCAGAGCCCTCCAATGCCAACCAGTCCGTAAAAAAGCGTATTTCTCACGCCAGTTCTGTTCGCGAGGATTAGAATGATCAAAAAGATGCCGGCTACCAGAAGACTGCTCAGGTTGATATCCGAAGTGTAGAAAAACGCAATTACCAGCACGGCTCCCAGGTCGTCAGTAATTGCCAGCGCAGTCAGAAAGATTTTCAGTGAAACAGGAACCTTGTCTCCCAACAGGTACAGGATTCCCAGGGCAAAAGCGATATCCGTTGCCATGGGAATTCCCCAGCCTCCCGATGTTTCACCCGATGGATTCAAAGCAAAGTATACCATGGCAGGGACAAGCATTCCTCCAAGAGCTGCTGCAATGGGTAGCATTGCTGCTTTCGGGTTGCTGAGCTCTCCGCTGATGATCTCGCGCTTAAGCTCCAGTCCGACAACAAAAAAGAAAATAGCCATCAAACCGTCGTTGATCCAGTGGTGCAGACTTTTTGACAATTGCCAGTCATGAAGTCCAACCGATATTTTCGTTTCCCAGAAATGATGAAATTCTTCAGCCCATGGACTGTTTGAAAGAATGATGGCAATCAACGCGGAAGAAAAAAGTACAATTCCACTCATGGAGGAATTGCTTAAGAATCTTCTCATCGGGTCAATAATCCATTTATCGACGGGTTCTTTTCTGATCTTAGCCATTGTAATTGTCAGGTTTTTGCTGCCTATTCAGGTTTCAGCATGTAAAAGAGGTGTATATAACAATAAATTGTTCTGATTTGTTTACATATTCACGGAAGGTCGTATAATGCCACAGCAGTGTTCCGGGACTGAAAGTGCATTGACCAGAAATCATAATCAGTTGATGGGTAGTTTGCCTGCGGGATCTCCAGGTTGTTTAAGGTTCATAAAACAGGAGACAGAGCAGATTTACAGAAAGAAAACCTGCCCGATGGTATTTAAAGCACCTTGGTTGCTTTATCCATCGGGCAGGC
>ERZ1645192.4585-NODE-4585-length-10909-cov-6.082366_pt1 | contig 10909 bp, 13 predicted proteins | sample MGYA00575354_ERZ1645192 | MGnify/ENA primary metagenome ERZ1645192 (study PRJEB40844, sample SAMN11349763) | freshwater sediment metagenome | isolation source: river sediment | host: Sediment | place: India: Faizupur Khadar , New Delhi | collected 2017-02-21 ...
GGCTGCGGACCCGCGCTTGAGGGGCGAAGGGGGTACGGTCCCTAAATGGGGGGGTGTGAAACATTGTTTCACGATCCAAAGTCACCGGACAGTCAAAGACGGGCGATGGCGAGGTCGAGTTGACGCTCGATCTCGGGGAGGAGGCGACGCTCCGCCTCCTCTTCGAGGATCTTGCGATAGCGATCGGGGTGCGTGTTGATGTGGTTCGCCGGGTTCGGCCCGTGCAGCTTCTTGATCGGGAGTCGAGACGCTCCCACACGGGCGAAGACATTCCCGCCGTATCGGACGACGATGAATGCACCTTTGTGGGCACCCCACCCCCTGACGGTGACTCCTGTCCTCGTCTGCCTCACGCCGCCGAGATGGGAGAGCGGTATCCACGGTGACCGACAGATGTGAACCACATCGTGGTCGGAGTGCGCCGTCCGGATCGTCGCGCGCACATCCTTCTGGCGCATACTCGTCTCTGCGGCGACCGTCTTGACGATCCGACTTTCCGAAGCCCGACCGACCGATCGAAAACCTCGCGGTAGAACGACGGACCTGATCGTGCCCGGCAGAGCGGCGAGTGCTTTCGACTTGGCGACGAACTCGGCGGCGTCGATCCTGTAGGCGATGATCGCGGTGTTCGGGCCGATGCTCATCGCCTCACCCGTCGCACACTCGCCACCATCGCTCGGAACGCCGCTGCTGCATCTTCGGCCGACGTCGAGACGACGAACCGCGCAGCCGGCGAGATCCGCGAGATGTCGCCACGCAGCACCGAAGAGACGGCCAGGCCGATCTCGGCGCGCCGCTCGGCACATCGACACATCCCGACCTTCTCCCGAAACGCCGAAGCCCCGGCCGCGTTTCCGCTCCGGGGCTTCCTGATCTTTTCATCCGTTGATGAACCTGCCACGAGATCCAAAACCATGTCAAGCGATCTGCCGACTTTTTTTTGATCGCATGTTCCGACTTCACGCGACTCTCCGCCTCATCTTCATCGTCCGACCAGGGCATCCCGCCGCGCCGACAACCCCTTCCCACCCGACCACATCGTGAACCCGCCGATCGGCCACCCGGTCTCCGGCCCAAGGCCGCCATGGCCGATCCGGCAGAACCAGTCGGTGGTCGACGAGACGGTCCGTCAACATCGTCTCGAGTGCCTCGAGCCCGGCGTGCCACGCCATCCATCGCAGCCGCTCGGCGATGAGACCCGTCGGATCAGGCCGCAACACCTCGACCGGGAAGGCATCGAGAGGAACCCGCCCAGAAACCACAGGGACATCCACCTCCCGCGTCTCCCATCCGATTTCGTTGCCGTCGCCGTCCCACCGACAGGCCATGAGTACCCGCCGCCGCCACACCTGCCGTCCATTGGCGCCGAGCATCGGCACCAGGCGCGGAGCATCTCCCACCGGCGCCACCGCACCACCCAGAAGCGCCCGCGTCCGCACCAGCACACCGACCCCGCCCTTCACCACCAGATCGCCGTCGCGATCCCGGACGAGCACCCGATCGATCGCCTCGGCGAGCGCCACCTGCAGGAGATCTCCGAGGTGGGGCATGTCGGAGACCAGATCCTCCGGATCGAAGTCATCGACGACCAGATGGTCGAGATCGGCGATCGCGGCATGAACCGCGACAGCGTCGGGGTGCGGCTCTCCGAGATCCGCCAGATTCGGCACCACGCCATAGGGATTGAGGTCGATCACCGCGAGAAGCTGCACATAGGAACCGACGGCACCCCACCCGTTCCCGACCCCAGTCGGCCCACTCCTGCCCGGCGCCACCTTCGGCAGTTCCTCGAGATAGGCCCACCGCACCAGATCCTCGATCGAAATCATCTTCATCGTCGCCACCCCGTCCGTCCAACCTAGTCCAACCTCATTTCTCAGGTTGGACATCATAACATATTGATATTGCTCGCATGTCCAACCTGTCCAACCTGTCCAACCTGTTTCCTCGCACAGGACGTTTCGGCCATCTCACATAACGATCCGCGAGAGACGGGCAGGAAGCGGTCGATCGCTTCCACGCAATCTCATTCCACTACGCGCGCGCACGCGGAAAACCGGTTGGACAGGTTGGACAGGTTGGACAGTCTAATGAATTCAACAGTTTACTTGTGCGCATAGGTTGGACGAAGGTTGGACGCGAGCGCCTCAGAGGTTGGACGGCCCGTCGTCCTCCCCTTCGACCCTGTTCTTTTCCGCCGGTCCATCTCCCCAATCGACCTCCTGTCCGACCGCCGATTCGAACCACATGCGGCATTCGTCGAGGTCGGGCAGCACATAGACCCGTACCCGTTCGCTGCCGCGCTCGGTCATCTTGGTCCGCCGTGCCTCTTTCAGCGTCGGGACCAGCTTCTTCATTTCCATGCCGACCTCGGTTTCGATCGCCCGTCGCTTGATGCCGACCTTGTCCGACTTCTCGAGGTAGTCGGCGAAGAGCGCCTGACGATCGACCTCCTGCTCCCAATAGCCGGACTTCACCCGGGTCGAGCCTTCTTTCAGCCGCTCGAACCACCACGCCTCGACGGAGGAGAACGACCGTATCTTCTGTTCGAGCAGAGCATCGGTCTTCGGAATGGTGCGCAGGTTGACCGTCGAGAGGTCGAAGTCGAGTAGGTCGTGGAGCAGCGCTTCCCGGCCTCCGTCATCGAGTTCGGCCAGGAGCTCGGCGAAATACTCGTGGTTCTCCTTGCACCGGTCGGAGACGTCGGTGACGCAGAAGCGCCTCTCGTCCTTACCGGCCGGCACCACCCACCCTTCGTTGGAGGTCATCACCAGACGGACGTAGTTGTCGAGGCGGATCGGATCGACGCCCTTGTTCTCGATCATCTGGAAGGTCGAGGTGATGAGGCCCTTGAGCCGCCCCTCGGCGGCCTTGTCGCCGGCCCATACCGCCTCTTCGGCGCCGAGCAGGACACAGCTCGCCATGTGGGCGTTGAAGTTGCCGGTGACGTAGCGAGGATCGTCGACCAGGAAGAAGTGCGAGGCGATCAGCGAGCCGAAGACCTCGACCGGCAATGTCTTGCCCGTCCCCATCTTGCCGCGCATGACCAGAGCGACACCGATTCGCTCACGTGGACGCTGCATCATGTGGGCGAAGAAGGCGAAGACCCAGCGGAATAGCCCCTCGTCACCGCCGCAGACATTGGTCAGGAGATGGTCGCGGAAGATTCCCCATGATCCCCCCTTGCGGGCGGCGACCGAATAGCCCTTCCACAGATTGAAGAAGCCCTCCGGCGACGGCGCTCCATCGGGATTGGGGAAGAAGCACAGCCCCTTGTACTGGCGCCTCTGGCGGTCCTTCCACCAGCGCGCCGACCAGGTGGTCGACTTCACCGTTCCGTCGGCGGTGCAGATCTCAGTTGCGGTGTTGGCGTACCAGGCGTGAAAGGCCTCGGCCGTCAGCAATGTGAGGCGCTGCTCGATCGGCGCATCGGGGTTTTCATCGAGGACCATGACCTTCGATCCGACCCTGACGAGAGCATGGCGACGGTTCATAGCCTCGACCGAATAGCCCATGTCACGCGGTGTCGCCGAGACGGCCGCCGGCGCTTCTCCCCCTTCCGCCCTTCTCTCTCCCGCGCTCCAATTCTCGACCGGCGACGGCATCCGCCCGAGCAGCGTCGACGCATCGTCGCTGACCGGAGATCCGTCGTTCGACAGCACCTCGGCGCCATCGAGAGCCGCGAGAATGTCGAGTGAACGGGTCATGCGGACGGATCCCGGATCATGTCGTTGAAGTCGGCGCCGTCTCGTGCCCAGGCCCGCCGCACCGTCCGCCCGGGCCGAGCCCAGCGCGCCGCACAGCGGCGAGTGGCGAATTCCGTCGTCGCCGGGTCGCTGTCGCCGTCGCCGAGGATGAGTGCGTCGGTGACACTGTCCGGGATCACGATTCCTGGCTTGGTCCTGTCCGGCACGGGGCCTGAGAGCCTCACCACCCGCTCGCGCCCCGCCTTGTCCGTTCTCGTCGCGCCGAGCGGATGAGCGACGGTCTCGGTCGCGGCGCCGCCCATGTTGCCGAGCGAGATTCCGGCCCAGAAGCCGATCTCCGCGATGTCGCGCCCCGACGCGATCAGCGCCTCGCGCACCGCCAGCGTCGTCTCGATTCCCTCGCCCGAGACGAGATGGCGCGGCGCGACCGGGCCGGCGAGGCGCAGAACTCCGCCGTGGAGCGATCCGCGCACCTTCTTCGCCGGCTGGATCTCGCCGGTCTCGGGATGAACGATCGATGCCTTGGCCGGTCGCTCCGGATCGAGATGGGTGATGTGGATGCCGCGAAACCGGCCCTCGCCATCGGCGATGGCGCCGACCATGGCCGGATGATCACCGATCTTGACGAAGCCCTTGGCGAGTTCCGGCTTGACGAAATAGCCGACCCTTTCGACGAAGCGCAGCCGCAGACCTGCGACGTGTACGATGCCGCGGGCCGCGAGATAGGCGGCGGCCGGCGTGCCGTCGAGGCGATAGCCCTCCTCCCAGATCGCCAGCGCCCGGCGGATCTCGGCGTCACGATAGGACGAGGCCTCAGCCTCCCGTGCCGCCGACCGTGTCTCGGCCTCCCGCGCCCGCTCCGCATTGCGGGCCTCGCGCTCGCTCCGCTCCGCATCTGTCTCTTCCGCCCGCCGATCCGGCGGCGGTGCCCCGTTGATCTCCTCGCAGATCAGAACGAAATCGCGGGCGTTCCGCGGGTCGAGCCCGCGCACGTGTCCGACGAGCGCGACGGCATCGCCGCCGGCACCGCCCTGGTGACCACAGTTCCAGATCTGTCGATCCTCGCGGATCGAGAACCGATCGACCCCACCACAGGCCGGGCACGGGCCGACGAGTTCACGCCCCGACCGCTTGAGCCCGGCCGCACCGAGCCGACCGGCGATCTCGACGAGATTGACCGCCCTGGCGTCCGCCACCCAATCGTCGAAGGAGAGCCAGGTCATCACCTCACCCCATCATCCGAACAAGCCGAGTTGCACCGACGGAGCCTCGGGCGGCGAGCCGAGTCGCGAGAGTTCGGAACGCATACGCCGCCGCCAGCGGGTGAACGCCGTTGCCGAGCAGCCGCAGCCGGTCGGCGCGGACGGCGTCGAGAGTGCGAGCGACATCGCGGTCCAGCCCTCGGGCCAGCCCATCAGCCACTCGACGAAGCCAGGATTCAGCCGCCGGGGCGAAGTCGGGGAACCGCTCGACGACGGCGCGCCATCCGTCCGCGTCTCCGGGGCCGGGCGGGGAAAGAGGAAGTCCACAGTCTGGTGACAGAGTTGTACCGGCCCATCCCCGATTCGGTTCCCTCCCTTCGCGTCCACAGTGTTGGACGTCGCCCATAGGCCCGCCGCCTGCGTCGCCAGTCCATCCCCCGCCTTCGGCGAGATCCCGGCGCGGTTGTGGTTGCCTTTCACCGTCGGCGTCGCCCAGATCGTCCCGACGAATTCCGACAGCGGCCGCGCATTCCGCGCCGCGGTCTCCGGCCCGCACAGGCCAGAGCGATGATCCCGCGCCGTCGGTGTCGGCCAACAGGCTATGGCCGTCGGTAGCGTCGAATTCGGCGCTCCAGTGTCCCGCCTCAAGTGGTCTGCCCCTCGTGATCCGTCCAACGCGCTCGCGGTCGGCCACGCCGAGGATGAACAGCCGCTGCCGCTCATGGCTCGCGCCGACCTCCGCCGCCGAGAAAAGTCCGATCTCGCGCTCGAAACCGAGGCGTCCCAGGTCACGCCAGACGCGTTCGGCTCCGCCGGACGAGAGCATGCCGGGAACGTTTTCGATGAGCACCCACCAGGCGCCGGACTGGACGACGATGCGCCGCGCCGCGCCCCACAGGTCGCGAGGGTCGTCTCGGCCGAGGCGCCGCCCGGCGAGGGAATGCGGCTGGCACGGGATGCCGCCAACCACGCCATCCACGAGGCCACGCCAGCGTCGGCCGTCGAAGGATCGGACATCCGACCACACAGGAGCCGGAGCCAGGAGACCGATTTCCATCGCTTCGACCAGAGTGGCGACGGCGAAGGCTTCCCTCTCCACCAGACAGACCGCGCGAGCAGCTGGATTTGCCAACTCGACGCCGAGGTCGAGTCCTCCGCCGCCGGTGCACAGGGAAATGAAGTGGAGCTCGGGGGGGGTCGGGACGTAGAGCCACATTCAAGTCACCACCTCACTCATCGCTTAAGACCGATCGGACCGATCGCCCGTCCTGATCGGCGAACCGGCCGTAGATCCTGCGGCCGTGCCCCTTCTGGCCATGGGGGGGTAGAGCCACCGAACAGCGGCCCGTGGTCCTCGGACACCTTGCCCTTCGCCTTGGCGACGGCGGATCGTTCAGCAGGCCGGTCGGCAAGGCGCAGGCGGCGGCGGATGTCGTCGCAGTACTTCGCCTCGCGTTCGATCAGGATGGCGCGGAAGCCCTCGCGCCACGCTGCCTCGCCGGTCGTCCCCGACCCGGCGAATGGATCGAGCACCACCCCGCCCGGCGGCGTTATTAGTTGGCATAGCCACTGCATCAGGTCGACCGGCTTGACCGTCGGATGCTGTGAGGCGACGCGGTCGTGCGCATCCGCCTTGGCCGAGTAGAAGAACCGCGCGGCGGAACCGGTGTCGCTGCGCGGATTCGCAGATGGTACCCGGGCGCGGTCGCCGTATACATTCGAAATCAACGAAGACGGGGCGCCGCCGCTAATGCCCCCCCCTTGGCCCGGTGCCGCAGGAAACGCCGCGACGACCTCTGGCGAGCCATCGTGAACGATGTTGGCCGGCCAGCGGCCACTCTCGGAGCCCCCGCGCGGCCCCGGCAGCGCGGCAAAATCTACCGCACCGGCGTTACGGTACCGTCGGTCGGCGCTGACCTCTCCGGACCGCCCCCGAGGAATCTCGGGGACATGTCTCACCGGCATGAGTCCGGCGCCCACCCTCAGAACATCGTCGGTCGCGACCCGACACCCGTCGATGTTCAGCGCCCCCGTCCCGTGCTCGAGCACGTTCGCCGCGACGGAGCCATCCAGCGGCTTTCGGGCGAAGACGATCGGTTCCCAGGCCGGCTTCAGCGCGGTGCCCCATCCCTCCCAGGCGGCAGCAGCAGTGACCGGCGCCCCCTTGTCTGTGCGCTCGTACTCCGTCCCCTTGGCGACCTGCCCGACAGTCGACTCGAGGATCGCCCCGGAACGCCCTCTCCAATGACCCTCTGCCTTGTCGATCGCCTTAGACACGTCGTGCGATTTCGGGAAACCAGACCCATAGACCCAGGCCAACTGATCGCGGATCTCGAACCCGGCATCCTCGATCGCCACCACCATCCGGTGATAGGTCCGCGTGCCGGAGAAGGCGACGAGGTGACCACCCGGCTTCAACACCCTCAGCACCTCGGCCCAGAACTCGACCGCGAAGGCCGTCTCGCCGGTGTCCCACTGTTGCCCCATGAAGCCGGCCGCGGCGCGGGCGTAGAGCCCGTCTCGCCCGTGCTTCGCCGGCGCGGCGCCCGCCTTGCCGAAGCGCTTGCCGATCGACACCAGCGCGTAAGGCGGATCGCAGACGACACTGTCGACCGAAGCGTCGGGCATCGCCCGCAACACCTCGCGGGCATCGCCCTGATGGAGCACGACCCGGTCGGAGAGGAAACTCTCGCTCATCCGATCTCCCTCCCCGCTTCCGCCATCGCCACCCGGTCGGCAGCCGACCACAAGTCCGTTCCACGCGCCGCGCGCCGCACCCGCCGCCACACGGCGACGCGATAAGTTCGCGCCACGCGGGTCGAAATCGTCAGCCAGCGGTCGAAGACGAGGGTGTTCATCCGGCCTCCTCGGCGCAGACCTGCGCCGGCGAACCGATGGCGGAGCGATGCACCGCCGGGGATTTCGGATAGCGACCGCCCCATAGAGGCCGCCGCTCGGCTTCGGCCTTCGCCGGGTCGGCGTGCTCGACGTCTGCACCGAAGTGCGTCATGGCGACGATGCGGGTCGGCACCAGACTGGCCTTCACCCGCGGCCAGCGATCGAAACGCGACGCCGGGCGCGGCGCCTCTACCTCCTCCGCCTCGAGCGGCGGTAGACCTTCGACCGCCCGGCCTCGCCGTTCGCGCGACACGATCTGGGCGATACGCCCTTGGCTGACCAGGAAGCGGCGAGCGAGATCCCGCTGGCTCACCCTCTCCTCGGCGAAGAGCCGGTAGATCTCGGCATTGCGGGCGCGGGTCCCGGCGAGCGAGGGCATCGGTCACCCCCCCTCGGCGAAACGGGCGAGGCGCCGCTTGGCGGCCGCGAGATCGTTCTCGTGCTCACCGATCGCCTTCAAGGTGTCGCGCGCCTCACGGCGAGTGACCTTGCGGTCTTCGAGCGCCACCCCGAGGCGCGCTCCGACCCGGCCCACCGAACCGACGATGCGAACGAGATCGGTGGTGAGCCCGGTGATGTCGCAACCCGGATCATCCTCGTCGTCGGCCAGGGCGACCAGCCGGTGGCCGGTCAATTCGGCCAGGGTGCGAGCGAAGATCGGCCGGTGCAGATGGAACTCGAGCAGGAAGACGACGTCGGTCGGGATCAGGTCGGAATAATCGTCGCCCTGCCAGCGCGAGATCACCCCTTGCGACATGCCGGTCAACTCCCCGACCCGCTTCAGCCCGGTCGAGCCGGGCATCGAGCAGGCGGCGACCAGGGCACGAGTGGCGATCTTGATCATGGCGATGAGCCCCGAGGGCAGACGATCTCTGTCCACGAAAAAGTCTCCCGTGGTCTTTCGGTGCGAAACGCGCGAGGTGGGTGCAGGGTGAACGGGTCGGGCGAGAGCGCCCGTCCCGAGATCACTCAGGAGGTGTTGTCATGCATTTTTCGGTCGAACGGCCGTTCGCCACCGGTGAGGAGATTCGGCGCTTCCTCTTCGGCGCGGCGATCGCCGACGTATTCGCGAAACTGACGACGGCCGCCTTCGACGGCGTCCGCGTCGGCGAAGCCGCACTGATGCGGCTCGAAACGGAGGCGGTCGAGGCCATTCGGCTCTCGCCGAGTGACTTCGTCGCAAGCGGTGCGGAGCCTCTCCTCCCACCAGCGCTCGACCGCGCGGAGCGCGATGTCCGTGATCTCTTCGACTTCCTGCGCGCGGCTCGAAACGGTCGCCACTGACATCACGCCGCCTCCTCGGTCTCGTCCGCCGAAACCGGACGGTCGATCCCGGCCGGCCAAGCGGCGCCGGACGGCCAGTTGGCGGAAAACCACGCGACCGCACGGTCGTAGGTTCGAATCCGCCAATTCAGACAACCGCCGCGGACCTTGTCGAAGAACTGCCAGTCGCCTCCAGCTCGTTCGCTGACCGTAGCCGACGACGAACCGGTCGCCGCCATGTAGGCGTCGGCGAGCTGGATGAGATGGGATGACAGGGTCCGTTCCATGCCTCGAACGATACCAGTCATTTCTGGAAAATCAACCTGGATTTTCTGGCATGCGGTCTGGCATCAATTACCGGATAATTCTGGTATGAGCACGTTGCAGCACTTGGTGATAGAGCGCCTTCGGGAAATCGGCCGCGGCCCGGGAACCGCCGAGCGCATCGGCGGGTTGGGGAAAAACTATGTCTCAGACATCGTCCGCGGCGAAAAACAGGACGTCAGATCAGCCTACCTCCCCAGGTTGGCCAAAGCCCTCGACTGGACCATCGACGAGATCAGAGCCCGTATGGCCGGGCTGAATTCGGACGTGACGCCCCACATCGCCGGGCGATCGGTCACGGAAATCGACCCTCACCTATTGGAGACACTCCCGATCGACGTGCCCGTCGTCGGCGTTGCCGCAGCATCGGTCGCCGGGGCGTTCATCGTCGATGGCATCATCGACAGGGTGAGACGGCCGCCGGGATTGATACACGCGAAGAACATCTACGCGCTCTATGTCAGAGGCGAGTCGATGGTCCCGCGGTTCCGGCCAGGGGAATTGATATTCGTTTCGCCGGACAGGCCTCCCGCTGCCGGAGATGATGTCGTCATCCAGACGAAAAACCACGAGGGCGCTCAAATAGAGAGTTGGTTGAAAGAATATATACGCAGCGATGGGTCACGTTTCATCACCAAGCAACTGAACCCGAGCGGCACCATAGAATTCATATCGAGCCAAGTCGTCGGCGTGCACCGCGTCCTCACGACACGAGAAATGTTCGGTGCTTGATCACTTGCGGCGAACCAGACCTGGAACATTTTGCCCGTTCGGACCGTACAGCATGAATACGGCCGCACAGCCCACATCGCCACTTTTACCTCGGAAAGCAGCTACCGTTTCTTTCATCTTCGCTTCGATCGCGCGGCGATGCTCCGGCCTTTCCAGATCGATGCCGGCCATCACCACGAGGAGAGCGACCTTCGTATCGTCGACTTCGGCATCACGGCAGATAGCCGGAGCTGCCGATACCTGACCAATGTGGCTCAGGAGATTCCTGGTCGTGTCCGACATACCCCACGCCGACGCGCTCCACGACACGAGCATTCCGACGAACAGGGCCGAGAGGGGCCTGAAGACACGCTGCATGACCAATCCTCCTCGGCAAAACCATACGCATCGTAGGTAGCGGACGAAAAGTCTACCATTTCCAGATCACATCGCATTCCAGAAATTACTGGATACCAGATTGACGACCAGAAATGACTGGCGTATTGTGAACCCCATCGCACCATTCGCGATGGGAGATCCACATGCAGACGCCGATCGACGAAGCCGACGTCATCGCCGATGCCGCCGCCGACCTCGGCGACCGGCTCGCGCGCTACCCGGCGCACCACGCCGAGGCCGACCGGCGCCCGCGTCTCGTCCCCCGCACCGGCGACCACATCGATCGCCGCGATCTCACCGACCGGAACGAGATCGTCCGGCGCATGGCGCGCGACATCCTCGCCGCGCGGCGCGATGGGCAGCACGGGCACCTGATCGATCTCACCGCATCGGGCTGGACGCAGG
>ERZ1645192.4586-NODE-4586-length-10908-cov-6.032249_pt1 | contig 10908 bp, 7 predicted proteins | sample MGYA00575354_ERZ1645192 | MGnify/ENA primary metagenome ERZ1645192 (study PRJEB40844, sample SAMN11349763) | freshwater sediment metagenome | isolation source: river sediment | host: Sediment | place: India: Faizupur Khadar , New Delhi | collected 2017-02-21 ...
ATTCTTTCATCGATAAGTTTCAAGCAAGTATTCTGAACAGAACCAGATGCACGTGAAAGCTCATCTAAGAATAAGATACCGCCTTCGCCCATGTTAGCAATTTCATCTCTCCTTTTATCTTCAGCTGCATCGCCACTTTTAATATAAACTGGCAGCCATGATTTAGGAATATCCCTTGCTTTAAGTTCGTCATTCACTTTATAAGTTGCAGGAAGTGACCAGTCATCTGGAGCCATTTTTGATGTTTGAACGTCGATCAATCTTCCTTTTGTATTTGCTTGAAGAACTGCTTTAACAATAGCAGTTTTACCAATACCAGGTGCTCCCCAAATCATAAGGGGTTTTCCAGATGGACTTTTTAACACCATACGAATCCTTCTATAAAGTTCTCTTTTATCGACGTTGGGAACGTTTTTGTCGGGGTGTTCGAGTTTGATACGAGCTTCAGTCAATAAAGCTGTGTCAAGTTCTAAAGATTCCTCAACTTTGTCCCCTCCCCTTTTTGAAAGAATTTTTTCAGGATTAAGAGCTTTTAATTCCGGAAACACTTCTAAATCTTGTTTATTAGGAAGATAAAAAATTCCATTAAAAAGTGCACCGTCTTTTACCATGACTCCTACGTTAACAGGAGCTATAGCTTCTGTAGTTGGTTGACCCTGAAACATAAAGAAAAATAATTTTCCAACTTTTTGGAAAAATTTCTTAATTGCTCCAGCGATTTTGCCAAATAGAGCTTCGTGTAGTTCTCCTTTATCAATTTGAAAATCCTGAAGGGATTCAAATACTAATTGTTTTTTCATTGCAGTTCTGATTTTATTTTATACTTTATTTATCCTTTTGCAGAAATGATTCTTTCTTTTATTCTTGTGATTTCCTTTGCTGTTAATTCCTCTTGAGCTTTATGATGATTAATTAAATAATCCAAAATGATACTCCAATTATGAAGAGCATTTGGAATATGATGCTGTTTACTTAATTTTGAATCGACTAATTGAATAGTTTTCTTAATTTTGACTCGAGGGTCTTTTAATAATTCTTTTATAACTTCAAGATGCTGATTTGCAGCAGCTTCTCGAATAATATAATTATCCTCATAAGTAATGTTATAATCCCTATCCAAGGATTCTTTTGCGTCAGCTGGATTAACTCTAGGATCTTCCATTAATCTTTTAACAACAGCTATTTTCCCCTCTTTGGCAGCTTGATATAATGCTTCATTATGATTATCAGCAGGATTTACTCTTTCATCTTTCAAAAGTATATCTACAACTTCAGCATTTCCATGTAAAGCAGCTACCGCAATTGGAGCATTTTTTCTTACAGCAGGATTTACAGCAGGATCGGAAAGAAGAAGCTGAACAATCTCTGATCTTCCAACTTCAATAGCCTTTAAAAATACCCCTGTTTTGTCTTCTTTGGAAAGGGTAAACTGTCTTCGGCTCATCATCAATTCCTTATTCATTTCTTCAATGAAATCTCCAATGAGCTTTTCCCTTCCTATCCCTATATTTGCTTTAACATCTCCACCTCGGGTAAATCCTACGGCTTCATTTAGCAAACCTTCTTCGTCCATCTTTTGAAGTCTTTTCTGAGAAGCATCTTTCATTGAACTAATCCGATGTCTAACTCCGCTATCGGTTAAAAGAAGTTTAACCATTTTAACATCTTGATTCGCTAAAGCAGCAGCCAATGAAAAATTTTCTCGATAGGAGGGATCCACTCGATTATCTTTCATTAGAAGTTTAACCACTTCTAAATGCCCGTTTTTAGCAGCTCTTCGAATACAAAATTGAGCATCATCTTGTCCATATCTTTTGCCATCTTGAGTATTTGCAGCTGGGTTAACTTGAGGTTTTGACAATAAAAGTTTTACAAGTTCTATATCTCCGCTTTCACAAGCTCTCTGAATAGCTGCATTATTTTTTATATCCAGATTATCCGCTCCATTTTCAACAGCCCAAATAGTTAATTCTCTTTCTCCACGTAATGCAGCAAGAGCAAAAGCTTTATTAGGCCCTAATTTTTTTGTTTCTTCGATAGTTTTTTTATAATCATATCTTCGAAATTCATTAAAAGTATAATCATTTAGCCAATTTTTAGGGGCATTCCAAAGGTCATCTTGTCTACCTAAAATAAAAAATATAATAACCCATCCAGCTGCATTATGTTCTAATTTCGAGGGGCTAAAAGTTTTTACTTTATCTAACATTGAATCCATAATATCCTTAAAAACCGGACGATCCTGATTTTCAGAATAGATGCCTGGAAATTTTCTTGTATCAATCGCATAAGCATTTTTCTCGCTAAAATCAGATAAGGATTTAGGACCTGCTTCCCCGCGAGCTGTTCCTCGAAGGACATCGAATTTGAGCATATCAATGATTTGCTCAAAGACAGCAGATTTTCCAATCCTTAATGATTCTTTTGGATCTTCATGACGAGTAAATGATATAGATTCTCTAACAATCCCCATTAGCCAAGATTAATTTGCTTTCCAAATGGATGCTGGAATCCAGGATTATCATAAAGAACCCAAATGAATTTATGAGCATAAGAAGGTTTTTTAGGCATGGGTGCTCCACCGTCTGTCATAAATACGCATAAAGAAATTCTATCTTTAAGGTGTTCTTTAACCCAATCTAAAGCTTTTTGGAAGTTTGTTCCACCGCCGCCAGAAACATTTTTGGGGATCCAGGGTTTACCCATTCTTTTAATTGTCTGGACGCTCTTATCATCAACTCCGTCATCAAAGAAAGCTACCACAATCTTGTTTACTTTCTTAGAGAAAATAATTTGATTTATCTCGTTAAGGATTTTGTTTAGAGCTTCTTGTCCCATAGAACCAGAAACGTCAACCAAAACCACTATATTTTCGATAGCATCCATTTTATGTTTTTCTCCATAACGTAGATATTCTCCGCCAAGATGTTTTTTGTTACCAATTTTTTGATAAACCTCTGGAGAAAGTGCAGTAGCAACATATCTTCGGAAAAGATTTTGCCAATTAATGTCCCCGCGATGTAATCTATAAAGTGCTTTTACAAGAGCTTCGCCTTTTCCTTGGCCTCTTCCTTTTTGACTTTTTTCAGCGCGTTCAAGCATTTTGGCTCCTTCAACTCTCCACTTATCAGTAGCATTTTCATCAGGACCCATTTCCCCTTCTCCATATCCGCTTGCTTGAGCAATTTTCTTTCCCATTTCTGGAGTAATGATACCTCCTGTTCCAGCAGGATCGAATTCTCCAGTTTGATCATAAGTATCTTCATATCCTTCGTCTCCTGAACCTCCTACACCATGATCTTCTTGTTCTTCGCCTTTTTCTCCACCACCTTGTCCTTGACCCCCTTGTCCTTTTCCATCACCAGAATCTAGAGGAACAAGATCTTCTCTTTTATATCCCTCATTTAATGGGCCTACTTCGTAGGTACCATCCGGATTTATAGCGGTAACCACTCCTTTTTCCCCGGTTGATTTAATTTTAACTTTACTACCTACTGAAAGCTGGGATGCACCACCTCCTTTGCCCTTTCCCTGCCCTTTTCCTGGTTGACCAGCGCCTCCACCTTGTCCTTGACCACCGCCTTCTTGCCCTTCTCCCTTATCTGAACCTTGGTTTCCGTTTTTATTTTTATTGGGTGGCATTTTTGGAATGGTTTTCTTTAATTCATCATAGATAACTTCTACGGGAATATTGAGCCATTTTTCATCATAAAGTCCGCCAAGTGTTTTAACAAATTCAGCATTAAAGTCATTTAAAGTATCAACAATAATAGCATTTATTTCATAGTCTCCAGCAATATTAAATAATGAAGCAGGTTTGCCTTCTGAAGTCATAACTGTAGCATTTCTGCTTTTCATTCTATCCACGTGAATAAGAACGCAGTGCATAATTTCATGAATTAGAATGAATATAATTTGTTCCCAAGAAAGTTTATTAGCAAAGCTAGGATTTATAAATAAACGAGTTCCGTCTGTAGACATTGTGGGAACTAGCCATGTATAAATTGGAGTAAATTTATGAACATAAGGAGCAAAAAGAGGAGATTGAGAAACAATAGCAGTTTTAGCACTTTCAATCTCATTCTTTAAATGTCTCATATCAATTTTAGTTCCATCTTTTGCAAAGACATAGCCATAATCCTCAATTTTATTACTTCCTCTTTGAGTTGCACGATATAAGGCATCTTTATCTTCGCCTTTTTCAAATATAAATTCTCCTAATTTTGGATAAAATTTTTCCATATTGTTTTATATTTTAATTCCAGATTGTTCCTTTTACTTTAACTTTTTTTCTTACCTCGAATTCTTTCCATTTTTTAGCTCCTGGCTGATCAGAATAAATGCTTAAATCACCATCAACTTCTTTTGGAAATCCATCTAAATTTGTAAATTTGTTATTAGCTACATAGAAGCTTCCATAAATTTTATTGAATCGAATAAAATATGGAAAATTTTCTATATGAGCTCCTACAAGATTTATATCTTCTAGTACATCAATTGTTCCATCTTTATTTATTCGATAATCTACAAAGGTCTCAATTTCATCATTGGAAATGCCGCATGCTTTAAACCAATTTTTGATCTGAGCTTCGTATCCTAAATTCATAGTATTTAAAGGATCCCCGGTTCTTTGAAATTCCATACTCTCTTTTATTTTGATGGGATCATCCCCCCAAGCGGCATATCCAACCTTACAAACCTTTCTAATATTTTTTTGTGTAAATTTTCCTGGGTTATCATAACAAAGATAATTCCCCTCTACTATTTTAGGCCCCCCTTCAAGAGAGGTGAGTTGATTATTATTGCATTTGAAATTACCTTTATAATTTTCTGTTGCCATAACCTTTTGGGGGCATCCTCTTAAAGTCTTTAATTTATTTTTTTGAACATCAAAACCCCCAAAAACTGTTCCAAACTGAATATATTCAGGAAGGGATTCCCCAAGATCTTTTAATCGAATTGCTATCTGAACATTTTTTGCTGTATTAATAATAAGATCTTTTGTAAGAACTGTATCTTCAAATAAATCATGTTCTTTTAGCCATTTTTCAATCATGGCTTTTTTACCTATCCCCATTGTAGTTTTAGGTTCAACTCCTCTTTGAAACTCTTGAGCTTCATTCATGCCTCTTGGAAGAAATTCAAACATTTTTTTAAATTGTTTAGGAATTCCTTTAATATATCCATGTCTTTCTTTAACATTATCCCCACGATTTTCTTTAAAATCATTTATATCAACATAATAGTCAAACCAAAGAATCCATTCTTTTGACGAAGCATCATCTAACTCTTCTACTTCTAAAATAACTCCAGCTGGCAAATCTGAAACCGGAGCAAATTTTTGTGAAATCCCATTATCCTTATCTAAAGGAATACTTTTAAGAACTTTTAATAAATCTCCTCTTTGAAGAGTATTCCATGTAGGGATTCCTATTCTCATAGCAGCCTTGGGGTCTATCCCTCTTTGAAATTCTTGAGCTTCTTTTATAGTTTCACATGATTTAATCATTCCAACTACAGCTGCAAATAAATTAACCCATTTTTCTTTGGGAAGATTAACAGTTCTTAATTGTTGACCCCCTCTTGAATTAACCCATTGAAAAACAAAGAAATTAGAAGTTTTTTGATTTATAGAAGATAATTTGACTCCAATATCTGTAAGGCGGGAAGCATAAATTTCCGGATTATCTTCGATCCAGGGAAAATCCACCATAGTTCGATTTAAAACTTCTAAGTTATGTCGATATAATTCATTGCCAATCCCCATAGCATCTTTAGGATCTTTTCCCCTTTCAAAATTCTGGGACTCTTTTAATGATTGTTCTTTTATATCTTGATACATTCTCATTGTCGCTAAAATAACAGATCCACATGAAAGTTCGTCAACCCAAGCATCATGAACTTCAAAATCTTTTACACCTAAACTTTTAATAGATATTTTTGCATAATCGGGGGATTCTGGTCTAAATGGGCCTGTATAAGATTTTTGTTTAAATGCAATCTCATCACCATCAGATAATTTAATAAATAATTCAGAACTATCATCGTCGATATTTCCTTCAATATAAATGATTTTTATCCCTTGATAATTCCATTTTTTTGCGGTCATTCTTTCTGAGTCTTCCATATCCTCAGTATCCCCAGAGAACTCAATTTCAAAATAAAACATACCAATATCCATTGAACGAATTGGATCTAAACCCCTTTCAAAATTTTGGGATTCCCCTAAAGCTAAACTCCATTCAAGCCCCCAGTATTTTCCAAAAGGCTCATCAAATTTACGAACAATAACATTTTTCCCCTCATCTTCTCCATTAAGAGCTTTTACCCAAAATATAGTTTTACCTGGATTTACTTTTGGATCATCAACTGGTTCCAATATTAAAGCTTTAAACCCTTGATCCTTTTGAGCGGAATTACCAGCATTTCCAGTTAATAAAATATTTACAGTTCTACCTATTCCCATAGACTCCTTAGGATCTAATCCACGTTCGAAATTGACAGATTCTTCTAATTCTTTCTCAGATTCTTCTTCCTCTATCTGTCTTCGCCATTCTTCTTCAGCTTCTTTTTCATCGAAATAATTTTCATAAACGGAAAGAACAGGCTGTAAAGCAGAAAAATCCTCTGCTAAATATTTAAAAAATTCTTCGGTCACATCTAAATCTTTAATGTCTTCTTCAGGAATGGTTAAATAAGCAAACTTGCTATCTCTCCATAAATTTGCTTCGACACTAAATTCTTTTTTATTTGATAACAGAACCCACATACTAATATGATCTTGTCCTGCAGATCCTTGAACTTCTAATATTCTATGATCCTTATAAGTCCATCTACGAGCAAGTTGCTCATCTGACTCCCTTACTTCCTCAAATCCTGCTTCACTATATTCCACTTCATATTTAAAGAACCCAATTCCCATAGCTTTTTTAGGATCTAATCCACGCTCAAAATTTATGTTTTCTCTTACTTTCATTAGTCGTCCGTATCATCTGCTTGTACCTCTTTTGAAGTACAAACTTCTCTTATTTCATTTTCTGTGAATTTTACTTCATTTCCAAAACAATAAACGCTATCATCAACCCATCTAGGAAATCCTTGTAAAGTTGTCAGGTTATTTTGTTGGCAAGAAAAATATCCCTTAACACGTCGTGGACATCCTACCAAAGAATTCAATTCGCATGCATCAACATCAAAACTACCAGAAGTATTAAATTTAAGATAAGATGGAAATTCACCACCGGGAAATAGTTCGGGTCTTTCAGTTGCAATAATGTCCATATCAGTATCAATAGAAAAATCTTCCTTTACAGAAAAATTTTTAATTCCAACTCCTACTTCATCCATCCACTCTCGAATCTTTTCATAAGTTCCTAACCCCATAGCTTTTTTAGGATCAAGGCCTCTTTCAAAATGAAGATTTTCTTCAACCACCCCCTTTTCATATATTCTCTGACAAACAACATCGGCAATATCTTTAGCTTCTTTCAATCCAAGTTGATATTCGCCATATTTTGTATTCATGTAAATATTATTCTTGATCCATTTTACCATCATGAGTTTAGAAAATTCCCCTTTCTGTTGTTGAAAATCAGAAAAATTATAAAAATTCTTTTTGTGTTCTTCACTCCAATAAGTTACCATTTTGCTTGGATCCCAAGAAGTAAAAAGCCCATCAGTAACTTCATCTGGAAAATCCAGTATCCATTGAATAAGTTCTTCATCAGAATCAAAATTCCTTTTAACCCTTAATCCAATTTTCATTGATCTTTTAGGATCAAGCCCCCTTTCAAAATGAATATTTTCTCTAACTATTTCCATCTTTCATTATTGATAATTTGTCAATTCCTTGAATAGCTTGTTCAAGAGCTTCGTGCATACCTCCATAATAAGGATCGTCTAATTTTCCATAGCACTCATCGATCATTTCAGAAAGATGATTTCTTAAAGCAACTATTTCAGGTTTTACCCCAATTCCCATGGCAACCTTGGGATCCTGGCTTCTTTCAAAGTTAATATTTTCAGCTACAAAACGAAGGCATTCAGCTACTATTTTCATAATTCCTATTTCTATTAAAGTAGATTCTTTCTTTCTCTCTTGGACACTCATTGTATGAGCACCCTAAAGATAGTTTTTTATTTTATGTTAAGATTTAGTTAAATTTTAAGAGTTTTTTATGCCCTTCTGAATTATTTTTCTTTCTTTCCTCCGTGTGTTTTATTCCTAATAAGGCCTTTCTAATTTTGTCTTTTGTTTCTTCAGATCGAGTTTTTCCCCTGTTATTTTTTATTCTTTTTTCAATGAATTCTTCGCTTTGCTTAGAATCTTTCCAATAGTGTGCATTATTTTTTATTTGTTTTTCTTTTATTTCTTTAGCTTTTTCTTCGCCAAATATCTCTTCGTATGTTTTTCCTGTTCGATCTGATAAACCAGATCCATAATTCCCTCCCCCCTTGCTTAAATTATATCCATTGGGCCATAGTGTATTTTTTGTTTCGATGTAATATATTTCTCGCTCATTTAAGATATTAATAACATTTTCTTTTTCACCAGAAACCTTTTCAATTATATCCCACTTAATATTATCTTCGCCATATTTTCTAATAGCATTATGAAAATATAAATTTGATCCAATTCTACTATGAGCATAATGTGTATATTTTCTTTTCTTTAATCCCTGAATGGTTCTTCCAATGTATTTTTTTCCATCTGGTGCCGTTGCACAATAAATAATTCCTGTTCTCGTGATATAACCCTTTATTGTATATATCATGAGGGGGTACCTATGGAAACATTATAAACCAATCCGGAGGATTATCTCCTTTGATTTTTTCTCTCAATCTTTCTAATTCTTCATTTCCTTCTGTTCTCCAGTTATCGTAATTGATCTGAACATTACCTAAAAGCTGATAATTAAATGTTCCAAGTATACGAGCCATGGAAAGTTTACATTTTGCAATCATCCAATCTAAAACTATTGTATCTTCATAAGCATCTTCTTCTGGAATATGATCCATAGCTAAAACAAATAAACTCTCCACTGGAGTTCTACCAGTTATAGCTAATCTGTGTGTATTAGGATTAAAATCATGATTTATATCCATAAGATTAAATGCGCGTGCGAGATCCCAGAAGCTCCATTGAATAGTTCTGTAAGTTATCTGATCTGAGCTAAGAGGAGTTAAATAAAGATCCGAAGCCATTAATCGATCAAAGTTTAAGTCCGGATCATTAATACCAAATACTCGGCTACCACCAGTCATTTCTTTAACTTGTTTTACTCCTTCGGTACAGTCATTTAACTGGAATGTCCTAGAATCTTTCCACTGCTGGGTTTGATAGTATTTTTTATTAAGAATATAAATTCTATCATAGAGAAGTTCTCTATATTCTCTATAGAGGAATCTCATCTCTTTATCAATGATACGTTCGATCTCTGCTTTTGGAGGACTGTAAGGAAGAGCGCATGAAGCAGTTATCTCTCCATTAATCCTATCAATAAATTCCGCTTTAGTCATGATATATTACCATTTATATTTAAATTCATTTTGAAATCCTTGATCTTTCTTTTCACCAGTAAGAGTTTTAAGCCATTTGTAATCTCGAACTCCTTCTACTGAAACGGGTTTAGGAATGTCGACCATTTTTTTCTTTGGCTCAATGAGGGTACATTCTTCATCAAGTTTAGCTTCTTTTCCAATAGCTGCATCTTTAACGACGCTTTCTGAAACTTTGCAGTTGATTACTTCTCCGGAGTTATAAATCCAACTCTTCTTAATTGAGTTATTTCTATCCGCTCTTACTCGTTCGAGTATGCTATCTTCTACTTTATTGCTTTCAGCAAGAGTAGAAAATATAATCCTTGAATTTTTTATTCGAGTATTCCATAATCCGCAGTCTTCAATAACCCCCTGCACATCACAGTCTACTATATCCATTCTTGTAATTTTTCCGCCACGCAAATGAGCTTCTTTTATCTGAAATCTTCCTTCTTCTGAATCCCAATTAAATTTACCTTTAGTGAATCCGTTCTCCATCATAAGACGAGTAAGAGGATCCCTTAATTTAGGCCAGAATGCTTCAATGATTCTTTCATCTCTTTTTAAATCCACGCCAACTTGAATACCTTCGATGTTTTCTAAGAACCATTTTGGATCATAATAAATTCTTCGAATGATGTGATAATTCTCAAAAATCTTTTCAAGATTTACCCCCATTTCTGCAGTATATCCAGCAGCATTTAGTACTTGATATGTAGATAAGATATAATAATGAAGTGCTTCAGTTATATTTTTGTGATTTTTGCCATAATCTTTTCCCCCAATATAGTTAAAATGAAGTTCTCCTAATCTTTGCTCAGTTAGATCAACCCCATAATAAGGAGCGGATGGCTGTAAGAAAGCCGCTTTAAATGATCCAATAGCTGCTGGACTTGAAATAAATTCATTTGTTGGAAGAAGATTCTTTACACTTATTGCATAAGGAGAATTTTTTCTTTCTGGAAATCTTTGGAATAAATAATCCTCATCCATTTTTAGAATCAACTTTGTTGGATCCATATTGGAAATAGTATTCAATGTCTGAAGAGTTCCATTATTAAAAGAAAGAGTTACTCGGAGACCTGTGCTTTTATCTGTTTTCGCTTTTTGATCAATCCATTCAAGTATTCCAAATAGCATAGGACCTACACTAAGAAAATCCTGAGGTGAAGTAATAAATTTATATTTTGGGTTCTTTCCTTCATATTCTTTCAAAAGGATTGGATTATTCCAAGTTGGTGTCATTTTCTTATCAGAAGTAACAGCAACTGTTTTAGCACAAATTTTTGAAAGATCCTCTGCCATAAATGGTGTTTCTTGGGTACTATAGAACTCAAATACAAATCCAACCCAGGCAGAATTGAAAAC
>ERZ1645192.4587-NODE-4587-length-10905-cov-10.634654_pt1 | contig 10905 bp, 12 predicted proteins | sample MGYA00575354_ERZ1645192 | MGnify/ENA primary metagenome ERZ1645192 (study PRJEB40844, sample SAMN11349763) | freshwater sediment metagenome | isolation source: river sediment | host: Sediment | place: India: Faizupur Khadar , New Delhi | collected 2017-02-21 ...
AACCGCACGGGGGCGCGCGCGCGGCTGCGCGGCGCGCCGGCGGCGCGTCGGGCGGGGGGCGAGTAGGGGGAGGCGGCGTCCAGAAGCGACATCGGGCGGCTCAACGCAGACACACGCAAAATTCACACAGAAAAGCCGGCCCCTCGCGGGACCAGCCGGGCAGATCGCGACAGGGCGACGCCGCCCCTGCACAATCGGCGGGCAAACCTAACATGTGTTCGACAGATTGCGCCATAGGCTTGACGTTTGCGCGGGCCGCGCCCTCTTGAGTTTACAAATCGGCGTTTTCATGACGCTATCGCAGCGGCCGCATGGCCCCGTTTTGACCCCGCGCATATTGCGAAAGACGCCGTGAACCGCCGATGAACGCCATTCTCGACCTCCTGACCCGCCGCCGCTCCGTTCCCCCGCTCGCGCTCGGCGCGCCGGGGCCGACCCCCGAGCAGACCGAGCAATTGCTGCGCATCGCCGCGCGCGTGCCCGATCACGGCAAGCTGGCGCCCTGGCGCTTCATCGTGCTCGAGGGCGAGGGCCGGGGGCGGGCGGGCGAGGTCGTCGCCGCGGCTTTCGCCAAGGCCAACCCGCAGGCGGACGCCGATCAGGCGGCGCAGCAGCGCGCCGTGTTTTCCCATGCGCCGCTGATCGTCGTCGTCGTGTCGCGCGCCGCGCCGCATGTGAAGATCCCGGAATGGGAACAGGTTCTCTCGTCGGGCGCGGTCTGCATGAACCTGACGGCGGCGGCCGTGGGCATGGGCTTCCGCACCGCCTGGCTGACCGGCTGGGCCGCCTATAACGCCGATGTCGCGGCCGGCCTTGGGCTTGCCGGGCATGAGAAGATCGCCGGCTTCATCCATATCGGCTCGTCGTCCATGCAGCCGGAGGACCGCGTGCGCCCCGACATGGCCGAGATCGTCACGCGCTTCTGAGAGGGCGACCCATGATCTTCTACGAACCGGGCCAGCGCGACCGCGCCATCCTGCGGCATGACCCGTTCAAGGCCATCATCGCGCCAAGGCCGATCGGCTGGGTGTCGACGATGAGCGCCTCGGGCGCGGTCAATCTCGCGCCCTACAGCTATTTCAACGCCTTTTCGGCCATGCCGCCGATCATCGCCTTCGCCTCGGAAGGCGTGAAGGACAGCGTCGCCTTCATCGAGGAGACGCGCGAATTCGTCTGGAACCTGCCGACATGGGATTTGCGCGAGGCGATGAACGCCTCGTCCGCGACCCTGCCGCGCGGGACGAGCGAATTCGCCCACGCCGGCCTGACCCCGGCGCCGAGCCGCCTCGTCAAGCCGCCGCGCGTCGCCGAAGCGCCGGTGGCGCTCGAATGCAAGGTGACGGAGATCATGCATCTGAAAGACGTCAACGGCGTCGACATCGGCAACATCATGATTTTCGGCCAGGTCGTCGGCATCCACATCGACGAGGCGTGCATCACCGACGGCCTGTTCGACACGGCCAAGACGCGGCCGATCGCGCGCTGCGGCCATCTCGACGAATATGCGGTGGTGACCGAGCTGTTCCACATGACGCGGCCGAAATAGCGGCGCGGGCCCCCACCCTAACCCTCCCCCGCTGGCGCGGGAGAGGGGACAGGTTGCGGCCTTCATAGGCAGCGCAGCTGATGATTAAGAAGCACGAAGGATGACGTGCGTTCCCTCTCCCACGAAGTGGGGGAGGGACAGGGTGGGGGCGCTGCGACGCGCCTCAGCCTTTCGGCGCGCGGGCCAGCACGCGCTTGGCGCGCTCCAGGTGCGGGCGGTCGAGCATTTCGCCGTTGAGGCTGGTGACGCCGGCGCCGGGATTGTCGGCGAAGGCGGCGATGATGGCGCGGGCTTCGGCGATGGCCTCGGGCGAGGGGGTGAAGACCTCGTTGATCACCGGCACCTGCGCCGGGTGAATGGCCATCTTGGCGGTGAAGCCGTCGCGCCGCGCCGCCTCGCATTCCTTGCGGAAGGAATCCTCTGCGCGGAAATTCGGGAACACCGTGTCGATGGCCGGCACGCCGGCGGCGGCCGCCGCGAACAGGGTCAGGCTGCGGGCGAGCTGGTAGGGCTGGGTGTAGCCGCCGTCGCCGGCGCGGTTGGTCTCGGCGCCGAGATCGGCGGAGAGGTCTTCCGCGCCCCAGGTGATGCCGGCGATGCGCTGACTCGCGCCCCTGTAGGTGCCCATGTTGAAGATCGCCGCCGCCGTTTCCGTGGCGATGGGAATGATGCGCGTCGCGCCATCCTCGATGCCGGCCTCGGCCTCGAGCACGGCGAGCTTGGCGCCGAGATGCTGCACGTCGGCGCCGCTCAGGCACTTGGGCAGGACGATGCCGTTCGGGCGGCCGGCCATGATGGCGGCGAGATCGGCGTCGGTGAGGCCGGAATCCAGCGCGTTGACGCGCACATAGAGCAGCGGGCGCTTCTCGACCTGCCGCGCCGCCTGCAGGAATTCGCGCACCATCGGGCGCGCCTTCGCCTTCTGCGACAGGGCGACCGAATCCTCGAGGTCGATGAACAGGCAGTCGGCGTCGCTGGAGAGGCCCTTTTCGAGCTTCTTCAGGCTGTCGCCGGGAACGAACAATTGCGAACGCATGGGGGGCTCCTCAGTCAGAGTCTTTTTTGTCACGCCCCGCCGCGCGCGGCGGGGCGTTGTTTGCGTCTCAGGCGAGAGGGCGCTTGCGCATGAAGCCCTGGCGGCGGCATTCGGCGACGAGCGTGCCGTCCTGCTTGTAGGCGCGGTGGATGAAATCGACGATGCCGGCGTCGGGGCGCTTCTTCGACTCGCGCTTCGAGGCGATTTCCGTCGTCACGCGGATGGTGTCGCCCTCGAACAGCGGGGCGGGGAACTTGGTGTCGGTCATGCCGAGATTGCCGATCGTCGTGCCGACGGTCGTGTCGTTCACCGAAATGCCGATCATCAGGCCGAGCGTGAACAGCGAGTTCATCAGCGGGCGGCCCCATTCGGTCTCCGTCTCGCAGAAATGCGCGTCGATGTGCAGCGGCTGCGGGTTCAGCGTCATGTTCGAGAACAGCATGTTGTCCATCTGCGTCACCGTGCGGGTGAGGCGGTGGTTGATGGTCTCGCCCACGGTGAAATCCTCAAAATACATCCCGCCGCGGGGGTGGCGAATGGTCATGCGCGTTTCCTCCAGAATTGCGAATCCGGCCGTGTTTTCGACCTTAAACGTCCCTTTACCATAAACATTCAGACTTGGCGGACCAGAGAGGCGTTGCGCCTTTCGCGTCGTCACAGAGTTTCCCGTATGATCGTGCGTCAATTCCTGCAATGGTCGCAAAACGCCGCCCCGAGCCAAAGGGCCGAAGCGGCGCGGGCTCTGGCCCAGACCTATCTTTACGCCGATCTCGACGACGCGCAGAAGCGCGAGGCCGACATCGCCCTGACGGGGCTGCTCGACGATCCCTCGCCGCTGGTGCGCCGGGCGCTGGCGGAAGCCTTCGCCAGCGCGCTCGATGCGCCGCATCACATCGTGCTGGCGCTGGCCGACGACCAATCCGACATCGCCGCCATCGTGCTCGGCCGCTCGCCGCTGCTCAGCGACGCGGAGCTGATCGATTGCGCCGCCGTCGGCGACGATGTGGCGCAATCGGCCGTGGCGCTGCGGCCCAATCTCGCCGCGCCGGTCGCCGCCGCCCTGGCCGAAGTCGGCGGGCGGGAGGCGCTGATCTCGCTGGCCGTCAACGCCGCCGCCGACCTGCCGGAATTTTCCGCCCGCCGCATGATCGAGCGCTTCGGCGACGACGGCGAATTGCGCGAGGCGCTGCTGTCGCGCCGCGACCTGCCGGCGTCGTTGCGCGCCGACCTCGTCGCCGCCACGGCGCAGGCGCTGACCGCCTTCGTGATGCAATGCGGCTGGCTTTCGGGCGAACGCGCCCAGCGGGTGGCGCGCGAGGCGCGCGAAAAGGCGCAGGTGATCGTCGCCGCCCAGGCCGAGCGCGAGGAGAACGGGCCGCAGCGGCTCGCCCGCCATCTGCGCGCCAGCGGCCAATTGACGGCGGGCCTCGTGCTGCGGGCGCTGCTGTCGGGCAATCTCAGCCTGTTCGAGGCGACCTTGAGCGAATTGTCCGGCCAGTCGCCGGGGCGCGTCGCTGGGCACCTGCGCGTCGCCGACGGCGCGGGCTTTGCCGCGCTCTACCGCAAGGCGCAATTGCCGGCCTCGCTGTTTCCGGCCTTCCGCGCCGCCCTGAACGCGCGCGCAGGCTGCGGCGCGGATTTCGAGCCCGGCGCGCCGGCCTTGTCGCGGGCGATGATCGCGCAGGTGCGCGAGGCCTGCGCCGGCGTCAACGGCGGCGATCTCGACAAGCTGATGGCCGTGCTGCGCCGCCTCGACGCCGAGGCCGCGCGCGAGGAAGCGCGCGCGCTCGCGCCGCTGCTGGCGCAGGCCGACGAGGCCGAACTCGTGCTGTGCGAGGCCGAAGGCGACGCGGCGGCGATTGATGGCGACGGCGACTGGGCGCCGGGCTTCGGCCTGCGCGGCGCGTTCGATCCGCAGGCGGAGGCGCCGGCCGTCGAAATCTTCGACCGGGCCGAGCGATTCGACCCGGATGCGGTCGCGATCCGCTTCGAGGGGCAGGGCGCGCCGATGCGGGCGCGCGAAATCGTCATTGATTTCGCTGCGCTCGAAGCGGAACTCGCGGCCTGACGCCGCAGGCGCTTGCCGAGCTTCCGCCGCCTCCGTATAAGGGCCGCGCATTGGGGAGTAGGCGCCGCCACGCAGGCGGAGCGTCGTCAACATACTGAGCGCAAGCTCTGGCGACGTGGGCGCGAAGCGCTCTGGCGAGACCAATGCGGATTTGCCACGCCCGGCAACCGCAACGCCAGAGAACCGACATGATCCAGACAATGGTCCTCGCCCTGAGCCTGTCCACCGACGCCTTTGCCGCTTCGGTGGCGAAGGGCGCGAAATTTCCCAACATGAAGCTGCCGCGCATCGCCGGCATCGCCCTGAGCTTCGGCCTGCTCGAAGCGCTCGCGCCGCTCATCGGCTATCTGCTCGGCAAGCAGTTTGCCGGCCTGATCGAAGACTTCGATCACTGGATCGCCTTCGGCATTCTCAGCCTGCTCGGCGTGCGGATGATCTGGAAGAGCTTCCATGACGAGGCAGAGGAAGCCGTTTCCGTTGCGCCGACGGCGATGGCGGTCGTCGCCACCGCGCTTGGCACCAGCGTCGACGCCACGGCGGTCGGCGTGACGTTGGCGCTGTTCAGCGACAACATCCCGGTGACGCTGTTCGTCATCGGCCTGGTCACCTTCCTGATGACGCTGGCGGGCCTGCGCCTCGGCGGCGTCATCGGCGCGCGCACCGGGCAATGGGCCGAGCTGATCGGCGGCGTCGGCCTCATCGGCATCGGCGCCAACATTCTCTTCCAGCACATCGGCTGAAATCAGCCGAACTGCTCGCGCAGGATACGCTCGTCGAGCGAATGGCCGGGATCGTGCAGCAGCACGATGCCGGTCGCATGATCCATGGCGATGTCGACGCGCTTGACGTTGCGGAACTCGAAATGATCGGCGACGGCGGCGACGGGCCGCTTGTCGGCTTCGAGAATGTCGATCGTCACCTTGGCCTTGTCCGACAGCAGCGCGCCGCGCCAGCGCCGCGGACGGAAGGCGGAAATCGGCGTCAGCGCCATCAGCGGCGCGTCGAGCGGCAGGATGGGGCCGTTGGCCGAGAGGTTGTAGGCGGTCGAGCCGGCGGGCGTCGCCACCAGCACGCCGTCGGCGACCAGCTCGCCCAGCCGCTCCTGGCCGTTGATGGAGATGCGCAGCTTGGCCGCCTGATAGGTCTGGCGCAGCAGCGACACCTCGTTGATGGCGCGGGCGTTCTGGACGTTGCCCTGCATGTCGGTCGCGATCATCAGCAGCGGATGGACCATCGAGGCCTCGGCGGCGGCGAGGCGCTCCTTCAGCCCGTCTTCCTGAAACTCGTTCATCAGGAAGCCGACCGAGCCGCGATTCATGCCGTAGATCGGCTTCTTCGAGCCCATGAAGCGGTGCAGGCTCTGCAGCATCAGGCCGTCGCCGCCGAGCGCGACAATGACGTCGGCGGCGGCCGGGTCCTGATTGCCGTAGCGCGCGACAAGGTCGGCCAGCGCTTCGTCGGCCTCCGGCGTGCCCGAGGACAGAAAGGCGATCCGCTCGAAGTGGTGTTTGGCGTTGGCCGCGCCGGACATGGGATGTCTCCGCTCAGGCGCTCACATAGCCGCAAGGCGGCGCCTGCGTAAAGCGCGGGTGCGCGGCCCCGGGCCTAAACCTTCGACATGACGGGCGGATCACCCGATATCGAGCTGCTTCCGGCGGCGGATGAAGGGCGAATGGACGGGCGCGCCGGCCATGATGCGGCCGTCGGCGCCCCATTCGGCCTTGCGGTTGAAGGGGATCTCGTCGCGGCCATCTATGTCGACGAGGGCGGCGCGGAAGTCGGCGACGATCTGTTGCAGCCGCAACTCGATGGCGGCGGGATCGGAATAGCGCAGGCCGGCTTCGACGCCATAGGCGACGAAATGCTGCAACACGGTAAAGCCGCCGTAGGCGAGATTGAAATTCACCGGCCAGAGCATGAGGTCGATGTCGCCGCTGCGGCCGTCGTGCAGATAGGTTTCGCGGCTGGTGCCGACCGTGACGGAGAGCATGGCCCGCTTGCCGGCGAAGCGGCCGTTTTCGAAGCGCTTCGCGCTCGTGTAGGCCTCGCCATAGGCCCAGACCCGATCGAACCAGCCCTTGAGCATGGCGGGCGGCAGATGCCACCACATCGGATATTGCAGCACGAGCAGGTCGGCGCGGTCCATGCGCGCCAGCTCTTCGACGACATGGGCCGGCAGCGCGCCGGTTTCGGAGCCATGGCGCTGCTCGGCCTGAACGTCGAAGCGCGCCGGGTCGAGCCGGTCGGGGTAGTGCTGCGGCCGTTCGGCGGGGTCGAAGCCCATGGCGTAGAGGTCGGAGACGCTGGTCGTCCAGCCCTCGGCCGCGAGCGCCTCGACGCCGGAGCGCACGAGATGGGCGTTGAAGGACTGCGGTTCCGGATGCGCCAGAACGAAATGGGCGTGCATGAATGAGTCTCGCGTTGCGGCGCGAGACTAGCAGAGGCGCGCCGTCAGGCTAGGCCGGAACGGGGCAGCAATAGGTGATGGCGCTGGCGCTGAAACCGGTGTCGCTCAGCGATTCGAGGTCGCTGCGGATGTGGCGGGTGCGCTCGCCCAGTTCGATCAGCACGGCGTTGCACCCGAAATCCGCCGCCAATTGCTTCACGCCGTCGAGAAAGGTGCGCAATGTCGCCGTTCCGGGCAGGCGCGGCAGGACGACGTCCGCCACCCGCAGAACTCGGCCATGGCCGATGGAATAGGCCGGACGACAGGAAAAGACGCCGTGCACATAGCCGCGACGATCCTGAATGATCATCAATCCGCCGGCGCCGGCCTTGGCGAAGGACCGCACGAAATCGCGCCAACGTTCCTGCGTCAGCCCCGGTTCGAACAGGCGAATGAACGGAAGCACGGCCGCAGCCCGCCCGGCGACGAGCGGTTCAACCCGAAAAAGCGATTCTGCGACATATTCCGCCAGCATCCGAACAGTTACGGAGCGGCAATAGCCGCGCACATTGACGCAGATCAAATTTTCAGTTTCGACTCGAGCTGCGCCATGGTAATGTTTTGAAACATATTCGTATGGGTGAACAGGTTGGGGGTCGCATGTCGTCGTTGGAAACCGCAGTGCAGGTGGGATCTCATCACGCCTGCGGTCATACGTCCGTGCTCGAATGCCACCATTGCCAGGTTCGCAATCTTGCCGTGTGCAGCGCGCTCGAAACGGACGAGATCGACGAAATCAACCGTTACGGCCGCACCATCAATGTCGCCGCCAAGGCGACGCTGTTCGAACAGGACGAGACGGCCGAGAGCGTTTTCAACATAACCTCCGGCGCCGTGCGGCTCTACAAGCTGCTGCCGGACGGACGCCGTCAGGTCGTCGGCTTCGCGCTGCCGGGCGATTTCCTCGGCCTGGCGATGAGCGAGCAGAACGTCTTTTCCGCCGACGCGCTTTCGCATGTCACCGCCTGCCAGTTCAGCCGCAACGCCTTTTCCGAACTGCTGGACCGCAAGCCCAAGCTGCTGCGCCGGCTGCACGACATCGCCAGCCATGAGCTGAGCCTGGCGCAGGACCAGATGGTCATTCTCGGCCGCCGCACCGCCGAGGAGAAGATCGCCTCGTTCCTGATCGGCCTGCGCAATCGCTGGGCCAAGGTCAACGGCGCCTCCGTTCACGTGCCGCTGCCGATGACGCGGCAGGACATCGGCGACTTCCTCGGCCTGACGGTCGAGACGGTCAGCCGCATGCTGACGCGCTTTGCCCGCGACAAGGCCATCGTCATCGTGCCCGACGGCGTGCGCCTGCTCGATGTCGATCGCATGGAGCGGCTCGCCGCCTCCTGACGAGGGAATGCCGATGCTGAAGGCGCTGTTGGCCGTCGCGTCCATCGCCACGATCGCCGCAGATCCGGCCATGGCTGCGTCGGCCAAAACGCTTGAGGGCAGAATCGTTCGCTATGAATGCGGCGACAATTGCTACCTGACCGTCCGCGACGCCGCCGGCAAGGCGCATACCGGCCTGTGTTCCGCCCCCCAATGCGCGGCGTGGAACGAAAAAGCCGAAATGCCGAAGCGTTTCATCGGCCAGAGCGTGCGCGTGACCGTCGGCAAGGGCAAGCAATTTGACGGCGAAGGCAACGTCATGGGCACGACGGACGCCTATCCGAAGATTGAATTTCTGAAGTAGCGCCGGCGTCAGGCGTTTTCGCCGCTCGTGCGCAAGACCCCGGCGCGGCGCGACGCGGCCGACCGGCTCCACAGGAACCAGGCGAAGCCCGCCGCCTGCGTCGCCAGCAGCGCGGCGAAGGTCGCGCTGTGGCTTTCGGCGGGCGTCCAGCCGGCAGACGTCAGCCGATCCAGCAGCACGCCATAGCTCCACTGGATGAGGAAAGCGCCCATGAACGTCGCCAGATTGAGCGCGGCGTTGACGCGCCCGGCGAGTGTGGGGGCAAACTGGCTGGTGATCTCGGCATAGGCGAGATTGCCGATGGCGAAGACCGCGCCGAGGACGAACCACAGAACGTGGCTGCCGCCGAAGCCCTGCCAGATCGCCAGCATGGCCGCCAGCCCGATGGCGTTGCCGATCGTCATCACTACGCCCGGCGTCACGCCGCGCTGGCGCAGCGGGCCGATGAACAGCGCCGTGGCGAGAAAGCCGCACACCATGGCCAGCGTCGTCAGCAGCATGTGAAAGGCCGCAACCTCGCGCGTCGCGCCGCTCACATGCATCAGCCACGGCACGGCCCACAACCCTTGCAGGCCGACGAAGCCGCCAAGGCCGGCGGCGCACATCGGCGCATAGCTCCAGAAAGTGCGGCTGCGCAGCACTTCGCCGAGTTCGCGCAATTGCTGGCCGAGCGTGCCGCCCGCCGTCGAGGCGGGCTTTTCCGGCGTCGAGAAAATGCCGGCCGCAGCAATGGCGGTCAGCAGCGCCAGCACGAGGAACAGGCCGCGCCAGCCGAAGGTCTGCACCGCCCAGACCAGCGGCGTGGTCGCCGCCAGCGCGCCGAGCCCGCCGGCCACCATGACGGCGGCGTTGAGCGAGGGCAGGCGCTCGACCGGAAACCACACCGAGAAGGCCTTGAACGCCGCCATCAGGCAGGCGCAGACGCCGAGGCCGATGGCGGCGCGCGCCAGGGCGAGTTCGGGCAGGCTCGCGCCCGTCGCAAACCAGGCGCTGCCCGCCGCCGCGATCAGCAGCAGCACGGCTTCGACGCGGCGCGGCCCATAGCGGTCGAGCAGGATGCCGAGCGGCAATTGGAAGGAGCTGAACGTCAGCAGATAGGCCGAGGTGAGCAGGCCGAGATCCGCCGCCGAAACGCCGAGTTCGCGCGTCAGGTCGGGCGCGATGATCGCGTTCACATTGCGCAGCAGGTAGGACAGGAAATAGCCGGCGGCGAAGGGCAGGAAGAGACGCAGTCCAAGGTGCATGGGAAGGCCTGACCCCAATGTGCGAGTCGGATTGACGATTTGGCTCAACATGCCCGGATGTCGCCGGGGCCGCCAGTCGCTTCTCTCCGCTCGATAGCACAGGCCTGGTCAGGCGTCGCCCTTCGGAGGGCGCGTTCGGGGCGGCGTCAGCTCCGCCCCGAAATGGGGAGGCCGCTCAGGGCGACGTCGGCGCGGCGATGCGGATCATCGGATAGGACGGCCGGCGCACGCGGTCGTTGAGGGTCATGGTTTTCGGATCGCTGAGGAACTGGCCGGGCTGGACCTTGACGAGCGTGTTGTTCATCCAGAGGTTGCCGATGTTCATGCAGACGATGTCGCAATCGGAATAGAGGTTCACTTCCGCCGACCAGACCTTCTTGTTGCGCGTGTCGAAGGTGCCGATGAACGTGACCTGCGTGTTTTCGAAAGCGTGCAGGGCGTAGGTTGGGTTGTCGTCATAGGAATAGACGACCAGTCCGCCGAGATTGGGCGATGCGCCAACCGTCGGGGCGGTGAGCTTGAGGCCGCCGCCGAAGATGTTGAAGACGGAATTGGCGCCCTCGAACAGGATGGTGACGCCGTCGCCCTCCACATTCGTCTTGATCGACGTCGGGTTCGGGCCGACAGGCATGCCGCTTGCCGGGTCGGTCATGCGGGTCTGGCCTATGCCCAGCGCCGGGCGCATGGTGAAATTGCCGTTGCGCATGACGTAGACGCCGGGTTTAAGCGTGACTTTCGCGCCGGCTTTCTGGATGTCTATGCCGTCGCAATAGACACCGGGCTCCAGCGCCGTGTCGACCGTCGTGTTGATGACGGTGTTGTTGAACTGGCCTGCTGCCGGTTTCGTGGACACCGAGAAAAGGTGTTTCATGAAGTTGGAG
>ERZ1645192.4589-NODE-4589-length-10899-cov-10.217816_pt1 | contig 10899 bp, 11 predicted proteins | sample MGYA00575354_ERZ1645192 | MGnify/ENA primary metagenome ERZ1645192 (study PRJEB40844, sample SAMN11349763) | freshwater sediment metagenome | isolation source: river sediment | host: Sediment | place: India: Faizupur Khadar , New Delhi | collected 2017-02-21 ...
TCAAAAAGCTCGATAAGAACCGGAGTGATTTGGTCAAACAAATCAAGAAGTTCAGCGGCCTTCGTGTTTTAACCATCATCCTTTTAATCGCGTCGGTCGTCAGCATCGCCATTGGCATTTATAACATCACCCAAACCGGTAGTGACACCGCTTCCATCTTAATGATTGCGTTAGGCGCCCTTGTCTTGATTGTCATGATCGTTCTCATCGCTGCAAAGTTGAACCCCAAGATTAAAGTTCTCAAAAACGATAAATCCATCCTAGACGGCAAAATCAATAAACTCATTCAAGTGGGCTATGCCCAAATGAATCCGTTGAATAGTCTCTTCAAACGTGGCATGAGCGTTGAACTCTTCCGAAAGACCACCCCCATCATCAACATGGACCGTGTGTTTGATTCCAAACGGTTGGATTACTTAGTTTCCAAGTTTGGTTTAAACGAAGCCCACGATATGAAACGGTCGACCCTGTTCGTCCAATCCGGCGATATCAGCGGCAACCCCTTCTTCTTTGCCAGAGACCTGATTCACTGGATGGGTACGATGACCTATACCGGATCCATCGTCATTACCTGGACCACCACCTACTACTCCAATGGTAAGCAATACACCCAAACCCATACCCAAACCTTAACCGCCCGTTTGGATAAACCTTATCCTTACTATAATGAACAACCGTATTTGGTTTACGGTAACGAAGCCGCTCCGGATTTGACCTTCAGCCGTACCGAAAAAGACACCGAGAACATGTCGGAAAAACAAATCGAACGGCAAGTGAATAAGGAAATCAAAAAGATCGAGAAGAAATCCGAGAAGAGCATTGCCAAAGGCGGCGAATTCACCGTCATGGGTAACTCCGAATTCGAAGTCCTCTTCGATGCCACCAACCGGAACGACGAAGTCCAATTCCGTTTACTCTTCACCCCGTTAGCGCAAAAACAACTTCTTCAGTTGATGAAAGAAAAAGAAATCGGATATGGTGATGACTTTGACTTTGTCAAACACAAGATGATCAACATCCTCTATCCCAAACACTTACAAGGTTTCAACTTTGATATCGCCCCGAATTACTACGCCGGGTATGATTACGAAACCATCCGTAAGAACTTCATCGATTATAACGATAGTTACTTCAAGAATATCTTCTTCGCCTTCGCTCCGATTCTTTCTATCCCACTCTATCAACAACAAAAGCCGCATGAATACATCTACAAAGACCTCTACCCTTCGTATGTCAGCTTCTATGAACACGAACACGTCGCCAACATGATGAATGCCGCCGAGTTCTCCCACCCCTTATCCGTCACCCGGAACATCTTGAAGACCTCCGTCGTCAAGAGCGGAGATAACCGCGATACCGTTGCCGTTACCGCGTATGGTTACCGGAGCGAAGATCGCGTCACCATCGTTCCCGTCTTTGGTGGAGATGGCCGCTATCACAACGTCCCCGTCAACTGGAAAGAATATCTCCCCGTGGAGAAAACCACCCCGATTGATATTGCTGTCGTGGGTGAACCCACAGAGCCGACCTACGCCGATAAAGTCAAAGCCGTCGTCGAGAATTTGAGGAGTAATGGCATCGCGAATCCGCAAGACGCTGTCGCCTTAGGCGCCTTCGTCGCGTATGTCTTAAAAAAATAAATCACGTTCATTAAACTCCTATATAATGAACATTGGAGGAAAAACCATGGCAAACGAATTAGATGAAATGACTGGTCCAGTCAACCAAAAAGGACGCGATGTGAATGTCATCGAAAAACAAATCCCCGTCAAAGTCGGCGTGGGCTCTTTGATTTTTGAAATCATTCTTTGGGTCTTAGGTATTATTCCGGGTCTTATTTTCTTATTGATGAAGATTCAAGCCAAAAAGTATTTTGCACAACTTCAACAACGCATTCAGCATAACGCTTCGCAAATCGATAACTACCTCGAACAACGCGTGCAAATTTTGCAAAACGTCGTCGGTATTGTCGAGAAATCCATTGATTTGGATAAAGACGTCATGAAGTCCGTCGCGCAATTCCGCGGTGGCGCCAACGCCAACGATGCCAATCGTAACGAAGTCGCCGGCCAATTGGATGCCGCGATGACCAACGTCCGCGTGGCCTTCGAAGCCTATCCGGATTTGAAAGCTCAACGTACTTTAGCGGATGCGATGCAACAAAACTCCTACCTGCAACGTGAAATCACCGCTGCTCGTGAAGTTTACAACGACACCGTCTTAAAGTGGAACCAAGATATCTTTGCCTGGCCGACCAAAATGATCGTCGCTGCCAAACAAGGCTATTCGACCCGTATCCCCTTCTCCGCCAGCAAAGAAGTCAAAGACCAAGCCCGTCAAACCTTCTTCAAATAAATCACGGCGAAATGAAAACGGATGGAAACCCCATCCGTTTTTTTGTGCTTGATACGCTTTCCAAAAGGATCTTTCTCATCGAAAAGGAAATTTCAAAACCTTGTGCTATAATTGCGTCGAAAGAAAATAGGTCCACTCCATTGAAGAAATATATTCTCTACGCCATTCTGGCGGCTCTATTGTACGCTCTGAGCACGCCTATCTCCAAAGTCCTCTTATCCACCCTCGAACCGACGTTTATCGCCGGACTTCTTTATTTGGGTGCGGGTTTTGGCATGGCTATCGTTGGATTTATCCGTAAGAGAGTAACTAAAGTCGAAACCAAGAAATTCACCAAAGCCGAACTCCCCTCGATCATCGGCATGGTTGTCCTTGATATCCTCGCTCCGATCTTTCTGATGATTGGTTTAAAAACAAGCATTCCCGAAAACGTCGCCTTACTCAACAACTTTGAAATCGTCGCCACCGCTTTGTTCGCCGCATTCCTTTTTAAGGAAGTCATACCTACTCGTCTTCGGTGGGCCATTGTCTTCGTGACCATTGCCAGTGTGGTTTTAACCGTGGAAGATCTTTCGGCGTTTACTTTTTCTCCGGGTTCCTTCCTTGTGCTTCTGGCCACCCTTTGCTGGGGTCTAGAAAATAACCTCACCCGTAAATTATCTTTTCATGATCCATTGATGGTGGTTGTCATTAAAGGTCTCTTCTCCGGAACCGGTTCATTGATCATTGCCTTGATTCTTGGACAAGCCTCTTGGAATGTCTGGGCCATCCTTGGAACACTCGCATTAGGCTTTGTGGCCTATGGGCTCAGCATCTTCTTCTACGTGAGTGCGCAGCGCGGGTTGGGTGCGGCGAAAACCAGTGCCTTCTACGCTCTCGCCCCATTTGTGGCCGCCCTATTATCCCTGGTCATCTTCCTCGAATGGCCAAAGCCTCAGTTCTATGTCGCTCTCCTCTTGATGGCGGTCGGGTCCTATCTCGCCGCGAATGACTTCAAAAAAGAAAAAAGTAAAAAAAGATCGCCTTGATGGCGATTTTTTCTTGTGATCGATTCTTTTTTATCGAAAAACAACCTAAAGACATAAATTGATAAGGGTCCTATTTCAACGTAATCCAATAACGTTGTGTCATCGTCCGATCATGCGGATCAAAGACTTCATTTTCAAAGATGCCGCCGTTGTTGAGAATCGTTTTAGCGGAACCGATATTCGTGGTTGAACAGGTAATTAAGACTTTATCTAACCCGAGATTGACCGCTTCCTTGAGTGCCAAGGCAAGCATTTGTGTGGCAAAACCTTTTTTGCGTTCACTGGGACGGACGCCATAACCAATATGCCCTCCGTATTTCTCATAATACTCATTCAACCGGTGGCGGATATTGATCATCCCCACAAGGTGGTCATGCTCATCCAAGGCTAAAAAGACGGAATTAGGCACACGGCCCGGATGAACCGTAGATTCACGAAGATGATCTTTGACCATACGAAGCCAATGTTCGATGGATTCGGATTGGTGTAACCCCACTCCTCCATGCATTTGCTCGCCGCTAGCAGTAAATTCTTCGCGGTATTTCACGATTTCTTCCTTATAACGGATATGTGGGGAAACAAGTCTCATGACGGAGAGCCTCCTTTTTGAGATAATCAGTAGGAAACAAGAAAATGCGGCGCTCACAAACTGGGGCGTAACGCATGCACTTACATTGCCACAATCAACACTTATAAATTTATTTTACCATACGGCAAATCGCGCTGAAAACAGTCAAAAAATGGCAGACTCCGAAAAAGGAGTTGGTCCCTTATGAAAAAAGGATGACACCTTTAACGATGATTCATTTCGAAAGTCTTGGATGGCCGTGCCAATTGACGATTGAGAAGTTCGGTCATGCCCCACAGGAGCAGAGCATAGTGACAGGACACCCATCGATAGTGATATTACAAGCAAACAAACAAATTTATGAGCGAATAATCGTACACAACATGGGTCAGCCTTTGAATCCCCCGCACCGACTTGAATATTTTTGAGTCTTTTATGGGTCTTGCTTCGAGTTTCCATACTCAATCACCCAGTTGCACTAGACTATTCTTTTATTTTTGCAACTGCTTTTTTAGCCGATAGTATTTATCGATACTGATTCCTAAGGCATGAGCCGCATCATGGGGTAAAATTTCTTTGCGTTCGACTTTTTCCAACATTTCTAAAAAGGCGACGCTTTCCACACGAATCGGCTTTCGCCCTTTATAACGTCCTTCGCTTCTGGCTTTGGCAATTCCTTCATGTTGTTTGGCTTTTTGAGCTTCAAGGCTTCGGGCGTAGATAAATGCCAACACATCGTGTACCGTTTTCCGATGGGCATCCTGAATGAGAACATTATTGATCTTTACCGGGCGCCCATCCGCTAACGACTGAAGGATCGTTTTGATGAATCGAGCGGTCGTTTCAAAGCGAGCATCATGCTCAAAGTTCACTTCCGTAAGCGGCAATAACGGTTTCAAAAATAGACCGTCTCCCGAATACTGTTTCTTCGTTCTTATTAAGTATTCGACGGGGTCCATATAGGTCATGCCAACCTCTTGCAAAAGAGTATAAAAATCTTCTCTGTTGGTCGAAGGAACCCGTTCGCTAATAAACGTGGGAATGCGGTTTTCCCGTACATACTGTTTGGCTCTCAAATCCAAATTTAAACCTGGGATGCCCTGAAAAACATCCGGTGTTAATAAGTCCATGACCCAGTAATTCGGTTCAAAGATATATTGAAAGGTTTCGTCTTCGCTTAAATGAAAGGAAATCTTACAGATGGAATAAGTAATACCCAGTTTGGATTGAACGCAAATCATGCCGCTTGAAACGATTGTTTTCATTTTTTCACTGCCTTTAATTTGTCATACGAATAGTGCAGAATTTTTTCATATCGGCACCCGATCATCGTCCGATAGAAACATTTATGAACCTCGGATAGGCTTCGGATCTCGTCAATGAGTTTATTGATTTGAGAAAGGTCAATGCGAGGATATATTCTTAAGAGTGCTTGATTCATTTCTTCAAACGCTAAGGAAGAAATAACATCAAAATAGGAACTTTTTTTCCCGTTGAGCTTAATCTGCGACGTCGGAAATTGATACACCCTTTTCTCCATCTCTTCGCTAGAGTCCATGACCATCCTCATTTTGTTTTCGTCCGCCATTTCCGGAAACAGGCACGATCCGTTATCAAATACAGGAGCCAGCGAATATCGGTTGTTGTTTTTCAAAAAACCCCAGTTTGCTCCATGGCGGTCAAAGTTTCCTAAAAGCGCATCCACGATGAAGATGTCGAAAAAAGAAGAAATGGTTTCTTCCACATTGGTAATTTTTTTGTTGGCAAGAAGCAAAGACATGATGTCTTGATAGGAATATTGGTATTTTTCCTTATCGGTTTCGAGCGACGATTCACCAACATCGTTAAAGGGCACGAATTGAGTCCCATCGACGACAAAGTCCTTGCATGCCACGACCGCTTCATGATTGTATTGACCTAAATAAGTGACTTGGCAAGGGATTCCCAGCATTTGGTAGATTCGGGATCCTAGATATTCGGAAATATGGTTGAAACGCAAACTAAAAGCGGACGCCTTTTGGAATTTGAGCATATAAGGGAAGCCATCGATCAATATCCCTAGCTTTTTTTCTGATCCACCATAGGAACGGCCACTTAAGGGGTAGTTTGTAAAATCATATTCAGTCATCGTATTTCCTCATTACTTTGAATCATAGCACACTTGAAATAGATTGCAATAGGGTTATGTTTGTATTTTGCAACGTTCTGTTTTGAACAAATGAAAAGGTAGGAAAAAGCATTCTGTGAACTTCCAGCGTTATTTTTGCACTTGAAATCTCGTCAATCACGTTAAGAAAGCATGATTTCGTCAGAAAACAAACCATCACACCCGGGTCAGTCCTTTTCTAAGAATCTTTCTACCCGAAAAAGACTATACGTTTGCCTTTTTGAACTTTTTCATGACGGCCTTAGCTTCAGCGTTAGCGGATTTATCCAAAGCCTGTATATCCAAAGGATCATCGAACGTTTTGGGGTTTCCTATCCAAGGGACCCCATAGGTTTTGGAAAGTTTTCCTTTTTCGAGAAAGATATTAAAGAGCGAACGGTTATCCTCCCAGATGCACTCCCCTTTTCCTTCCAAAAGGATTCCCCAAGGAACTGAACTTTTGCGGGGATAGGCGGTTTTGAAATCGTGTCCCTCGATTTCTGGATCAACCTTTACTGTGAATTCCCAGCCATCGCCGGTATCATATTCAAAGGTAATTTCGGATGCGGCGTTAAGCTCGCAGTTTCCTAATTGGTAGAGCGCATAATCCAAATTGCCTTTTCTTGGGAAATCCTCCAACCAGGTCTTATCTTCGTAGGTGTACTTTTTGCTTCTCCAAACCCACATATGCTCAAAGACTCCTTGAAAATAAGCGATGATTAAGGCCCCAACCTCTTGAAGATTGAGATCCTCGCGGACATTAAAAACGCGATAAAATCGTTCAGGACAATCGTTGCAGGATACTTTAACCTTCCGATACGGATAGATCATTTATCTTTCCTCCATGATCGTTTATGTTGCTTCTTGTTGTTTTCATTTTACCATTTTAAAAACGAATGAACGTAAGTTGTTTAACAGAATAGGCCACTCAACGGAAGGTTTTCTATTATAGTTCAACCGATGATTTCATTTTTATGCAACAAAATATTTTTATAAAACAAAACAATGACAATAACTAGGCGGAAAAAGTATATTTTATCGGATGGCTAACTTCCGATTGAGAAGTTCCGTCATGCCCCACAGGAGCAAAGCGAAGAGTCCTAAGAATACCGGATACCATCCGATATTGATGTTGTTTGCAATTAAGCCAAATAAAGGCGGAATAAACGTAGAGCCTAAATACGCACTGGCCATTTGGACACCCACGATTGCTTGCGAGTTTTCTTTTCCGAAATTCGAAGGTGTGGAATGGATGATCGACGGATAGATCGGCGCGCATCCTAAACCAATGATGACTAAGCCCGCTAAAGCGAGGACGTTCGTAGGTACGGGAATTAAGACTAAGGCAATCCCCACAATCACGATGTAGGTTCCCATGCGAATCATTTTTTTATCGCCAAAACGGTCTGCGACAAAGCCGCTGATGAAACGTCCCAGAGTAATTCCAAGATAAAATAATGAACCAAACATTGCCGCGGTTTCTCGATTAACGTTTCTACTTTCGACCAAATAACTCGAAGCCCAAAGACCACAGGTGGATTCCAAAGCGCAGTAAGCAAAGAAGGCAAAAAGGACATAGATGACATTCCGGATTCGAATGACTTTTCCTAAAGGCAAGGGAGGCCGTTTCTCGGAGTTTGTCGCTGGATGTTCTTTTTTCCATACAGGGAGACTTAAGAAAAGGAATAATGAAAGTACGATTTGGATAAAAGAGACATACCGATAGCCGTTCTGCCATTGATGGGTCACGGCAAGAGCCCCACTCATGATGTAAGGACTGATTGACGCTCCGACACCCCAAAAACAATGCAACCAACTCATGTGGCGGGAGGAATAATGCAAAGCGACATAATTATTCAACGCAGCATCCACCGCACCGGCACCAAGACCGTACGGGATTGCAAATAAACATAAGACCCAGAATTGATTCGAGAATGAAAAGCCAACCAAGGCAATCGCGGTCATAGACACGCTGATGGAAGTCACTAAACCGGTGCCTATCTTTTTATTCAACCGGTCGGAGAGAAGACTCGAAATAATCGTTCCTCCGGCAATGATCATCGTCACGATCCCGGCGTATGACAAAGGAGCCCCAAAGTCGAGGCGCATCACCGGCCAAGCGGAGCCTAATAAAGAATCGGGAAGCCCGAGACTGATAAAGGAGACATAGATAATCGCTAGCAAGAGAGAGAACATTGGGTATACGAACCTTTCAGAAGAGTGATTTTATCAGTGAATCGAGTCAGCAAATTCGATGGCTTCTTTCACAATGCTTTTAACATTATCATAAGACGCGCTATGAAAGAACTCTTCAACCGGAACAAAGCCCGCAAAAAGGACGTTTTTTTCTTGAATCAATGCTTTCTTTTCTTCTTTCAAAATAAAAAGCATCGGGTAGATGGTTTTACGGACCGCTCCGTCGTGGTCATCGGTGAAGTCCACGGAGAAGGGCTTTAATTCCTTGCGGAATTCTTTTTCGGATAGATGGATACCGGTCTCTTCTTCACATTCACGGATGGCGGCCTCTAACGGGGTTTCCCCTTTTTCGATATGACCTTTGGGAAGTGAGATTTTCTCTTTCCCGTAGATGAGCTCTTTGGTCATTAGTATCTTTCCGTGACAAAGGACCACCGCCATGGCACTTTCTTCAATCTTCGCGAAAGCAGGAGAATCATCGATTTTGACTTTAGTTTCCATGGTGCTTCCTTAATCCTTTCTTTGCTGCACAATCTATTTTCTATTTTCCAAGAATGTGTTTTTGAATGGAACTGAAGTCGTTATTCAAAACGTAATAAACGCAGTTTTCGTTTTTCGAATACACAAAGGATACCCGGGTGGCCCACGGTCCTTCTTGTTTGACTTGCTTTAATAATTCAAGGCCATCCAACGGGCCAAAGCTGGGCGAGGATGCTTTTAATATCTTCGTGGCCTTATCATAACGGTCTATCCCAAACCATGGGTTATTTTTCTCAACATTCTTGAAAAGCGGAAAGTTCGTTATGACGGCAAAGTTCTCTTCGACTTCTTGATAGCCGAATCCGGGCTCCACCAAAAGGATATGCCCCTCTTTATCGCCGATGAGAGAATGCATCGAACAATTCGGAGCGTTGACGAGGTTCTTAGTTTGAAGAATGGCTTTTACCTCTTCAAAGGAATAGAGGTTTTTGATATAGCGGTCATTCAACAAATCAATTCTGAAATCATTCTTCCCTCGATGATATTTTCCAATCTCGGGAGCGTTCATATAAGGAAGATTTCCAAAATGGCCTTGCTTATTGACCCCGTGAGTAAAATACAGGGTCGTCCCGACCTTGATGCCAATCGTAAAATAATCGTTGGTTTTAAAGAGTTTGAAATTCCAAACCGTGGGGTCAATATCGAGATTGAACCCAAAGAGCAAATCGTTGCCTTTCTTAATGAATCCGGTACACATAATACTTCTTTCTCTTTTCTCTCGTTATGGGTGGGATATACGGTGAATCGTCAACCGCTTATTTTTCAAAGAGATTTTGCCCACTTCGTAACCCATACAAAGCAGTTCTTTTTATAGGTTAAAAACGCATGATCGATTTCGAATCCGAGGATATGGGCGATGTCCTCAAAGGACAGGTCATAGACGTCTTGATCGTGGTCTTTGACATAGTCCCATAAAGGTTGATATTTGCTCATCGTTTTTTCCTTTCGCCACACATCGAAAGATTCCACTGAATGAAAAGTCTGGGTTTTCGGATGTTTCCTTGATTTTACCATCATTTTTTTTACTCTATATAGTGTTTTCCCTGTTCCAATCGTATGAAACCCCTGACGGGATTTCGATTTCAAGGATCGAATTTTCATTTATCTATAGGAAAAAGTATGAGGAGGAATTATGGCCATGCTTCAAGAATTAAAAGAACTTTATGCGAACAGAGACCTTAAAAAGGTCCGTTCGTTGGTGGACGCTTACTTTGCCGATGACTGCGTCGTTTTCGGAACCTGCGTCGGTGAAATGGGCAAGTCGAAACAAGACGTCTTTGATCTCATCGACAGCGATCTTCGTTTGGGCGAAGAAGATATTGAAAACAACTACCTAGAAGAACAAAAAGAATACGAAAATTCTTCACCACTCATCAAAGAGTACTTGGCTAACGTTGGGTTTGTTCATTCATTCCACAATGTCCATGGCGACCTCTTTTATGGTGTGGGTGAAAAGAAAGAAATACGGAGCAAAGAGGAACGGATCCATGGCGTCTTATCCCAACTCGATAACAACGACCTTGGCAGTTACGAAAAGTTGTTCAACCTTAGACGTGATTTAGCGTATATCGAAAAGGTTTATGCGAATGATGAATACCCCTCCGTTATCATGAAGTATTTCGGTCTTATCAAAGATAACAAAGTTGTCTTCGTTCAATACACCTACCCGCATTTTTACTACTTAGAAGAGAAATACAGCCCCAAAAGCTGAAAAATAAAAAATCCAATTTGGTATTGTTCCGCACTTTATACCTAGTTGGACGGTTTTTGATTCGATCAAGATTTTTTCTTTGCAGATGTTACGAAATGAAAACATTTGCTGCGCCCCACAAAAATGGTTTTTATTTGGGGGCTCTTTCATCCTTTGTTTTCTTGTTTCCATTAATGGCCTGCCCTATTCATCTGAACAAAAAGAAAGAGACCATGGTAATTAGTTTTCAATCGCAAACTTCTTTTTATCTTGCCTGTCTTTTATCGCTTTTAAAATTAAGCATGTTCCCATAGTAACAATCCTAAAGGGTTGTACTATAAAAGAACGGAGGAACAATATATCACAAAAGCAACTA
>ERZ1645192.4591-NODE-4591-length-10899-cov-4.455828_pt1 | contig 10899 bp, 10 predicted proteins | sample MGYA00575354_ERZ1645192 | MGnify/ENA primary metagenome ERZ1645192 (study PRJEB40844, sample SAMN11349763) | freshwater sediment metagenome | isolation source: river sediment | host: Sediment | place: India: Faizupur Khadar , New Delhi | collected 2017-02-21 ...
AAACGCCACTCTGCGAGCCGCCTGCCGTGCAGGCCAATGACCATGCGGCGTCCCGGACGTACCCGCCCAGGATCGCCTTTTGATGCGCCTCTCAGGCCGCCTTGCCGGAATACTTGCAGGCCGCTTCCCACAAACCGTTGAGGTACACCGCGCCGAGCGCGCGGTCGTAGAGTCCGTACCCCGGCTTGCCGGTTTCGCCCCAGATCATGCGTCCGTGGTCGGGGCGCATCGGACCGGTGAATCCGGCGTCGGCATACGCTTTCATGATCTCGAACATGTTCAGGCTGCCGGACTCCGTCGTGTGCGCCGTTTCGTGGAACGCCCCCTTGCCTGTGATCTTCACGTTCCGCACGTGCGCAAAGTGAATGCGCCCCATAGTGCCGAACTTGCGGATCATGGCCGGAAGGTCGTTGTCGGGACGCGCGCCGAGCGATCCGGAGCAGAGGCTGAAACCGTTGTTCGGGCTGTCGACGAGTTTGACGAACCGGTCGTAGGACGCCTCGTCCCGGATGATACGCGGCAGGCCGAAGATCGACCAGGGGGGGTCGTCCGGGTGGATGGCCATCTTGACGTTGGACTCCTCCGCAACAGGTACGGTCTTTTCCAGGAAGTACTTCAGGTTCTCCCAGAGCCCCTCCTCGCTGAGCTCCTTGTATCCGTCCAGAAGCGCCTGAAGCTCCTTGGCGTCATACGAGGTGCTCCAGCCGGGGAGATCCTTCGTCCCCTTCGAGAGGTCCATCTTGAGCACTTCGACGTCGTCGTACGAAAGGGCGTTGGAGCCGTCCGGCAATGGAAACGCCATGTTCGACCTCGTCCAGTCGAAGACCGGCATGAAGTTGTAGCACAGCACCGGAATACCCGCCTTCCCCATGTTGCGGATGGAGGCGCAATACTTGTCGATGAGGACATCCCTGTCAGAGCGGCCAAGTTTGATGTTCTCGTGCACCGGGATGCTCTCGATCGCGGAGAGGACGAATCCCTTCCGCTCAACCGCCGCTTTCAGGCTCTCAATCTTCTCCAGAAGCCACGTCTCGCCCAAGGGAACGTCGTAGAGCGCGCTGACGATCCCTTTAAGCACCGGAACCTGTCGGATCTTGTCGAGAGTGACGGGGTCGCTTTCTCCGTACCATCTGAATGACAGAATCATGCGCAAACCTCCTCTCTTTTGCTCTCTGCAGTAAGCAACAGCTTAGAATCCGATGCTCGTGCCGCCGTCCACGGGAAGGACGACGCCGGTAAGGTAGCGCGCCGCGGGAGATGCGAGGAAGACGACGGCGTTCGCCACGTCCTCGGGGAGCCCCAGCTCGTTCATCGGGGTGCGGGAGAGGACCTTGCGCTTTCTCTCCGGATCGCCCTCGAAGGCTTTGCGCGACATCGCGGTATCGATGAAACCGGGCGCTACGGCGTTGACGGTGATACCGAAGGGGGAGAGTTCCGTAGCAAGCTGCTTCGTCAGCCCTGCTATAGCCGCTTTAGAGGACGTGTACGCGCTCACGTACGGAATGCCGAAGAGCGACGCCATCGAGGCGATATTGATGATCGCGCCGCGCTTTCGCTCGAGCATGAAGCGGCTTATCTCGCGTGTGAGCGAGAAGACGGCGACCAGGTTGACCTCGAGGATGTTATGGTAGATCTCGTCCGTGGTCTCCAAGACGGGCTTCTTGATGTTCTGTCCGGCGTTGTTTACAAGGATGTCGACAGGCCCGCCCGCTTCCAGCTTCTTGACGAACCCGACGTTGCCCGGAAGATCCGTGACGTCGTGGACCATGTACGACGCTTTCGGCCCCATGGAGTCGCAAGCTTCCTTGAGGAGTTCCTCCCTCCGGCCTACGATGACCACGGAACCGCCGTTCTCCACGATCCCCTGCGAGATGGCGAGACCGATGCCGCTTCCGCCGCCCGTTACCAGGGCCCGTTTTCCCTCAAGCGAAAATTTGGATGTCATGTCGTATTTCTCCTTTCACGTTCTCGTACATACGCCGCTTATCCTCCCGGCGGTAGTGCTTCAGCGGTTGAAGAGCAGATTGGGCAGCCACGTCGAAAGCGCTGGGATGTAGGAGACCAGCAGCAGGACGAAGATGCTCACAGCAAGAAATGGCAGTCCTGCCCGCGCGATACGGCTGATGGAGACCTTCCCGATGCTGGAAGCGACGAAGAGACAGACTCCCACCGGAGGCGTGGTCAGCCCGATCATCAGGTTGAGCACGGCGATCATTGCAAAATGAATCGGGTCTATCCCCACACGCAGCGCTACGGCGAGGAGCGTCGGGAAGAGCGTGAGCAGCGCGGCGATCGTCTCCATGAACGTCCCTACAAAAAGGAGCAGGAAGTTGATCAACAGTATAATTAAATATTTGTTGCTCGTGATACTCAGCAATAAATCGGCCACCATCTGGGGGATTTGCTCGCTGGTGAGAATCCAGGCAAAAAGGTTCGCCAGGCCGACAAGCACGATAATCGATGCCGTCGTGATTGCGGTCTCGAGAATCACCGCAGGAAGCTCCTTGAGCGTGAGTTCCTTGTAAACGAACATACCGACCAGAACAGCGTAGACGCAAGCAACCATTGCAGCCTCTGTGGGACTGAAGAACCCGCCCACAATTCCGTAGAGGATAAGAACTGTCAGCATCCACGCCCAGAAGGCGCCGAAGACCTCCTTCAGCAGCAGTCGGCGGGGCACTTTCACTCCCTTGGGGTAGTTCCGTTTCTTCGATATAAACCAGGAGACCACCATCAGCCCAAGCCCCAGCAATACCCCCGGAATGGCTCCGGCAAGGAAGAGCCGGCCGACGGAGAGGCCGGTGAGCGTTCCCGCAATGATCATCGGCATGCTCGGCGGAATGATCGGACCGATCGTCGAGGATGCGGCGGTGACGGCACAGGAGAACTCCGCGTCGTACCCCTCTTTTTTCATCGCGGGGATCAGGATGGCGCCAAGACTTGCGGTATCAGCAACAGCGGTCCCCGAAATTCCGGCGAAGATCATCGAAGCCACAATGTTGGCCTGGGCGAGTCCGCCCTGGATGTGCCCGACGAGCGCGTTACAGAAGCGGATGATCCGGTCGGAGATACCGCCGCGGTTCATCAGGTTCCCCGCGAGGATGAATCCCGGGATACAGAGCAGTACGAAGACATCGATCCCCGAGTACATCTTCTGCGGAATCACAATGAGCGGAATGCCTGCCATCCAGAGATAGACCAGAGAAGAGATACCAAGGCAGAAAGCGATGGGGAGCCCCGCAAAGAGAAGAATGAGAAAGACGATAAAAAGCATCGCGACCACGTCAGTTGCCCCCCTTCAATAGAGCGCGCGTATCCCGAACGACTTCCGCCAGCGAGTAGAGCACTATGGAGCCCGACATGACGGACATGGAGGCGAATATATAGTGCATGGGGATGGTCAGGGAGGGCGACGTCCGCATCCTGCCTATTCCGAGGTTTTTCAGCGAGTAGTAAAAAACGACAGCCATAAAGGCCGCGACAAGAAGGTCCAGCAGGACTTCAAGCCACTGTTTCAACATCTCCGGAAGTAAATTGGTGAAGACATCCACGTTCACATACGCTTTTTCCTTTACGGCCAATCCCGCAGCGAAGCTCACTGTGTACGCGAACAAAAAACGGGAAGCCTCCTCCGTCCAGTGGGGAGAGCGGGGAAGAAAGAGGCGGGCGTACACCTGGAGAAGGACCACGGCCACAAGGCCGAGAAAAGTGACGATTACACAGAACTCTATGATACGGGTGAAGAGATTGAATGGTTTTTTCATATGACGGTCGCCCTCGTCTCTCAAAAAAAGAAAAAGGAATCCGGGCTCCCGGAAGACCGGGGCCCGGAAGAAATAGTGCTACTGGATAGCGACGATCTTCTTGTACATCTCCTGAAGTTCGGGAGAGAGGAAGCTGAGCACTGCTGGCTCGGCCTTCTTCATAAAGGCTTCCTTGTCGACTTCGACAAAGGTCATTCCCTTGTCCTGAAGATCCTTGATCAGCTGATCCTGCTCGGCGCGGAAAAGCTGGCGCTCATAGACCTGCGCTTCCTTACCCGCTTCAAGAACAGCTTTCCGGATATCTTCGGGCATGCTCTGGAACTTGTCCTCACCGATTACGAGATAGATCCATCCGCGGACGTGCTCCGTCTTGTTGACAAACTTCTGGACCTCGAAGAAGCTGGCGCTCTTGATCAGGTCGTAGGGGTTCTCCTGACCATCGATGATCCCCTGCTGCAACGAGGTGAACACTTCGGAGAACGCCATGGGAGTGGGCTTGGCGCCGAGAGACTCCCAGGTAGCCACGAAAAGAGGGACGTTCGGGACGCGAAGTCTCAGGCCGTTCAGGTCTTCGGGTTTTTTCACTTCGCGGTTTGAAGTCAGGTTCCGGGCGCCGCGCTCGAACCACGCCACGGGACGAAGGCGGACTTTCTCGATGACTTCCTTTTCGATTGCCTGGCCTACCTCGCCCTCCACGATCTTCTCCATGTGCGCAGAGTCGCGGATCATGTACGGGACGGCGATTAGTCCGCACAGAGGAGCCCAGTTCATCATGGACTCTCCGGTAATGAGCATGTCGACGATGCCGGACTGGATATTCCCGATGACTTCCATTTCGTTTCCAAGCTGCTCGCTGGGGAAAACCTGGACGACAACGCGGCCGCCGGTCTTTTCCTCGACAAGTTCGGCGAACTTGACGGATCCCTTGTGCCATGTGTGCTCGGTGTTGGCAAGGTGGCCGAGTTTCAAAGTGAACTCAGGTTTCTTCTCCGCCAGTGCGGCGGTCGAGAAAACGAGGGACGACAGAAGCGCAACTGCTATTAAGAGTGCGATTTTTTTCATCGGAACAATCTCCTTTCATCAATACGATACCAGGTCTTCCCCCAAACGAACCGGGGGCGATTCACGCCGCGAAACAAATCGTACGCTGCCGGCCGGCGCTCACCTCCCTTTTTCGGTCTTGAAATAGGACGGGTACTCCTGTCGGAGTCTTCCGAGGTCGTAATTCACCTTCGTGAGATGTTCATTCATCGCGTCGCGCGCTTCACCGGTTTTTTTTTCGAAAATCGAGGAGGCGATGCGTTCATGCTGAGAAAACACTTTTTCCCAGTCCGTCGCCCGCAGACTGAGCACGCGAACCCGGTTGAAATGAGACCCCATCTTCCGGATCGCCTCCCAGATGCGCTCCTTCCCGCAGGTCGCGAAGATGATGCGGTGGAACTCTTCATCGAGGGCGAAAAAACGTGACGCGTTCTTCTCGCTTATGGCCAGACGTTGGAGCTGCAAATTCGCCCGAAGCGCGACCATGCTTTCGGATGAAAACTCTTCGCATGCAAGCTCGACGGTACGCCCTTCAAGACAGAGACGCATAAAACGCCCCTCTTCCACCCGCTGTTCGTCCACAAGCGAGACATACGTTCCTTTCTGCGGGTAGACGTCGAGAAGTCCTTCCTGCGCCAGGCGGATGAACGTCTCACGCACCGGAGTCCTGCTTATGCCGAGAGCAGAGGCGACGTCGTTCTCCGAAACGGCGGCGCCGGGAAGCAGAACGAGATTCACGAGATTATAGAGAATGGTCCGAAACGCCCATTCACGAACACTCTCTCCGGTTTCTCTCGACAGCGTTTCGAGCGACAGCATGCGGCCTCCTAAAGAATACTAGTATACAAGGTGCGTTTCTACAAAGACACCAGCACAAGAACTTTCGAATACTATCCCGTAAACGCCCGTCCTTGTCAAGATTTATTTGACCTGAAGTGCAGCAACTAACCGCTTAAGAAACGTAATGAGCATTTTTTACATTCTTCTCATGAAGAAGGCAAAAAGAACGAGCAGCGCCCCTGCGATCCCCACAGGCGAAGAGCGGAGCGCCATCAAGTATCCCTGCAACCAGAGCAGGATTCCTGCGCCCTCCATAAAACGTGTTGTCAGGAATGCCAAAAGAAAAAACTCTATGGACGTCCAGAGAAGCAGCCCCACTCCAGCGACGATGCAGCATCTTTGGATCGTCCGGTGATTCATGGGCATGTCGAATACGGATTCGCGCACTGCTTCACGGGATCAAGCCACCCTGTGAGCACGTGCCCCTTCGGATGCCTGTACTGCACCAGCGCCCATTTGCCTTCTCCGCCAATGATCGAGACCTCCTCGTCTCCGAAGATATCTCCCGTCGCCGGGGCATCAGAGGATGGTTTGGTGCGGAGCGCCGCCACATCGCCGGGAGCATAGTTTCGAAGGCTCACGCCCACCAGTTCGCCGAATACCCATCCTTTTCTTCCGTCGTGGAGGAGAACTGAGAGCCACTTGTTCTTATGCCCCGTAACGCTGACCGTAATGAGAGCGGGATCGTCAGGCCGGTGAGGCAGCGTGGCGATGATCTTTCCTCCGGGAGCGTCGCGGACGTTGGTCCCCTTGGGATCAGGGTCGATGATATACGCTTTGAAGTCGCATTGTCCCTCTGCCGGCAGATAGAGCGATCTATCTCCTTGGAAAGGTTCTTTGGGAAGCGCATCCTTTTGTCCGGTCTCCTCCTGTCCTGACGATTCCTCCAACCCATTCTGGTTCAGATCTTCGAGCAATCCTTCGAGACGCTTCACCCGGTCATTGTTCATCAGCATGCGCGCATGCAGGGGGAAACTTTTTTCCCTTTGCTTCCCGTAGAAGGAGGCCATGAAGAGCACATTCCTGTTCCTGAACTCCTCCCACGCCGCAAGGTTTGCCGCTGCAGCCTTCTCTCCCTCTTTCCCGATTCGTTTTCCCAGGCGGATACTTGCGTTCTTCACCCTCATCGCGGCGGCAAGCTGATCATCCGTCTGTTTTTCCGGATACGCGCCCTCGAAAACCGGCTTCCCTTTTTTCATTTCCTCCGACCATGCGATGAGTTCGAGCGTTCTTCCCCTGACGACCTCCATCTCCGCGATGGCGTTGACGACAAGCCACATCGTGCCACCGTCGAGACTGTTGTAGATCGCTCCGTACACCGAACCCACCAGTCCGAACTCCCTGTCTCTCCAGGGGATCCAGGCCCGCTGGGCCGTTCGCAGGGCATCCTGTCCCTGTTTTGGAAGCAGCCCCATCAGCTCTTTATATGCTCTGTTGAGCTCCGTATCCCACTTCTTCGCCCCTTCCCGGGCGCACTTGATCGTTCCGTGGGTGCTCGGATCCTTGTCCATACACTCCTGGATCTCAACATCCAGAGGGTGTTCGCCCCCCCACGCGGCGCCGCACAGCAGAAGCAGGCAGAGCACCGGCACAACCGCGAACTTCATGAAACCCCACCTCCATCTTCAATCATAGACAACCCGGCGGTAGGCCAACCCGGCGACGACCGTCCTGCCGCCCGTCTTTCCCTCCGTGAGCGCTATCTCGTCGCGCTCGAAGCCGAAAATCAGCGTATCTTCCTGCCGCAGAATAGGCGTACCGAGCCGTGAAGCCGCTTCTTCCGCGTCCATTCCAAGAAGAATATCCGCGAACCCCATGAATCCGGCCGGTATCTCCACCGACTGGAGCACACCGTCCCAATAGATCGCGGTATGGCCGTGGAATTCAAGCGTCACGATCTCCGCCGTCACATTGAAGTCGGGGATATGCAGTTTCTCACGAGAACGCTTCATCGGTTCGCCGTACATCTTCACGGCTTGAGCAGGAGAGAGCCCGAAGTCCTCGCGGATTTTCAGCGCGTAACGGCGCACCGGATCCTCGGGTTCCTCGACGGCAATGAATTTGCCATACAACCACCCTTCTCCGAATTTGTGAGAGACTACACGATACCACGGGAACTCTTCGCGACCTTCGGATCTCCCCGTCACCAAGAGTTCGCCCCCCTCGTATTCGTCCACGAAACGGCCGATGACCTTCGATGAAGTTGCCGGCCCTGAACGAAGATTCACCCTCTCCCCAACCAGCATGCCCGACTTTGGCCATTCGAAGCTCTCCACCGTCGGATTTGCGGCCAACGGAACAGAGAGAAGGAGGATACTCGCCAAAACCGCGCAGATTTTTACTACTCTCATTATCCCTTCCCTCCTTTCGATAAAGAAAGAATACTACCAGCCCCGTCCTCCGCCTCCGCCGCCTCCTCCTCCCGAGGAGCCGCTTCCGCCTCTCCCCGAGGAGCGCGTTCCGGACGCGACTGCGCCTGCAAAACCTGAAGCGAACGCGGCGACGCCGGCCGTCTGTGAGAAGGTATGCATATCCCCTCTGTACCACGACGGCGTATAGTGCGCGGCGGCAAGAATGTTCTCAAAACGGTTCGCCCACGTCTCGGCGACGTCGAGGGCAAAGGCGTAGGGAAGAAGCTCCTCAAAGAGCTTCGGCGTCTCTTCAGGAGGGTTTCCCAATTCAAGCCGGTGTTTCTCTGCTGCCGTCATGAACATGCGAAGACCTTCAAGCTCCTCGTTCAGTCTGGCGCCTTCCTCGGAGCGAACGCGCATCAGGGGTTTGAAGAGAAGCAGAATCAGCACACAGAGGAACGGACCGGGAACCGAGAGGAGGTCGACCTCGATCCCGCTGGTCGAACCCGCCAGCACAGCCCCTGCCGTAACGAAGAGGAAGATGCCGGGGAAAAAAACTCTGAGGAAAAATTTCGACATCATACTTCCCTTTCCCGACGGAACTGGAATGGCGAAAGGAAGCAGGAGAAACGGTCCGGCCATCAGAGCAAGCACAGGTTCAAAACGCCCCTCGCCGGAGAGGATCATGAGAACAAGCATGACGACGGCGTAGATCTCGAAAAGAGCGACTCCAGCGAGCCACTTTCCGGTGTTGGTCTTCAGAAGCGGTTTTGCCCTCTCCTTGAAGCGTTTCCCAAGCTGTCCGAAAGCATCTTGAATTACAGGACGGTCCGCGCTTGAGAGATGGATGTCGCTTCGGGTGGAGCCGAAAAGCTCGTCGACAAGAACCCGTTCATCGATGGTGAGGTTGGTATTCGAGAGCTTCTCCCTGTTCAGGCGAAGAACATAGGATTTTCCGACAAGCTTTGAAAGCAGCTTCATACCCATACTGGCCTGCGAAGCATCTTTTCCCGTCTGCTTCGCCGCCTCCGCAACAAGAGAACGCTCCTCGATCGTCAAGGGTCCCTTGACGGCCATCCCCAGAACCATTGCGGCGAACGCCTGGTCGTCCATGCGCATCGACCGTACGTAGCGGGAAAAACCGGCCTCGATTCCCTGAGGAGGGGCAAATCTTGGGAATACTGCTTTTGCGGGGGGATCTTTGCCCCACAGTATCCAGAGCAGCGTCATCACCAGGGCAAGAACAACGGGCATTGCAAGGTGCGCTACTCTGTACGGGGAAGGCGTCCATTTTTCCAGAACGGGCGCGGGTTCAGCCGGAGGGGCGACTATGCCCTTCGGCCATGTGTAGACTACTGTCAAGCCCTCGCCTTGCGAAAGCAACCGAGTAGACTCCACCGTCCCTTCTTTCGTTACGAATGCATCCTGCCCCCGCTCTCCCTTTTTTCCGGTATAGAATTCTATGCTCGAAAAATCAGCGCCGAAATCCCTTCCGGGGAGTCGTAGACGAAATGATACCTTTTCTATCGGGAACGCCCATTCATTTCCTGTGACGTTCCAGTACAGTTCGTCGTGTTCCCCGAAAAAACCGAGCTGTCCCGATGTCCTGTATGTTATTGTAAACTGATGCTCGCCGTGAGCAAGGAGTTTTTCGAGGTCGCCGAGGCGAATATCGAGGTTTTCTCCGACACGTTCTACCAACGATGGGGTCGGCGCCCCGTCAAGCTCCGCGGAAAGAAGATCAAAACCAGCCCTTCTGCGAACGCCTTCCGTATCGGTAAAATCAGTCGGGAAAGTTCTGTAGAGTCCACGCTTGATGTCGTTTCCCTCCGCCACAAAAGCGATGCGCTCTGTTACGATAAGGGAGGCTCCCTCTTCCACCGTTGCTTCGACGTCGAAACGGAGTATTCGCTCCTCTGCAAAAAGCGGCGCTGCTGCAAAACCCCATACCAGACACGCGAATACAAGTATCCATAAACATTTTCTCATGGCGTTCCACCTCCTTGCATGGGAGAGGAAAAAGAAGCTCCGAGGTCATATCCCCGGAGCTTCTTGAAATTCGTGAACTAGGACTTCGGCGCTTCCTTCGCTTCCTCTTCTATCTTTTCCTCTTCTTCTGCTTCTTCCTCTTCTGCTTCTTCCTCTTCTGCTTCTTCTTCCTCTTCTTGAGTCTCCACAAACTCCTGCCATTTTGCGGCAAGTCCGTCGAGAGCGGCTATTATCTCAGAATTCGGCGTATCGAAGAGCATCGCGAAATCGAGACGCTCCATTCCGCTGAAGTTCATTTGGATACCCTTGAATCCGGCTGTAGCCTTCAATCCCTCGAAAAGGAACGGAGCGGCCTCCAGGAAGTCGTCGTCGTCAGCGAGGAAGAGCGCGGCGATCGGGTTCTCCGGATCGAAAAGCTGCACCACGATACGGCGAACAACATCCGCATCCAAGTAGAAAAGCATAGAATTGTTCCCGCCGAGGAGCTTCTCCGCACCCTGACTCAATTCCGGCGCCTTCTCCAGGCTTTCCGGGCTGAGGAATCCGGCGAGCGCGATACCGTCGCGAATACCAAGGACGACATCCACAGGATCCCTCATTACATAAAGCGCCTGCCACCCCGGGAGCGTCAGGGGCTCGAATTCTCCGCCACTCTCTTTCACTATGGCTTCGAGGAGCGGCAGTAGGAGCTCAACCCAATCTTTTTCACCGGAGGTGTACAGGTACCCGCCGGGAATAGGCATACCGGAGAAGGAAGATTCTCCGCCGAGGACTATGCCGACGGACTTGAGGATGGAGATGAGCGCGTTCTCTGTAAGTCCCATCACTTTCAGCTGTTCGAGCACTTCCACGGCCTGCGCAGCATCCTGGTCTCCGCCTTCGGCGGCTTCGCGGATCATATCGAAGTGCTTCTT
>ERZ1645192.4594-NODE-4594-length-10896-cov-6.755558_pt1 | contig 10896 bp, 5 predicted proteins | sample MGYA00575354_ERZ1645192 | MGnify/ENA primary metagenome ERZ1645192 (study PRJEB40844, sample SAMN11349763) | freshwater sediment metagenome | isolation source: river sediment | host: Sediment | place: India: Faizupur Khadar , New Delhi | collected 2017-02-21 ...
GAATCTCGCTGACAGCGCGCCGATGCCTTCATGGTCTGGTGTGGTCGAGGCGTCTGTGGCGGCGGATCGCCCGGAACGCTGGGGCAAGAGGGAGGCCAGGCCGTTCAGGGCGTTGTGCATGAGGGCGTTTTCCAGGACCGATCCGCCCGCTTCCGCGTTCAACGTACGCGCAGCCGCGTGCAGGGCGACGTTCATTTCCTGCGCGAATCCCGCGTCCTTCGGTGAAACCGGATCCGCCATACGGTACTGGCGCTCGGGTGCGGTGCCCATGGTGGTCATCAGTTGCATGCGGTCAAGAAGGCTCATGGGGTGTCTCCATGTCAAAAACCTGGCTGAAAAGGATGCCAGTCCAGTTCATAGCAGCTTTTGGGCCACCCTGACCTTCCTGGCCGTTTTTGAGCCCAGCCCGGCACGAAAAGCAGCAGGCAGCGGCTTTTCATTCTGTACATGCCCGTTCGCTATTTGCGCATGCTCTTGTTAAGGGATTCCACAAGTTCGGCAGCGGCCTGCACAGACGCTCCCAAGGCGGATTGATCCTCCAGGAGTTGTGCTTTGGGCCATCGACATCTATGATATGAAATTGTGGCTTTCTGGGACAGTTGCTCGACCTTGGTCAGCATGACGCCCATGGCTTCTTCGGTGATGATCACATGCCCGCATTCAGGGCATTTGGGGGCAGGAACATCCTCGAAACAAAACAAATGGTTTCGACATTCCATCTGGTAGGATATGGATTCTTCAGCGACACTTTCGCATCCGCATTTTTGGCAGATCATGGCAACCTCTTTTTATGGAGCTTCAAAACACAGTTCTTCAATATAAGCATGTCAGGCGGATTTGGCAATTTTTTTTGTAATATGTTGAAATCAATTTTCTTACTGCAATTTTTCAGACTTTTTCGACACAGGCCCGGAAGACAAATCGAGATTTTTGCCTGCATTGAGCGCAGTTGGGAAAAATCGGAGGAATCATGAGCAGCATAGGCTGGGTTGGTATCGGAGTGATGGGACGTTCCATGTGCGGTCATCTTTTGCAGGCCGGGCATTCGGTCAAGGTGCACACCCGCACAAAGTCCTCGGCGCAAAGTGTCCTCGCTGTCGGAGCAGAGTGGTGCGAGAGCCCCGGAGACGTGGCCAGGGGATCGGAATTTATCTTTACCATTGTCGGCTACCCAGCGGACGTGCGATCCGTGTACCTGGATCAAGGCGGAATTCTGGACCAGTCCGCTTCGGGAAGCGTGGTGATCGACATGACCACATCGGAGCCGTCCTTGGCCCGGGAAATCTATGCCGCGGCCCGGAAACGGGGTGTGTTCTCCCTGGATGCGCCGGTTTCCGGCGGCGATCTGGGAGCCCGCAACGCCACCCTGGCCATCATGGCTGGCGGAGACGAAGACGCCTTTGACCGGACGTTGCCTCTGTTTGAGAAAATGGGGAAGAACGTCCGCCTTATGGGTCAGGCCGGAGCAGGCCAGCATACGAAGTTGAGCAACCAGATCCTCATCGCCGGGACCATGATCGGAGTGGTGGAATCGTTGCTCTACGCCGTGCGTTCCGGCCTGGACATGGACGCCGTCATCGATGTCATCGGCAGCGGGGCGGCCGGGTCGTGGTCCATCAACAACCTGGGGCGGCGCATTGCCAAGGACGACTACAACCCGGGATTCTTCATCAAGCACTTCGTCAAAGACATGGGTATTGCCCTGGCCGAGGCCAGGAGAATGGGGATTGCCCTGCCTGGGTTGGCCCTGGTGGAGCAGTTGTATGTGGCGGCCATGGCCCAGGGACTGGAAAATATGGGGACCCAGGCCCTGTACAGGGCCTTGAAGCATGTGAACGGGATGCGCTAGTCTATCATGCAGCCTCTGCGCGATAGGCGGACACCGTTTGGCTGGCCGGGATGGACTCATGGACATCCCCCACGGCCAAGGGATGCTGCAGGGGAAATGGCCTTGGAATTGCGGGGAGTGGCGGTGCTGAGATTCTGCCTGGTTCTGCTTGCCGTTCTGGTCCTGGCCTGCCCAGCCCTTGGGCAGGAGGGTCGCAAGATCAACGTGCTTTACCTCAATTCGTACCATAACGGATACGCATGGTCGGATACGATTCTTGAGGGAGCGCGTCAGACATTCGAGCGCAGTGGCAAGAACATCTATCTGCAGATCGAATACATGGATTCCAGGCGGTATTTCGGGGACAAGATCATCGAAGTGTTGCTCAACTACTACCGTTTCAAGTTCCGCAACACCCGCTTCGACCTGATCGTCGCAGCTGACAACAATGCGTACAGCTTTGTCTCGGAGCACGGGGACGACCTCTTCCCAGACGTGCCCATCGTCTTTTGCGGGGTCAACGACGTGCCGCCCGAAGAGGTGCCCATGCGCCACCGCATGACCGGGGTGCTGGAAGACTTTGACATGCTGAACAACATCACCATGGCCATGCGTTTTCATCCGGGGAAGAAACGTTTGGTGGTCATCGGGGACCAGAGCATGACCGGCGTGGCCATCGCCAATCAGGTCCGGGCCCATATTCCGGAGTTGCCCAAGAACATGCAGGTCGAGTTTCTGGACGATTTCAGCCTGGATGAACTCCTGGACAAGGTTCGTTCCTCGGCAGGTGACAGCATTTTCTTTTTCATCCCTTTCTACAAAGAAGTGGGAGGATGGGTGTACTCCGCCCAGGATTTGCTGGAGATAGTGTGGAGAAACACCGGCGTGCCCCTGTACGGGGCATGGGAATTTCTGCTTGGGCACGGCCTGATCGGCGGCAAGATGATCAGTGGGTACGACCATGGCCAAGCCGCTGCGGAAATGGGTTTGCGCATCCTGGCCGGGGAGTCGCCGGCCGCCATTCCAGTCATCTTTAGCCCCGACGCACCTCCCAAGTTCGACTATCAGGTTCTGCTGCGCCTGGGTATCGACCGGAAACTTCTTCCCCCGGACAGCATCCTGATCAACGAGCCGTCCCCCTTCTATTCCATCAACCGCCATCAGTTCTGGACCATCATCATCAGCCTTGTCGTCCTGAGCCTGGTCCTGGTCCTTCTGGTCATCAACATCTGGGAGCGCAAGCAGATTGAGGTTCGCATCAAGAACCAGCTTTCCTTCCTGCGCACCCTGATGGACACCCTGCCCATTCCCATCTACTTTACGGATAAAAGCGGAACCATTTCAGGCATCAACAGGGCTTTTGAGCATTGGTTCGGGTCTATCTGGCGGGAAGTGGGGCAGTCGGGTTTGCCTGTTCCGGCACCCTTGGGTTCCGGATATGCCGCACTTCTGGACAACCGTTTGGAATCCTTTGAGACTCAGATTCAGCACAGAGACGGGTCCTTGAGATCCGCTGTGTTGCACAAAGCGACCTACAGCGATGTGCAGGGCCAAAAAGCAGGCATTGTGGGCGTGATTTACGATATTTCCGACCGCAAGAAGGCCGAGAACGACCTGCGCGCGGCCGAAGAGAAATATCGCGAAATTTTTGAAAATTCCGCTCTGGGAATTTTCCGGACTGCACCTGACGGAACCTGGCTGGTTGTCAACCCGTCCATGGCCCGCATGCTGGGCTACGCCAGCCCAGAGGAACTGATGGCCTCGAATCCCAACATCTCTTCAGTCTATTACCAGCAAAGCGACCGGTTCAGGATTCTTGAGCTGTACCAACAGACCCGGGACAGCATCGAACTCGAAGTGCTTTTCAAAACCCGGGACGGATCTGTCATCACCGCCAACCTCAATGCGCGGGGAGTGTATGGATCCGACGGGGATTTCTGCCATTTCGAGGGGTTCGTGGAGGACATCAGCGACCGCAAGGCTGCTGAACTGGCCCTGGCAGCCTCCGAGGCCATGCTGCAGCTGGTTTTGGATACCATTCCCCAGCTCGTGCACTGGAAGGATCGCAACCTGAATTTTCTCGGGGCCAATCGCAATTTCCTCGTCTATGCCGGCCAATCCGATCTCGCCGCCATCATTGGTAAAACCTATGCCGATGTCGTCCGGAATCAGGACGAGGTCGAACAGATCTCCCTTCTGGACAAGGAGGTGGTCGAAAGCGATGAACCACGCTACCGGATGCGGTTGGAGACCTCCAATGCAGTGGGAGAACGCATGTGGCTTTCGATCAGCCAGGTGCCCTTGCATGGCCCCCACGGCGAGGTGGTGGGCGTGCTGAGCACAGCTGAAGACATCACCCAGAATGTGAATCTGGAAAAGCAACTTCTGCAGTCCCAGAAGATGGAGGCTATCGGCACGTTGGCGGGAGGGATTGCCCACGATTTCAATAATATATTGACTTCCATCATGAATTCCACGGAATTGGCCATGGAGGATATTCCTGAGGACAGCATGGCCTGGAAGGACCTGGAACGTTGTCTCAAGGCAGCGGTCCGGGGCAGTGGCCTTATCAAGCAGATTCTCACGTTCAGCCGCCCGACCCAGGAAGGATTCGTCCCCACGGACCTGAGCGAGGTGGTCAGGGAGGCCGTTGCCCTGATCAAAGTTTCCGTGCCCCGCAACATTCACGTCGCATCACAGATTGACGAGGAGCTTCCCCTTTGTCTGGCCGACCCGACCCAGGTGCACCAGATCGTCATGAATCTAACGACCAACGCCTTTCAGGCCCTGGGTGAGGGCAGAGGCACCATTTCCATCCGGCTTGCGCGTTTTGTTCTGGATCGGGATGACCCGCATTTTGGGAGGATGGAACCAGGAATCTATACCCTGCTGTCCATCGAGGACGACGGTCCCGGCATCGACGAATCCATCCAGGACAAAATTTATGACCCGTTTTTCACCACCAAGGGCAAGGGAGAGGGAACCGGACTTGGCCTTGCCGTGGTGCACGGCATTGTCCGCAACCATGGAGGCGAGATCCGGCTGAGCAGCAGTCCCGGGTGTACCCGCTTCGAAATCCTGTTGCCGACCATGCGCGATTTCTGTCTCCTGCCAGGAGAATGTGCCCATGCCCTGAGCATGGGCACCGAAAGTGTGGCGTTTGTGGAAGACGACGAGGACCAGCTGGCCCTCATCCCGCGTGTGCTCACGCAACTTGGCTACACCGTGCATCCGTTCCATGGCGGCAGGGAGGCCCTGCAGGCCATTGGCGAGGGCCGGCAGCATGTTGATCTGGTCATCACCGACTACGACATGCCGGATCTGAATGGGCTTGATCTGGCCAGGGCCCTGGGAGAACTTCGACCGGATCTGCCAGTCATTCTGGTTTCCGGCCGGAAGCGTGCTGCTGCATTTTCTGCCCGATCGAACAACATCAAGTTGTTTCTGGACAAACCCTACAACAAAAACATGGTCGGACGAGCCATCCGCGACGTTCTGGACAAGGAAGACTGATGGCCAAAATCCTGATTATCGACGATGACCCGCAGGTCAGTGAAACCCTGCAGAGTTTGGCCGTGCGCCTGGGTCATGAATGTTTCGCCGCCTTGACCCTGCAGGAGGGGCTGGCGCGCATCCGGCAAACGGATATGGATATTGTGTTTCTGGACGTGCGTCTTCCAGACGGCAACGGATTGGATGCCCTGGGGTGGATCAGGGGACTGGCCGCCCCTCCGGATGTTATCGTTCTGACCGGCCAAGGCGATCCCGACGGCGCAGAATTGGCCATCCAGGGAGGGGTGTGGGACTATCTGGTCAAGCCATCGCCGATCAAGCAGATCAAGGAGACGTTGAACAGGGCCCTGGCCCATCGGCTGGAAAAGCAGGCCGACATCGGCGTTGATCTGGATTTGACGGATGTCATCGGCGACAGTGCGGCCATGCGCCAGTGCTATGAGCGCATCGCCCAGGCCAGCAGATCCGATTCCACAGTGCTGGTCACCGGCGAAACCGGGACCGGAAAGGAGCTGTTGGCCCGCACCATCCACCGGAACAGCCAGCGCTCGGCTCTGAGTTTCGTGGCTGTGGACTGCGCCTCCCTGACCGAGACCCTGCTGGAGAGCATCCTTTTCGGACACGTCAGAGGGGCGTTCACCGGAGCGGACAAGGATCGTTCAGGCCTGATCAAGCTGGCGCACCAAGGCACTCTTTTTCTGGACGAAATAGGGGAGCTTCCCCTCTCGGCCCAAAAGACCTTTCTGCGCGTTCTTCAGGAACGCAGATTCAGGCCCGTGGGTTCCAACCAGGAGTTGAAGAGCGATTTCCGTCTTATTTCCGCGACCAACAGAAATCTGGAATCCATGGTTCAGGAGGGTAATTTCAGGCAGGACCTCTATTACCGGATCAATACGATCCATATTGTGCTGCCCCCGCTGCGGGCGCGGGGGGGCGATATCGCTGTACTGGCCCGTCACCATATCAACAAGCTCTGCCGGCAGCGAAATCTGCCCGGCAAGGAACTGGACCCTGAATTCATCGAAGTGCTCAAATCATATGATTGGCCTGGAAATGTGCGCGAGTTGTTCAACGCCATCGAGCAGGCCTTTGTGCTGGCAGGGGGAGAGCGGAAGATCTATGCCCAGCATCTACCCCACGCCCTGCGCATTCGCGTGGCAAAATCCATGTTGGGCAAGGGCAGGGACGATCTGGTTCCGGCGAGGGAGGATATTCTTCCGGCCTTCAACTTGGAGGAAGGCGCGGGTTGGCCGTCGCTCAAGGAGTACAAGACAAGAATGGAAAAAACATATCTGCTCACCCTGATCAGGGCCTGCGGAAATGATGTGCAAAAAATGCTCGCTATTTCAGGTCTTTCCAGGTCTCATTTCTATGCAGTGCTGAAGAAGCATGATCTTGACGCCTGAGTTACTCATCGTCCTGTTCGAGGCCAAGCCAGAATTCCTTCCAGGAATCGAGGAGGTATTCAGTCTTGACCAGAACGCTGTTCCCTTCGTGCATGCTCTGATATTGAATGGGTGTGAGCAATTGTGACAACTGCATTGTTTCTTTTTGGGACAGAACGCGGATCACACCGCTTTTGGTTATTGTTTTCCCCTTCATGGTAACCCTCTGATTTTTCTCCTGTTTACTGCGGAAATCAAGTTTGTGACGGGTTCGAGTCATACACTGTTTAGCAAGAACGTTGCCAAGTTTTATACGTGTCCTCCCATAGAATGTCTAGACTTTTTGTTCGTGCGCGACATATACGGGCCGTACCTGTACCTTTTTCAGTTCGCAGTTGCTGGATACGGCGGGTCCTGACTCTTGTCCGGGACTTGCCCTTTCATCGGGATGAAGCGCCAAAGGCCGTTGGCCGCCCCTGAGTTCATTTCTGCGCGGGCCAAGAGTTCAAGGTATCTTCGTTTTTCGCAATGATTTTGCACAGCCATCAGCAATGGGAAATTCCTGAATTCCCTCTTCGGGGTTCCGGTTTATGCTGCCGCGAAGAGGTTCCCTCTCTGTCCCATACATGTGCCCGGATCCACGCGCAGCAGCTGCAGGAGAGGCCGCGGGAAAGTCCGTTCCCGGCCAAGAGGTTATGGCTTTGGTTTTTTGTGTTTTGCATGCGTTTGGTCCATGAGTATTGTTTATTCAACCAACAATTGTGCATACACAATCGGACAGTCTGAAAAATCAGACAAAATCCTTGTGGTGTTCGCTGAAGTGGGTGGGGGCCAGAATCTGTGATCCCTATGGCCTTTCTGCGGGCGTCGGCGTTGTGGAGTGGGTCTGTTGGCAGATCGCGTGCTGAATCTGAAAAATCAGACGGTTCCCCAGATATTTGTATTCTGCCTTTAACCGTTGAATTCCTTGCGTTAGCCGGATTTGAGTTGTCTGTTTCCACCCATATAATAACGTGCTACGGATTTCATAAATCTCGACTATCTGGTTTTTCAGACTGAATCCAAAAAAGGGGGAGAAGGATGGCATGCAGACTATAAAAAAATCTTTTATTACGGGTTATTGATTCTAATCTTTAGGCTGGCATGAAAATTGTTAAAGCGATGTAATCGGCATGTGTACGTGCCGCGATCGCTGAACCACCAACTTGGCTTTGAGGAGAAGATACATGGCAAAAAAAATGAAAACTATGGATGGAAACACCGCAGTAACCCATATCGCGTATGCCTTGAGCGATACGGCGGCCATTTACCCGATCACCCCTTCGTCGACCATGGGCGAGATCGCCGATGAATGGGCCGCGCAGGGGCGGTTGAATATTTTCGATCAGAAGGTTCGGGTTCGCCAGATGCAGTCCGAGGCCGGCGCGGCCGGTGCGGTGCACGGCTCCCTGGCCGGTGGAGCGCTGACCTCCACCTTTACCTGTTCCCAGGGTCTCTTGCTCATGATCCCGAACATGTACAAGATTTCCGGGGAGCTGCTCCCGGGCGTCTTTCATGTCAGCGCACGCGCCGTGGCCGCGCATGCCCTGTCCATCTTCGGCGATCACCAGGATGTCATGGCCTGTCGCCAGACCGGTTTCGCCATGCTGGCTTCCAGTTCCGTGCAGGAATGCATGGACCTGGCCCTGGTCGCCCATCTGTCCTCCCTTGAATCGAGCATCCCCTTCCTGCACTTCTTCGACGGCTTCCGTTCTTCCCATGAAATTCAGAAGATCGAGGTCATCGATTACGAGGACATCAAGAAGATCGTCAATTACGAGGCCATCGCCGAATTCCGCGCCCGCGCCATGAGCCCGGCCAATCCGTCCATTCGCGGTACCGCCCAGAACCCTGACATCTACTACCAGGGCCGTGAAGCTTCCAACGTCTACTACGACCAACTCTCCTCCATCGTGATCGAGCAGATGAAGAAGGTCGCCTCCATTACCGGCCGTTCCTACAAGCCCTTCGACTATGTCGGCCACCCGCAGGCCGAGCGCGTCATCGTGGCCATGGGCTCTTCCTGCGAAACCATCGAGGAAGTGGTGCGCCACCTCCTGGCCAAGGGCGAGAAGGTCGGCCTGGTCAAGGTCCGCCTGTACCGTCCCTTCGTGCCCGAGTTCTTCCTGCAGGTCCTGCCCGCCACCGCCTCCGTCATCACGGTCCTCGACCGCACCAAGGAGCCGGGCGCCAAGGGCGATCCGCTCTACAAGGACATCTGCACCGCCTACATGGAACGCGGCGAAATGCCCGAGATCGTCGCCGGCCGCTACGGCCTGGGCTCCAAGGAGTTCACCCCGGCCATGGTCAAGGCCGTCTATGACAACATGATGGTCTCCCAGCCCAAGCACCACTTCAACGTGGGCATCGAGGACGACGTCACCCACACCTCCCTCGACGTGCCGGCCTTCGCCGACACCACCCCGGCCGGCACCGTGCAGTGCAAGTTCTGGGGCCTGGGCTCCGACGGCACCGTCGGCGCCAACAAGGAAGCCATCAAGATCATCGGCGACAACACCGACATGTACGCCCAGGGCTATTTCGCCTACGACTCCAAGAAGTCCGGCGGCATCACCGTGTCCCACCTGCGTTTCGGCAAGGAGCCCATCCAGTCCACCTACCTGGTCAACGCGGCCGACTACATCGCCTGCCACAAGGCCAGCTACGTGCACACCTACGACGTCCTGGAAGGCATCAAGGACGGCGGCACCTTCGTCCTGAACTCTGCCTGGACCGCCGAGGACATGGAGAAGGAACTGCCCGCCTCCATGCGCCGCACCATCGCCAAGAAGAACCTCAAGTTCTACAACATCGACGCGGTCAAGATCGCGGCGGAAGTGGGCCTTGGCAACCGCATCAACATGGTCATGCAGACCGCCTTCTTCAAGCTGGCCAACGTCATGCCCTTCGAAGAGGCCGTGGCCCTGCTCAAGAAGGCCATCAAGAAGGCCTACGGCAAGAAGGGCGACAAGATCGTCAACATGAACATCGCCGCCGTGGATCAGGCCATCGAGAACCTGGTGGAAATCAAGGTCCCGGCCGCCTGGGCCGACGCGGTCTGCGACTGCAAGGTCGAGAAGGACGAGCCTGATTTCGTCAGGAATGTCATGCGGCCCATCCTGGCCCAGAAGGGCGACAGCCTTCCTGTTTCGGCTTTCGAGCCTGACGGGCTTTTTCCTGTAGCCACGGCCCAGTACGAAAAGCGCGGCGTAGCCATCAACGTGCCCGAGTGGATCCCGGCCAACTGTATCCAGTGCAATCAGTGCTCCTTTGTCTGCCCGCACGCGGCCATCCTGCCCGTCTTGGCGACAGAGGAGGAGATGGCCGGCGCGCCCGGCACCTTCGAGACCCTGGATGCACTGGGCAAGGAGCTCAAGGGCCTCAAGTTCCGCATTCAAGTCAACACAATGGACTGCCTGGGATGTGGCAACTGCGCGGACATCTGTCCGGCCAAGACGTCCGCCCTGGTCATGAAGCCCCTGGAAACCCAGACCGACACTCAGGTCCCCAACTACAACTTCTCGGCCAGCATTCCCTTCAAGGACAACCTCATGCGCCGCGACTCGGTCAAGGGCAGCCAGCTGCAGAAACCGCTCATGGAGTTCTCTGGAGCCTGCGCGGGATGTGGCGAAACCCCGTACGTCAAGGTCCTGACCCAGCTCTTCGGCGAACGCATGATCATTGCCAACGCCACCGGCTGTTCCTCCATCTGGGGCGCCTCGGCACCGACCACGCCATACACGGTCAATGCCGAGGGGCATGGTCCGGCCTGGGGCAACTCCCTGTTCGAGGACGCCGCAGAGTTCGGTTACGGCATTCAGATGGCCTATGCCCAGCGGCAGGGCAAGCTGGTGGACCTGATCGAAAAGGCGCTCAAGGGTGAACTGCCCGCGGACCTGGCCGATGCCTTCAAGGGCTGGCTGGCCAATCGCGCCAGCGCGGAAAAATCCAAGGAATACGGAGATACGATTCGTGACATCCTGGCCTTCGCCAACCGCGACGAGCTCCTCGACGAGATCTACGAAAACGAGGAGCTCTTCACCAAGAACTCCTTCTGGATCTTCGGCGGTGACGGGTGGGCCTACGATATCGGCTATGGCGGGCTGGACCATGTTCTGGCCTCTGGCGAAG
>ERZ1645192.4595-NODE-4595-length-10896-cov-5.723181_pt1 | contig 10896 bp, 11 predicted proteins | sample MGYA00575354_ERZ1645192 | MGnify/ENA primary metagenome ERZ1645192 (study PRJEB40844, sample SAMN11349763) | freshwater sediment metagenome | isolation source: river sediment | host: Sediment | place: India: Faizupur Khadar , New Delhi | collected 2017-02-21 ...
CCACTGCGAATGACCTCGAGCTCGGCTCCCGGACCCAGGCCTTATTTCTCCAAAAAACCAGCATTGTCGCCCGTAACGCGGCGAATGGTTGCCCCCGAAAGATTGATGGGCTCCACAAGCAGGACCGGAGTGACCTTGCCGGTCCGCCCCACCTGCCAGCGAACTTCCTCCACCCGGGTCAGGGCTGTCTCGCCTTTGCGCTTGACCGCGATCTGCCAGCGGTAATGGTGGCTGGTGGCGCCCATGGTCCGGCGCACATCCTTGTCCACCACCTCTACCACCATCCCATCCAGGGGGTAGTCCACCTGACCCGAAAGATCAGCGGTGATCTCCTCCATGCGCGAAAGGAGTTCCTCCCCACCGCCTTCCCAGGCCGGCAACAGGCTGTAGGGAACGAAATGCACAACCCCCGCGTCCAGGGCGGTCCTTGCCGATTCGTTCACCACGTCCGAAGACACAATGCCCACAACCAGATTGCGCGGATGTTCAAATTTACCGGCCAGGTGGGCCTGAAAATAGCTCTGCGTGATGACCATTTCCCCCACGCCCAGACCCCTCCCGCCAATGGGGATCATGCCCTTGGCAAATGCCGAGCTGACCTCGTATCCGGCTTCTCCATCGCCCCGCGTGGCAAACACGGTCCCGTCGTCCCTGCCGGCCAGACCGTCCAGCTTGGGTGTCACCCTGAACCGAACCCCGGACACGCCAATCTCGGCCGCCTCCCTGCTGACCCTTGCCACGAAGCGCTCCAGTTCCTCGACAGTATAGGCTTTTTCCGTGGACAGCATGGGCACAGGATGCCGGATTTCGCGCTTGCCGCTGAAGGTCTCGGGCTCCACACGATGCAGAAACGGGTGGTCGGGTTCCAGTTCATGCAGACGGGCCACAAGCAGGTCGTACTGTGCATCACTGACCAGGGGAGATCCCTGGCGATAGGCCTCATTGTATTCACGCAATCGTTCGACCAGACGTTGGGCCTCAGAGGGAAGTGCCACAGGAAGGTTCATGCTGCAGACTCCGCTTCAGATCGGCAAACACGCTGTAACCCATCGAAGTTCTCGGGCGGTCCCACGGCAATGAGCGTGTCTCCGGCCTCGATGACGGCTTCGGGATGGGGATTGAAGATCATGCCCCCATCCGCCTTCTCGATGGCGATGATCATGAGGTTGAAACGGGGGCGGATGCCCGAGGTGATCAGATTCTTGCCGACCAGCTCACAACCGGGGCGGACTTGGATTTCCTCCATCTGCAGTTTGTGCCCCTGGGTGGCCAGATCCACGAAATCCGTGACCGTGGGCCTCAGCATGACCTGGGCAATGCGCTTGCCGCCGATCTGATGCGGGGTCAGAACCCGGTTGGCTCCAGCCCTTTCCAGTTTGGAAATCGACTCGGGCCGGTCGGCCCTGGCGATGATGGTCAGATCCGGGTTGAACTGCCTGGAGGAAAGCGTGATATAGACATTCTCAGCGTCCTGGCTGACACAGGCGAACAACCCTCTGGCCCGCTCCACTCCTGCGGCCAGGAGAAGTTCGTCTGTGGTTGCGTCACCCTCCAGAAAGAGCAAGTTCTCCCGCTCCAACTCAGCCAGCAGTTCCGGGTCCTTCTCGAGGATGACAACGGGCAGGTTCTCGCGACGGATTTCAGCGGCCACCACTGCCCCGATGCGCCCAAATCCACAGATGATATAATGGTCTGCCAGGGCATTAATGATCTTTTGCATTTTCCGTTTCCCCCATAAATCCTGGAGCCGCCCTTCCACCACCACCTGCGTAAAGGCCCCCACGAGATAGGCAAAACTGCCCACGCCCATGAGGATGAGCACAGCCACCATCAGGCGGGCCCTGTCCGAAAGCGGGTGCAATTCCATGAAACCGACAGTGGAAAGGGTCATGACCACCTGATAGAAGCTGTCCAGCAGGGTCCACCCTTCCACAACCACGAAGATGAACAACCCGTACGCAAAGACCGCCAGCAGGAAGCCAGCCCCCAGGATCAGCGGGAAAAAGGATCCAAACCGGAATTTCACCACCTGGTACAGGCCGGTCAACCCGCGAAAGTTCCTGGCCCAGCCAGGCCACATGCGGTGCAGAAAAGATTTGGGCGGTGACGGCGCGCTCATCCTCGTGTCGCCTTGGAAACATCCAGGCCATACTCTTTTTCCAGGTTCTTGATCCGGTCTCTGAGCCGGGCCGCTTCCTCGAACTCCAGCATTTCAGCCGCCTTGCGCATTTCCCTGGAGAGGCGCTGAATCTCCTTGGCCGCTCCGGCTGGTCCGGGATCATATCCTGCGCCGGTCTCGGCGGCCCGTCCCTGATCCTGGACTTCCCGGTGCAGATCATAGAGCACGTTCTCGGCGTTCTTGCGGATGGTCCGGGGGATGATCCCGTGCTCCCGGTTGAAAGCGGTCTGGCGTTCACGCCGGCGCCGGGTCTCGTCCATCGCCTCGGCCATGGAGCGGGTCACTGCATCGGCGTAGAGCAGGACCGTGCCCCGCACGTTGCGGGCAGACCGGCCAAAGGTCTGGATCAGGGAACGGGTCGAACGCAGGAACCCCTCCTTGTCCGCGTCCAAAATGGCTACCAGGGAAACTTCCGGAATATCAAGACCTTCCCGCAGGAGATTGATGCCCACCAGCACATCAAACTCCCCGTTTCGCAACGCCTGAATGATGGCCACCCTTTCCAGGGTGTCGATATCCGAGTGCAGATACCGGGCCCGCACTCCCCTGGAAATCAGAAATTCCGTCAGATCCTCGGCCATGCGCTTGGTCAGAGTAGTGACCATAACCCGTTCATTATCGGCAATGCGGCCCAGGCACTGTTCCATGAGGTGGTCCATCTGGCCATGGGTGGGAATGACTTCCACCACGGGATCCACGAGGCCAGTGGGTCTGATGATCTGCTCCACCACGACGCCTTGGGCCCGTTCCAGTTCCCAAAGACCGGGAGTGGCGGAAACGAATACAGAAGTGTCGATGCGGGCCAAAAATTCCTCGAAGCAGAGGGGGCGGTTGTCCAGGGCCGACGGTAAACGGAACCCGTAATCCACAAGGGTCTGTTTGCGTGATCGGTCCCCGTTGAACATGCCTCCGATCTGGGGCACGGTGATGTGCGACTCGTCCACGAAGAGCAGGAAGTCCCTGGGAAAATAATCCAGGAGCGTGGCCGGTGGTTGTCCCTTGACGCGACCGTCCAGGTGCAGAGAATAGTTTTCGATCCCGTTGCAGTAGCCGAGCTCCTCGATCATCTCCAGGTCAAGCTGGGTCTTCTGTTCCAGGCGCTGGGCCTCTACCAGCATGTTCCGGGCATGAAAATAGTCCAGGCGCTGGCGCAACTCCTCTCGGATGTCGGCCATGGCCCGCACAAGGTTGTCCCGATCCGAGACGTAATGGCTGGCGGGATAGATGACCGTTTTCTGGATGCGGGACAGCACCTTTCCCGTCAACGGATCTGTCTCATAGATCCCGTCGATCTCATCCCCGAAAAACTCGAGGCGCAGGGCCTGCTCGTGCTTGTAGGCCGGGACGATCTCCAGCACGTCGCCGCGCACGCGGAAGGTGCCGCGATGAAGGTCATAGTCGTTTCTCTCGTACTGAACATCCACCAACCTTCCAATGATCCCTTCCATGCCCACCTGTTGCCCGCATTCCACAGGAATGACCATTCTGGCGTAGTATTCGGGAGATCCGAGGCCGTAAATGCATGATACCGAAGCGACGATGATCACGTCGCGGCGTGTGAGCAAGGCGTGGGTGGCGGCATGTCGCAGCTTGTCGAGGTCCTCGTTGATGGCCGAATCTTTCTCGATATAGGTGTCAGAGTGAGGAAGATACGCTTCCGGTTGATAGTAGTCGTAGTAGCTGACGAAATACTCCACCGCATTGCGCGGAAAGAGCCCCTTGAACTCGTTGTACAGCTGGGCTGCCAGGGTTTTGTTCGGGGCCATGATCAGGGCCGGGCGATTCAGCTCCGCAATGACATGGGCCATGGTAAACGTCTTGCCCGATCCGGTCACGCCGAGCAAAACTTGGTCCCGCACGCCCTGCCGCACCCCGGCGCAAAGTTGGGCAATGGCGCTTGGCTGGTCCCCACGCGGGACATATCCGGAGACAAGTTTGAAAATGCTCTCAGCCATGGATACCTGACCTGCAGAGTGTGGCATCCTATTTGGGCCGGATGCCCAGGACGTTGGGTGCTGGCCAGAAATTTCTGTTGCTGCCCTGGAAAAAATCAGATTGGTATTCGCCCACCCAGCGTCCAGTGAATCCGTTTGCATCCACGTACATGGCGGCGTCGGCCCCACCTTCCACATACATGGCTCCAATCAGATCCAACGGCAAATCCAGCAGGGCCTGGGCGAATTCGTGCAGGGAGAGGCGCGGCCGGGAATGGATGAAAAGAAGCCGACCGGCCGGGTCCATGGCAATGGCTGCGGCCGAATGGCGCCTCTCGCTCTGAGACCAGAGATTTTCGCCCTGACGGCTGATCAGCCGGTAATTCTGGATGATGCCGTGGTACCTGTCCAGCACGGTCTCCCAGTCGGGGTCGGCCTTGCGGTCCACCCAACGCACGGGCGGAAGCTCGGGATCCTTGGGCTGAAAGGCCAGGATGGCGCCATACCCTGGGTGCATATACCCGCTGACCACCCCTCGGATATCGCGCATAAAGCCGGTACTGCGCATGCGATCATCGGAGCGGAACATACCGGCGTTGATCACCGCCACGAAACCCTCGGTCCTGGCCCACTCCTGCATGGTTTGCATCCGGCCAGCACTCAGGGCCGTGCCCAGCGACAACCCATACTGCTCCGTATCGATGCGCACGGCGGCCATGACACCCTGCTGGCCACTCAAATCGCCGGCCTGATCAGGGATCCGGAATTCACGGAGCTCCAATCCTGGGGCCAAAAGGGTCCATTCCTCCGCCCGCAGCGGGAGGACGAAGGCAAACATGAGCAGAAAAACAAGAATGGCGCGGAGAAAAAGGGCGGTCATGGCAATGCTCCCAAGAAGCCGGATGGCCCGTCATCCGGTTCATTTCATAGAAGCGGAATCATTTCAAGCAGAACGGATCTGGCGGCATTGAAGCCCAGGTCAAAGCGTGCTAAACGTTCACTGGTAAAATCAGACATGCTTGGGGAGGGAGGATTCATGGAAATACATCGCAAGGAATCGAATGCACCCCAGCCCTGTCCGCGGGGATTTGCCGCCAGCATCTGCAGCCGAGTGTTTAAGGGACGCAAGGACGTCGTCGTGCATCTCTTCCGGCCGCAGTGGGAGCCCGCAGAGATGGAGAGCGTGCACTGGGCCGACCTGATCCAGGAAGGTCCGCATGAACCAGCGGCGGGCAGGGGCGACAGCAGAGCGGTGGTTCTTGAATCCTTTACCCGGGATGAATTGGAACTTATCGTCAAGTACCTCGCCGGGCGCTATGCAGACCGCCTGACACACATCACCACCACTGCCCTCGATTTTCCCCTGCCGGCGGATCTTCTGCCCCTGAGCTCCATGCCGGAAGGCAAGGACATAGGCCGCATCCGCTTTGAAATCGTGCCCGGCTACCCCCTGCCATTTGCCGTTCACGGGCTGTACGATCTGAGCCAGCACAAGCCCATGGACCAAGGTTTGAATCCGGACTAATTCTGGCGCCCCTCCAGCTCGAAGCCGCGCCGCAGCAGGCGAAACAGGTTTCTGCCGTTCTTGGACGGATTTCCGGCCGCCTTTTCAGCAGCTGCGGCCTTGACGATCTGGTGCACCTGGTGCCGGTCCAGCCCAAATCTGCGGACCATCTCCTCCAGAAGGCCCTCATCGCCGGCAACCAGAGCGTCTCGCCATTCTTCGAGGCGATGAAAATCCTCGGCCTGCTGATAACGCAACTGGTCCAACGCCTCCAGGGCCTGCCGCACAGGTTCCGGATCGATACGCCGCATGACCGCGCCGATGAACTGCAGGTGGCGCCGTCGTGCCTCCTTGTCTTTCAGGGAATGGTAGAACCTGATCGCTTCGGCCAGATCCTCGGGCAATCCCATCCGTTCGACTTGGTCAGGTTTCAGCTCGACCAGGCTTTCTCCGAGCTTCTGAAGGGCTGTCACATCCCGTTTGCGCTGGGATTTGCTGGGACGCCCATCGTCTGCAGGGTCATGTCCGTGGACAAATTCCGTCATCTTTGCACTCCATACTCATGTGCGGACTCAATCTGTAACCGGCCCTTATGCAGAGACCATCGCCCGCGGTGCGACGGCATCTGCAGTGCCTTTTCCAGGCGGGACAGAAAATCGGACCGGCGGACTTCGAAGCCACCAAAATGAACCATGTGCGGGGTGGTCTGTTGGCAGTCGAACAGTGTATATCCCGCCCCATCCAGAATCCGCATCAACGCCACAAGCCCGGCCTTGGACGCGTTGGATTCACAATGGAACATGGACTCGCCAAAAAAAGCCCGTCCCAGGGCAACGCCGTACACCCCACCGACAAGTCGACCGCCGGACCAGACCTCCATACTGTGGGCAAAACCGATCTCAAAGAGGTGGCAGTAGGCTGCGTGCATCTCCGGCACAATCCACGTACCGTGCGCGCCCCGGCGGGGAATTCTGGCGCAGGCCGAAATGACCTGTTCAAAGGCGCGGTCCAGGGAAAAGGAAAACCTGCCTTGACGCAGGGTGCGCTCCAATCGGGCCGGAACATGGACGTGGGCTGGCTCCAGGATCAGGCGGGGGTCAGGACTCCACCACAGAATGGGGGCGTTTTCGCTGTACCAGGGGAAGATGCCCCGCCTGTAGGCCATGAGCAGCCGCATGGGGGAGAGGTCCCCGCCCACGGCCAGCAGGCCGTCGGTGTCGGCAAGGGCGGGATCGGGAAACACGAGTTCCGGGGACAGGGCAAAAACGGTCACGTCCGCCTACCGGGAGGCAAAGATGAACTCCAGTTTCTGGTCTTCCTGCAAGCCGATGCGGACCGAACCTCCTGCAGCCAAGTCTCCAAAAAGAAGCTGTTCCGCAAGTACGTCCTTGACTTCCTTCTGGATGAGACGGCCCAGGGGACGGGCTCCGAAGGCCGGATCATGGCCTTTTCTGGCCAACCAGGAACGGGCCTCCGGCGCAAGCTCGATGGCAACGTTCCTGGCGGCCAGCTGCTCGCCCAGTTCGCGCATGAACTTGTCCACGATCTGTTCCATGATCTCCTGGGACAGCGAGTGGAACGGAACAATGGCATCGAGGCGGTTGCGGAACTCGGGGCTGAAGAGCTTCTCGATGGCTGCCATGCCCCGGGACGCCCGATCCTCCTCTGCCCCGGCCTTGAAGCCGATGGCGTTGCCGCTCATTTCTCTGGCCCCCGCATTGGAGGTCATGAGCAGGACGACATTGCGGAAATCGGATTTGCGGCCGTTGTTATCTGTCAGCGTGGCGTGGTCCATGACCTGCAGAAGGATGGAGAACATGTCCATGTGCGCCTTTTCGATCTCGTCCAGAAGCAGCACGCAGTGCGGGGTCTTCCGGATGGCCTCGGTCAGGAGCCCCCCTTGTTCAAAGCCGACATAGCCAGGAGGGGCGCCGATAAGGCGGGCAACCGCATGCTTTTCCATGTACTCGCTCATGTCGAAGCGCACAAAACTGACCCCCAGGCACGCGGCCAACTGCTTGGCCATTTCGGTTTTCCCCACGCCGGTGGGACCTGTCAGGAGGAAGGAGCCCACGGGGCGCTCCACGTTGCCCAGGCCTGCACGGGATCGCTTGATGGCTTTGGCCAGAATCTCCACTGCTTCCTGCTGCCCGAAAACCTGCGCCCCCAAATCCTCCTCCAGCCTGGCCAGCCGATCGCGGTCCGAGGAGGTCACACGGGAACTGGGGATTCGGGCCATGCGGGCCACCACCTCTTCGATGTCGCGGCGGGTGATGGACTTGCGCCGGGTCTTGCCCCCGGAAAGAACGAAAATGGCGCCGGCCTCGTCGATGACATCGATGGCCTTGTCCGGCAGGCAACGTTCATTGATGTGCCGGGCCGACAGTTCCACAGCCGCAGCAATGGCCGAGGGCTGGAACTTCACCCCGTGGAATTCCTCGTAATAGGGTTTGAGGCCCAGCAGGATCTTCTCGCTCTCTGCCGGAGTGGGCTCGACGATGTCGATCTTCTGGAACCGCCGGGACAGGGCGCGGTCCTTCTCGAAATGGTTCTTGTACTCCTCGTAGGTGGTCGAGCCGATGCAGCGCAGCTCGCCCGACGCCAGCACGGGCTTGAGGATGTTGGACGCATCCATGGAGCCGCCACTTGTGGAGCCCGCCCCGACGATGGTGTGGATCTCGTCGATGCACAAAATGGCTCCGGGTATGGCCTTGAGTTCGGAAATGACCCCCTTGAGCCGGGCTTCGAAGTCACCCCGGTACTTGGTCCCGGCCAGGAGAGAGCCCATGTCCAAGGCGAAAACGCGGGCGTTTGTGAACTGCCCGGGCACCTCGCCCCGGGCGATCTTCAGTGCGAGGCCCTCGGCCACGGCAGTCTTTCCCACACCAGGGTCACCGACAAAGATGGGGTTGTTTTTTTTGCGCCGGGCCAGGACCTGCATGGTTCGCTTCAGTTCCTCATCGCGTCCGACCAGGGGATCGATGCGCCCCTCTCGGGCTCTCGCCACCAGATCCACGGTATACTTGTCCAGGGCGCTCCTGGATCCATCCCTGGTCTCGGAATCACCGACACCGCCACTGTCCGGCACTTGGTGGGAGATGTATTCCAGCACAGCCAAGCGCGTCAGGCCCTGGGCCTTCAGGTAGTACACCGCAAAGGCATCCTCTTCCTCCAGCATGGAGGCCAGAAAATCCCCGGCCTGCACCTGCGACTTGCCTGCGGACTGAATGTGCAGGATGGCCCGCTGCATGGCCCGCTGCACACTTACAGTCTGCACGATCTCATGCTCTGGACGAGGATTGACATCGAGATGGTCCATGAAAAACTGCACCAGCTGCTTGCGCAGACGCTCCACGTCAATCCCACAGCCTTGGAGAATGTTCTGTCCATAGGCATCTTGTGTATAACTGTAGAGAAGATGCTCCAGTGTCAAAAATTCATGCTGGCGCATCTTCACTTCACGAACAGCATTTCCAATTATTCTTTCCAACTCCTTACTCAGCATTTATACCTCTTCCATGGAACAACGCAGAGGAAAAGACCTTTTTCTGGCCATATTGTGCACCAGATGGACCTTTGTCTCTGCAACTTCCGCTGTGTATATTCCACAAAGACCAATCCCTTTCTTGTGAACGCTCATCATGATGGCAAGTGCTTCTGGCTCGGATTTATTGAAGACGTTTCGCAACACTTCTACAACAAACTCCATTGACGTGTAATCATCGTTGTGAAGCAAAACTTTGAATTGTCTTGGTTCCTGCACTTGGTCATCGACCAGTATTTCCGGACTGGAACCAGGAACCTCATATGGCTCGGTCATGCAGCGCTCCACATCTATTCATCGTCGCCGTACTCATCGATCCACGACTGCAGAATCTGCACGATCTGTCTGGCCTGTTTGACCGAGGAAATATTGAACTTGGAATGCGGCGAAAATCGGCCATTTCGCTTCTGGTACCGGGATACCCGAAACCTGACCGGCCCGAATTCACTCTCCCCGCGACCGACTTCCTGATATGCAAAGATCAAGGTGGCCCAGGCTCCTCGGGAAAGGACTTCCTTTTTCAATTCCCTGACCTTCTGCACTCCCTCCTCATCGGTCCAGTCCATGGAAATATCGTCAATGGTTTCAGCCATGCGTGCTCCTCACGGTTGTCGTCGCCCGGCATAAGCAGAATGCGACGTGGTGCAAAATCTATGGGAAGTGCGGCCATTGATGCACAAGCTAATAATGCCGCACGTGCCAAATGCAAGCCTCAAACATCGTGCGCCGAAACGCTGTGCAGGAGGTTGGAAATGGAAAATGCAGATGGAAGCGCTCCAGGGAGGGCGCGAGCTATGCAGTCAGAAACGGGGCATGCCCGGGGGTAAGAAAAATCACGCCCCCGCATGCGTCAACTCGGGGGCGTGCAGACAAACTGACCAGCTCAGGGTTGCTCATAAAAAACATAGGTCGAAAATTCAGCCACCTCGAAATACACCTTTTTTTCATTCCCGTCGGTTTGGCCGTTGAGATTGACATCCTGGACCCCATACCCGAAACGATACCCCCTGGCTTGGCTGTCCGCAGTGCCGTAGGCAGTGGAGAGTTTGTCTATCTTGATGAAGCGGTGGACGAGCTTCTCCCCGGCAAAGACTTCGAGCACGCCATTGGTCCCTGTCCAGTTCTGGATGGACCGGCCAAGCTGGTTCTGGGCTTCCTGGGTGCATCCCAGAATTCCGGCCAAAAGAAAAATAGCGAACATCAAACGCATGATATCCTCTCCTGTTCATCGTTACTCAGACAAAATTATCTGTGTCGATTCGCCGAGTTGATTACAACGCTCTTTCCTTTCTATTCATTTTAGTCCACCCCGGAACCATGTCCCAGGCTTTTCTCAGGAAATCCTCATGCTGATCAGACATGGGGTTGAACTCCCGCAACCGTGCCTTGAATTTCGACCCATGATTGCGATGCTGCACGTGGCAGAGTTCATGAAGAATGACATGGTGCACCACGTCCGAGGGCAAAAAGAGAAGTTTCGCGTTCAGGCTGATGCATGAACTGGGGGAGCAGCTTCCCCAGCGGGTGATCTGGTTGCGGATCTGAACCTTGCTGACCTCGACATCGTGATGCCCGGCCAGGTCCCGAAAAACAGGGACCAGCCAACGTTTACCCTGGTCCACAAGCCACCGCTGCAGCAGGGAAATACCCCCCATTTCAGCACCCGGAGGGAGGCGCAACTGCAGAACGCCCTCACCGGCTCGCAACTCCGTGCTGGCGCCCATGTCACGGCAAA
>ERZ1645192.4596-NODE-4596-length-10896-cov-5.471266_pt1 | contig 10896 bp, 10 predicted proteins | sample MGYA00575354_ERZ1645192 | MGnify/ENA primary metagenome ERZ1645192 (study PRJEB40844, sample SAMN11349763) | freshwater sediment metagenome | isolation source: river sediment | host: Sediment | place: India: Faizupur Khadar , New Delhi | collected 2017-02-21 ...
AAGAAGGAGAAGATAGTTGAAAGAAAAATTATTGTTGTTAATAAAAATTCAGGAATGCGACTCGCAGCTGGTTAAATTGTCCGCGAAGAAAAAAACACTGCCGGTGGATATTGAAAAGCTGAGTAAGGAATTTAATTCGTTTGAGGAAGGCATCAAGAAAAATAAAACTCAGTATGATGAACTTAAGGCACGTCACGTGGAAAATGAAAACAAGATTAAAAAAATCAACGAGGGCATTGTCAAAACGAAGGAAAGAATGCTGGAGGTAAAAAATAATAAAGAATATCAGGCGATGCTCAAGGAAATAGAAACCGCGGAATCATCGCGTGGAGAAGTGGAATCCTCGATCATCTCTTTACTGGAGGAATTAGACAAACTTTCTGTTTTAGTGAAGAAAGATGAAGAAATTTTAAAACAGGGCAGGAATAAATACGAACAGGAAAAGAAAGTGTTGGAGGATGAATTAAATGCCGTTGATTCTGATGCTGTAACCTGGGGCCAGAAAAGAGTTGAATTGCAGAAAAATATTCCTGATGATTTGATATCACAATACGAAAAAATCAAGAAAAGAAATAAGGGGATCGGCGTTACTTCCGTTTGGAAAGCAACATGCAATGGATGTCACATGAATATTCCCCCTCAGCTTTATAATGAATTACAAAAATCAGAAGAATTGTTTAGTTGTCCCAATTGCAACCGCATCATATATTTTCAGGAAATAGAGAAGCCGATTTAGAATATATATGGCGGAAATAATTTATAAATTATTCAGCGATGGCGCATGCCGCGGTAATCCCGGGATAGGCGGCGCCGGCGCTGTCATCACGGATGTTGCTGAAAATGTTCTTTGGGAAGGCAAAGAATATCTTGGACATTGCACCAACAACATTGCAGAGTACAAAGCGCTTATCCTGGGACTCCGAGGCGCACGTTCTCAGGGTTATAAAAATCTTCACGTTTATATGGATTCGGAACTTCTAGCCAAACAAATCAGCGGAGCTTACCGCGTCAAGAATGCAAATCTGCAAATTCTAATGAAAGAAGTCCGCGATCTGCTGGGATCTTTTGACCGTGTTGAAGTCAAGCATGTCCCGCGACTGCACAACAGCCATGCCGATCATCTGGCCAATCTGGCGATTGATGAAAAATAATAAATGAAAAATTCAACTTTATTTTAAACGATAATGTTTTGTGATAAAAGATCCATGGACTTGTTTTGAGCAGCAAAGGACCCTACAATCAATGCCGTGATCTTAACAAGTTCATGTAAAAGAGCAATACGTATTTATACGGTTTTGCAACTGCTGATCAATACAATTCTGATTATTTCTGTGATAAAAATGCATTTGATGAATGATTGATTGGATATTTTTATTGGATGAAGAAAAAAAGCACGTATCTATTTGTCATTATTTTGATAACGGTTTGTTGTGTCACCTTCGGCCGTATAGCGAAGAATGATTTTGTTGTCTATGATGACGATGGATATATTGTCCAGAACGATCATATCCATTCCGGATTGAATTTTCAAAGTATGCAGTGGGTATTGACGGAGATTGTTAAAGGCCAATGGCATCCTTTAACAATGTTCTCTCATATGCTGGATTGGACCCTTTTTGGATCAGACGCTTCCGGTCATCATCTTATCAGTCTGCTTTTGCATATCTGCTCCGTGATTTTCTTGTTTCTGTTTTTAAACAAAACAACACGTCGCATCTGGTCTGCTGTATTTGCTGCCGCTTTTTTTGCTCTTCATCCCCTAAGAGTTGAATCTGTAGCATGGGCTGCTGAACGAAAAGATGTCCTAAGTATGTTCTTTGGGATGTCTTCTCTTTATGCTTACGCCATTTATACCGAAAAAACCAGAATCACAAATTATCTTTTGTGCTTAATATTATTTACTTTTGCTCTGACTTCAAAAGCTATCGTGCTTACATTGCCTTTTGTTTTTTTGCTTATGGATTATTGGCCTCTTCATCGTTTCCAGAAAGCGTTGTCCGCTTTTGATGAAAATCGCAGTCAAATGATAGGTCGGCTGATATGGGAAAAATTGCCTTTTATTTTTCTGACAATTGTTTCAAGTATAATAACTTTCTGGGCCCAAAATAGAGAAAATGGTCTGGTAGAATTTAGAGTTCTTTCTTTTACCGAGAGGTTATCTCACTCCATTATTTCCTATATTGCTTATCTTGGTAAAATATTCTGGCCTGTTGATCTGGTCGTATATTATCCTTATAATTATTTATCTATTTCTTCCGGGAAAGTATTGATTGCTGTAATCATGATTATATCAATTACAGCCACGGTTTTTTATTACAGAAAAAAATGCCTTATTTATCCATCGGGTGGTTTTGGTATCTGGGAACACTATTGCCAGTCGTTGGTCTTGTTCAGGCCAACAGTCAGGCAATGGCCGACCGCTATACTTATTTCCCGTCTATCGGTATTGCGGTAATTCTGGCCTATGGCATGCCCTCTCTCATTCAAAGCACAGTCATGAGAAAAAAAGTTTTATTTCCGGCAGGGGTATTATGGCTGACGATCATTGCTTTCTTATCCTATCATCAATGCGGTTACTGGAAAAACGCTTTTGAACTCTGGAATCATACTATTAAGGTGACAAAAAATAACTATCTGGCTTATCAATATCGGGGCATTGCTTATGGTCAAACAGGTCAATACCGGTTGGCCATAGACGACTTCAACGAGGCGTTAAATTTGAATAAATATTATAAGGGATACAATAATAGAGGATTTGCTTACGCGAATCTGGGGCTGTATCAGCAGGCTATCGCGGATTACAGCGAAGCCATACACCTTCGGCCCGATTATGTGAAAGCCTATTACAACAGAGGATATGCTTATTTAAGTCAGCGGAACAATGAACTTGGCTGTCATGATGCGCAAAAGGCCTGTGCATTGGGAAACTGTGTATTGTTGGAATGGGCTGAAAAAAAAGGTTTGTGCCGCTGAAGAAAATTTTTCTTACTTATAGAGATTTGCTTTTGTAATTTTGTTTTGTGATGATTGCGAGATTATCCCGGTGAATCACTTCGTCGTAGTCCTTATTCCCCAAGACTTGTTTGATTTGAGTCGTTTTCAATCCCTTGATTTTGTTGATTTGCTCGGAACTGAAATTTACCAGGCCTTTGGCCAGGATAGAGCCATCACACCCCACGCAATTTACGGCATCGCCAATGTCAAAATTTCCTTCCACGTCAATAATGCCCGACGGAAGAAGGCTTTTCCCTTTTTCCAGCAACGCTTTTTGGGCGCCGTCATCAATAATGAGTCTGCCGCGCGGACGTAGGGTGAACGCTATCCAGTATTTTTTGCTGTTCAAACGATTTGCCATGGGCAGAAATAACGTGCCGATTTCTTTGCCGGCCATAATGGCCGTCAGGACGTTATCTTTTTTACCTGGGGCGATGATGCAGGGGATACCGATGGCGGTTACTTTCTTGGCTGAAAGGATTTTACTTTTCATCCCTCCCGTTCCGGAGGAAGACGTTTCTTCGGTGGCGGCCGCTTCAATGTGTTCGGAAAACTCGCTGACCGTACGGATCAGTTTTGCTTTTTTCGATACCGCCGGATTGCAATCATAAAGACCCTCCGTGCTGGTCAGATTAATGAAAAGGTCGGCTTCAATGATGTTGGCAATCATCGCGGCCAGATTGTCGTTGTCGCCGAATTTTATTTCATCAACGGCGACCGTATCATTTTCGTTGATAATGGGAATGGTGCGCCATTCCAGCAGCGTGGAAAGCGTGTTGCGAATATTTAGATATCGCTGACGGTCCGTTAAATCGGCAAGGGTCAAAAGAATCTGGGCGACGTAATGACCGTTTTTTTCAAAGGCCTTGGAATAAACACGCATCAGTCGTCCCTGTCCGATGGCCGCTGCGGCTTGTTTTTCGGGGATGCTTTTGAGTTGTTCCGTTATTTTCATGCGATGCTTGCCCGAGACAATGGCACCGGACGTCACCAGGACTATGGAATACCCCTTGTCGGCGAGATCCGACATATCCTGAACCAGCGAATCAATGATTTTGAGATCGAGACCGTCATCTCCGGTCAACACCGCTGAGCCGATCTTGACGAGGACCTTTTTTACATTTTTCAGTATTTCCTGACGAGCATTTTCCATGGTTGTATCCATGTTTCGTTAACTGAAATGTTTGACGATTTGATTCAGTATTTCTTTTATTCCCTCTCCTGTGACCGCCGAGAAAGGATGTAATATTATGCCTTTTTTCTTGAATAGAGCAACTTCTTTTTTGACGCGTTCCTTGACATCAGGAAGATCAATTTTATTGAGCGATACAATTTGCGGCTTCTCTATCAACTCCGTATTGTAATTTTTCAATTCCTTGTTAATGGTCGTAAAGTTTGACCAGGCATCGGTGTGGGGCTCCACGGAAATATCAATGATGTGCAGTAATACGGATGTCCTTTCCACGTGTTTTAAAAATTTGTCGCCCATCCCCAAGCCTTCATGGGCTCCCGAGATCAGTCCCGGTATATCGGCAATAACAAAACTTTTACCGTCTGAATATTTTACAACGCCCAGATGCGGTGTCATGGTGGTGAAAGGGTAGTCGGCAATTTTGGGTTTGGCGGCGGATACCCGTGAAATAAACGTGGACTTTCCGGCATTGGGAAAACCGATGATTCCAACGTCCGCCAAAAGTTTTAATTCCAGTTTAAGGGTGAATTCCTCACCCTCCATGCCTTCCTGGGCGAAACGGGGAGTTTGATGTGTTGATGTTGTGAAGTGAGCATTGCCTTTGCCGCCGATGCCTCCGCGTGCGACGATGAAAGTTTGTTCCGCTTGCGACAAATCCGCTAATTCCTTGCCCGTTTCAAAATTTTTAACGATAGTTCCCACGGGGACTGGTACCACCAAGTCTTCCGCGCTTTTCCCCGTTCGGTGATTCCCCGAACCATGTCCGCCGTTTTTGGCGGTTTGATGCTGCTTGTATTTTAAATCCAACAACGTGTGGTGGCTTTCCGTGGCTTTAAAAATCACGTCGCCACCTTTGCCGCCGTCTCCGCCGTCCGGACCGCCCTTGGGCACAAACTTTTCCCTACGGAAACTGACACAGCCGCTTCCGCCATGACCGGCCTTGACATATATTTTGACTTCATCGACAAATTTCATAAATACTTTTTATAGTAAATATTATTTTGAAATGACATTATCTATTGCTGGTATTCAAAAATCCCACGTCGCTATCGCTCCTGGGATAATTCCGCTAACGCTTCGAGCTTCGTCCTGGTAAAACGGACTCGCTCTTAGCGAGCGTCATTAAAAACAAAAGGCGCTTAGGTGTAAGCGCCTTTTTTAAATCAATATTTTTGATTGCAATTCCTTATGCTGCGTAAACGCTTACTTTTTTCCTTGTTTTATCCAATCTTTCGTATTTTACCACACCATCAATTAATGAAAAAATGGTGAAATCTTTTCCCAATCCCACGTTATTGCCCGGGTGAATTTTTGTTCCAACCTGCCGCACAATGATAGAGCCGGCGTTGATTTTTTCTCCGCCGAAAACCTTGATGCCGCGTCTTTGAGCGTTGCTGTCTCTACCGTTGCGGGAGCTTCCCTGACCTTTCTTATGTGCCATGACGTCCTCCGCTTATGCCGTAATCTTTGTTATTTTCATGCTGGTTAAATTTTGACGATGTCCGGTTTTCTTGTGAAAACCTTTGCGTTTTTTCATATGATAGACAATTAATTTCGGACCTTTTTTCTGAGCCAAAATCTGCCCCACCACCTTGGCGCCCTTTACATAGGGTTTGCCAACTTTAATTTCTTTATCGTCGGAAACCATCAGGACTTCATTGAAAATGACTTCATTGCCCTTGTCTCCGGTCAGTTTTTCCACAGATAAAACATCACCTTCGGTTACTTTGTGCTGTTTTCCCCCTGTTTTTATTACCGCGTACATAACGTATCCTTCTTGAATATAGAATTAAGACTGGCACTTATAGACAAAATGTTTTCTTTTGTCAATAAAATTTAAGGATTTATGAAAAATATTTTTCCGGAAGGGCAATGAACAGATAAGCTCTTGAAATAACATTATAAAATATTTCCGAAAGAAACGAACCTCTAACCGGAATTCATTATTGATTATTCAAAACCTGTAAACATAAAGATTGTTGAAATAATAATGAATTTAAGGTTATATAGATGACACTTTGCCCTGAAATCACACGAAGAAAAGGATATGATCATATGGCTGTCGTTTCTCTGCAAAAATGTGCGCAATACGACAATCAAGAACTGAAGAATAAGATCCTTGCCGGCTTGTACCAGATAGAATTCGATCTTGCCGAATTAAAGAACAAACGGGTATGCTTGAAGCCGAATCTTCTGATGCCGATGAGTCCCGAACGGGCTGTCACTACCCATCCCGAAGTTTTCCGTGCCGTTGCTGAAATTGTGCGTGATTATACGAAGGATATTGTCTTGATTGAGTCCCCCAATATTTTCCCGCTGAAACCAACCATCAAAAAAGCAGGCCTGGGCGGAATTATCGACGATCTAAAAATAGAAGTTGCCGACATTAACATCACGGAAACGTTGCGGTATGATTCAGCCAATCGTTACAAACACATTGATATTTCCAAGGCGTTTTTTGATGTCGATTACATCATTAACATGCCCAAGCTCAAATCGCATGGGTTTACCAATTATACCGGTGCCGTTAAAAATCTGTTCGGCGCCATGCCCGGTTTAAGCAAATCCCGGATGCACATGAGAGCTCCAAGCCAGATGGAATTCAGTCAGTTCCTGCTGGATCTTTACGGCGGCCTGCTGAACGGATTTGCCAAACCGAAAAAATTTATCCACATCATGGATGCTGTTATCGGCATGGAAGGCGAGGGACCGGGCCCTTCAGGCAAACCGAAAAAAATCGGCGCCATTATTGTAAGCGACGATGCCGTGGCATTGGATTACATCGCTGTCAGTCTGATTGGTTTGGATGTGAATAAAGTGTTCACGGTGACAGAAGGATTCAAACGCGGGTACGGAGTGAGATCACCGGACGATATTCAATTGAAGGGTGAACCTCTGGAGGCCATGCGGATAAATGATTTTAAAGCGCCCAAGAGCGTTGTCCGTGGCGGTGGCATCTGGCCCTTGACGTCGCCAATCGTCAAAAATCTTTTTGTGGAAAAACCCGTGCCGAAAGCCGCGATCTGTACACTCTGTTATAACTGCCTGACAGTTTGCCCGGCGGGCGCCATTGTAAAAGCGGATCAGGCGAAAGTTCCCAAATATAATTATAATCAATGCATCAGATGTTTTTGCTGCATGAAAACCTGTCAGGAAGCAGCCATTGAACTGAAAAAAGGGATTCTGCAATGGTTGATGCCGACATGACCGGACAAAAGAAAGATCTTTGATTTTACGAAATCCCACTTAGCTTCGCACGTGGGATAATTCGTCCAACAAATTTCAGTGCGCCTATAGTGACCTTTAGGTTATACGCTTCTGAAATTTGGGACTCATTACAACTTACAGATATTATTACACCTATAGTGACCCCATGGTGCCCTTTAGGGTATTGAGGTTATGCGTTTATAATATCTGAGTTTCATTAAAAATTGGAGGTTAATAATGAAAACGAATTCTTCTGTAGTACTTATCAGCGGATGTTCGACCGGAATAGGCCGGGCGCTGGCAAAGGAATTTGCTTCCCGTAACTGGCAGGTATTTGCCACCGCCAGAAAAACATCAACCATTGATGATTTAAAAGCTCCCAATGTGGAAATAGCGGCTCTGGATGTGACCGATGAGACATCCATCAAGGCCTGTGTGGATTTCGTCATGGCGAAATCCGGCCGCATTGATATGCTGATTAACAACGCGGGGCTTCTTTTGATCGGGCCTCTGGTAGAACTGGAAATCAGTGAACTGCGACGTCAATTCGAAACCAATGTGCTCGGTTTGGCCGCGCTCACCAAAGCCGTCGTGCCGCATATGATAAAAAAGAAATCCGGTAAAATTGTCAACATCAGCAGCATATCAGGGGTGTTTAATACGCCGTTTGCCGGAGCATACTGTTCGACAAAAGCAGCCGTTACATCGTTTTCCGATGTGCTCCGCATGGAGCTGGCGCCATTCGGCATTCAGGTGATTACCGTACAGCCGGGAGGAATCCAATCAAGCTTGTCCGATAACGCGGACAAGGAACTCGAACGTTTCAAAAAGACGCCTTACGGTCCGATACAGGAATTTATCGTCAAACGGGCGCATATGTCGCAGGAAGGCGCAACACCCGCTGAAGATTTTGCGAAACAACTTTTTGATAAGATTTCTCGTGAAAAAGCGCCGAACTTTATCCGTCTGGGAAAAAGTTCAACCCTGCTTCCGCTTCTTGCCAAACTTCCCCGCGCCTTCACCGACAAGTTGCTCAGTAAAAAATTGGGTCTGAACAAACTTTAGGATATAAATAAGAACTTGACATTCAGATTGTTTTTTAATAATTGGAATTTAAGTCTTCACACAAACAACATTTTCCAATGCACCACTGAACAGAATTAAAGTATTACGTTGCTTTATAATGTTTTGCCCAAAAAGAACATGATACCTTTTCAGATTTAATAAATTTTGGAGGTGTTTTTATGTCCGGACGTTTCTTTACATTTCCATGGAAGAAGCTTTTACCTGCATTTTTATCAACGTTGATTTTTATCAGCACATTACTTTTTTATTCCAGCGTATATTCCGGCAGTGAGCAAACCGGCATCACCATAGAGGATGATCCAACTATGCTTGCGCTTAATCCTGTAACCGACAGGGCTGTAATAACACACGGGCATTCCAATACCAATTCGGTTTCCATTGTTGATCTGAACATAAACCAAATCATCACCGAACTGCCCGTGGCAAAATTGCCGGAAGGCGTGGCGATAGATACGGTTGAAAATATTGCCGTCATCACCCATGAGAATGAGCGCCTGCTGACGTTTATTGATTTAAATACAAACAATGTCCTTGCCACTCTGAATGTAACTACCAAGCCGGGCAACATAGCCATCAATTCCGAAACGCATATTGCAGCCATTACCAGTTCCATTAATAAAGACGTTGTATTCGTTGATTTGAACACGCGGACCGTTGTGGCCCAGACGGACGTCGGAATAAAATCCGGTGATGTGGCAATTGATCCCCAACGCAATATCGCCCTCGTGCTCAATAAAAACAAAAACAATCTCAACATCATCGATATGGACAATTATACCCTAAGCGAATCCATTGCGTTGAATAAAAAACCGCAGACCATTGATGTCAATCCGGAAACCAATACCGCCGTAATCACCAATTACCAGGACAAAAGCATAACCATTGTGGACTTGTTAACAAAGCGGCTTGTGACAAAATCATTGGGAACCTTTCCGCTGGATGTGGCAATCAATACCATAGACAACCGGGCAGTCATCTTGTGTGACAAAGACAAAAAACTTCTCCTTTTAGACTTAAATACAAACGAAATCATAAAAACCTATTCTCTGCCTCGTCATCCCAAAAGCGTAGCGATAAACAGTAACCTCAATACCGCCATCGTTGCCGACGACGAAACAGACAGCTTGACCCTAATCCCCTTGCCCCTTTCCGCTCCTCTGCCGAAAATCAAAATTACGTCGCCATCGGACAACGCTCAAATTTCTTCCAATACCGTGGATGTTTTAGGAACGGTGGAAAACAGCACAAACGTAACCGTGAATGATATTGTTTCTTTAGTGAGCGGGAACATTTTTTCATCAAAACTGACGTTAGAGCAAGGGGAGAACACGATTTTTGCTATTGCCACCGATCAATACGGCCGCACCGCCAGCGATGATATCACTGTCAATATCATCGTGCCGGTTAAGGGCACGGTGACCGGTACCGTCATCAACGGTTTAAGCGGCAGCCCGATATCTTCGGCGATAGTAACCATTACCGATGCGCAGGGCAATACGCAGACCATACCGACCGTTGCATCAGGTGCATTTACTGCCCAGGTGGCCGAAGGCGCTTATTCAGGAACGGTCATCAAGCCCTGGTATTTGCCATTTTCTTTTGCCGGTTCCGTTGCCATAGGACAAACGAATGTCATTAATGCTCCTCTGACACCGATACAACCGGTGATCAGCAATATTAACGTGACAGATATTACGGAAAGCACGACCAAGATAAACTGGACGACGGACCAACCCACGCAAGGACGTGTCGAATACGGAACAACAACATCATACGGAGCAGCCGTGCCCGATTTACTGGAAGGCACGACACACAGTGTAACAATGACCAATCTGATGCCATCAACGACTTATCATTTTCGTGCTGTTGCCACATCGAGTAATGGCACAACAACTTATTCTTCGGACAATTCGTTTAAAACAAACGGCCGGATATTTATTACGATTGACACACCGGTTAACGGCTCCGATATCAGCGGCAACAGTGTGATGGTTACGGGTGCGATCAATAACGCGGCTAATGTGGAAACCGGTGTAACGGTAAACGGCATGGCCGCCGTTCTTAACAACAATCAATTCGTCGTCAGCAACGTGCCACTTAATGCGGGACAAAATACCATCACTGTTACGGCAACGGATGTCAACGGAACAACAGCAACCAAATCCATAACCGTCAATGTAACTATCCCAGAAAACTTCATCACCCTCAGCGCTTATCCGGAATCAGGGACGGCGCCGCTTACAGTTTCATTTGTAGTTTCAGAACACTTATCAAATTCAATTCTGAACTATCAGATAGATTTTAATGGTGACGCTATAATAGATTACTCGGGTACAACATTTGATAATATAAATTATACCTACACTTCTGAAGGAACCTACCATCCTCAAGTAACGATAATGGACAGCGCCGGTAAC
>ERZ1645192.4598-NODE-4598-length-10893-cov-6.624100_pt1 | contig 10893 bp, 7 predicted proteins | sample MGYA00575354_ERZ1645192 | MGnify/ENA primary metagenome ERZ1645192 (study PRJEB40844, sample SAMN11349763) | freshwater sediment metagenome | isolation source: river sediment | host: Sediment | place: India: Faizupur Khadar , New Delhi | collected 2017-02-21 ...
TGTTGGAAAGACCTGTTCCAGTTTCTTGAAAGGGCTGTTCCCAACGGTCTGACCAGTCAGATACACCGCATTCAGACTGTCAAGGGCAATATCATTTGCCTGGTCAGCAAAATTTCCTCCAAGATAATCAGACCACCTGATAATTGCGCCGGTGGGATCCAGTTTTATAACAAATGCATCATTGGAGCCATGAAGTCTGTCACCATAGGCAAATGGAAGCATTATTGGGAAATTTTCTGAAAACGTATCCCCTGTGACATAAATGTTCTTCAGGGAGTCAACTGCTATTCCCCGGCCAAAGTCTGCATGGTCTCCTCCTAGATACGTAGAGAAGATGATAGATGCATTTCCAGTTGTCTGGTTGATTCCTATTTTCGTGATAAATGCATCCCGGCTATTGTGACAGTATGAACCATTAAATTTCAGGTATGCTGTATTGATGACCGTAGGATTCAATAAAGGAAAATTACAGGACGACGTATATCCGGTCACATACACATCCCCTGAAGAGTCTCTTGCAATATCCATACCATAATCTTCCAGGGTTCCTCCAAGAAGGGTAGAATATTCAAGGTACGGGTCAATTACCAGTGGGTAGGCAGGATCATACTCCCCAATTTCATACCCGACCTCACCATTTTCAAATATCTGGTATGATGACTCAACCTCAATGGAATTTCCATTAATTATCTGGTAGGAATACGGAGCACGCTCGGTCAGATTGCCAAACGAAGTAACTACCTGCAGGGAGCCATCTTCAGTGAGCGATAAACCTTCGTTTCCTCCATATATCAGCCGTATTACACCAGGATCAGCACCTTCCCGGACGGTGAACTCCCGTTTAAGAACCCCCTGCTTCCCGGAATAGGAGAGATCAATTCCTGGAAGAATATCAACATACCGGATGCCCCCATACCAGGGAACATACTGCTGCCAGTCAGACTCGTTCTGACCGATGAGGAAGTTGGCATATCCATCAAGTTTGTCAAATGCCTCAACGGTCACATTCTCTTCTGCGTCTGCAACGGTCACAATAACCGGAGTAGTGACATTTTCTCCACAATCCTCACAATCCCCGGACGGACCACTTACCAGAAGGGCATCTCTGGTAAAATCAAATGAAAATTCAGAACTTTTCACCTGATAGAGAATATCTTCATGTGCCTGTCCGGCGTTTTCGATAAACTGCACCGGATGTGCAGAAATATCAGGAGAACTTCCTTCCTGAGTATCTGCCATCACGGCGCAGCAACAGAGAATACATAAGAGCGCAGTAAGCACTCCTTTTGATATGTTCCGGTTCATCGCATCCTAACCCCCAACTCTACTATTGACCCCATGGTAAAACTCCTGCATATTCTTTTAATTCCGCATTTATCCAAAAATCCCGCTTCAGATAAAATCACCGGATTATGCAGGGGCAGTTCTCCCGTAAGACACCTGTTTTATGCCATGTACAATATGACAAGGATATTTTTTATTGACGTATAATATTTTCTAAAAAATATTAGAGCATCGGTGCGATTATACAAAATTGAAGAAGTTGTAAAACGAGTAGGGAAAACAAAAAGCTTTCCAGATTTGAAATATTTTGCGAAATAAAAGAAGGATGATAAAATAATTTTATCCTTTTAAACTTAAACAGACGATTGCTCTTCTTCTTCAGCTGGAGTGGCTACTTCCCGCCTCATGGATGGGAAGAGGATCACTTCCTTAATTGAAGTGTTACCTGTTATCAGCATAACAAGCCGGTCAATACCAATTCCGACACCGCCGGTCGGTGGCATGCCATACCCAAGAGCATTGACAAAGTCATAATCATGCATCTGGGCCTCTTCATCACCAAGCCGCCGCTTCTCTTCCTGGGCCTCAAACCGCTGCATCTGGTCCAGGGGATCATTCAGCTCAGAGAACCCGTTGGCAAGCTCCATTCCGGCAATGAACAGTTCAAACCGCTCGACAAATCCCTCCTTTTCCCGGTGGGATTTTGCCAGGGGGGAGTTTTCAACCGGGAAGTCGGTGATGAATGTCGGCTGAATCAGCTTATCCTCGACAAGGGCTTCGAAAAAGAGGACCAGCATCTCCCGCTGGGTGTGAACATCGTCAACACCATCAACGCCCTTCTCCTTCCCAATCTTCTTCAGACTCTCCGGATCATGAGCAAAGATATCAACCCCTCCAATGGTCCTGACAGCCTCTTCCATACTCATAACCCGCCATGGTGCAGAATATGAGATGGTGTTCTCCTCAAAAACCACCTCATGTGACCCGGTCACTTCCTGAACAATGCTGCTGATGATGCCTTCGGTCAGCTTCATCATATCAGTGTAATCAGCATATGCCTGGTATATCTCAACCATCGAAAATTCCGGGTTATGGCTGGTATCAATATCTTCATTCCTGAAGTTTTTTGCAACCTCGAAAACTTTTTCAAAACCACCAACAACCAGTCTCTTCAGGTATAATTCGGGAGCAATCCGGAGGTAGAGTTTCTGCCCAAGGAAATTATGGAAGGTTGTGAAGGGCCGTGCATTTGCCCCTCCATAGAGTGGCTGAAGGGTCGGGGTTTCAAACTCAAGAAATTCCTGGCCGGTAAGGTAATTTCTGAGGAGAGAGATGATCCTGCTCCGGGTCCTGAATGTCTCCCGGCTCTCTTCATTGACAATGAGATCCAGGTACCGCTGCCGGTATCGTTTCTCAAGGTTGGTCAGACCATGAAACTTCTCCGGCAGGGAGCAGAGTGTCTTGGTAAGAAGGATCATATCATCGACAAAAATCGAAATTTCCCCTACTTTTGTCTTGAAAATTCTCCCGGTTACTCCTATGATGTCCCCTCTTTCTATGGAGGATTTAAACATCTGGAATCTTCCTTCTGGGAGGGCATCCTTACGGATATATAACTGAATTCTTCCGGTCTCATCGCGAAGGTCAGCAAAGAAGGTCTTCCCATGATCCCGCACACCATACAATCTGCCTGCTGTTATCACCTGTTCTGATGACGGGTCATGCCCTGCCTCACTGAATTCTGACCTGATTTCTGATATTGTATGTGAACGCCTGAACTCATGGGGATACATCGGTACCCCGGCCTCGATTAGCTGCTGACGTTTCGCCAGTCTTTGATCATCAAACTGAATAGATGGATTATCCTGCATGAAAAACTCCGATATTTCAGGTGTTATGAGAGGTCGATATTCACCTCACACCCCATGCCCTGATCTAAACTCTCTACATATTGCCCGGCACGGTATATATCAGCACGGAAAGAAAGAGAAGGGATATCTGTCTTCACACTCTTCTGGAAAAGAGCACAAGCACAATTGCCAGAACTGCGATGATGGCTGGTATTGCCGGTCCCGGAGTCCCTTCTGCTTTTTCCGGTTCCGGCGTGAGGACAGTATTTACCTGAAGAACCTGGCCGGGGATCAGTTCTACCTGTGATGAATAGTCCTGGTATCCGGAGAGGAATAACCGGTAGGTATGTTTCCCTGTGCAGACGGTGTCAATGGTTGCCGGCGTAACTCCCACAAGGGAGCCATCAATATATATCTCTGCACCGGCAGGTTCGGTGTTCAGGATAAGTTTTCCACAGTCCTGCGGCATGGGGCTCGGGTTTAGTCTGGCTGATACCGGCGTGACCTCACCAGCTCGTATATCAACCGTTGTGGAGTAGTCCTCGTAATTTCTGATACTCATATATACGGTGTGCTGACCTGGACTGATACCGGTCAACTCCAGTGGCCTGCCGGTCTCTGTCGTTCCTCTGAACTGATTATCAACAAATACTGAGGCACCCGGGGGATCTGACGTGATGACGAGTGCTCCGTCAGATATTTTTGTCACCGGTTTCAGCGCCGTTTCAATTACCGTTACCTGACGATTACTGACTACGACCCATTGTTCAAAATCTTCATATCCTGCTCTCGTTATGAGGACACGGCGTTTTCCAGGCGGGATATTACCTATCACCGTGTTTGTCGTCCCGGAATATACCCCGTCGACATATACCGATGCTCCGCCAGGGGTTGTACTGACCTGCACTGAACCGGCTCCTGAACGAATCGTCATATTAGCATGAAGCCGCGTCACCTGGCCGGGAAGAACATCAATATTGACCACGTACGGCTCAAAACCGGAGAGAAAGAGCGAGACAAGATGAGTCCCGGTACTGATATCCCGATAAGTCCAGGGAGTCATCTGGCCCATGCCATTATCAACCGTAACTAGGGCACCTGATGGAGAAGATGTCACTTCAAGGGTTCCAAACGGAGAGACCGGGATCAATGAGACTTTTATGGGGACGACCTGACCGGCAGCAGGAGTTCCTGCAATGTTCTGCTCCCAGATCTCAAATCCCTGCATCATAACCCGTATCCGTGTTCCATCCGTCTGATTACGGGCAGGTATCAGTACCGGTGTTTCTCCCATAAACTGGGAACCGATAAAGACATCTCCCCCCTCCGGGACTGATGTCACTTCAAAATATCCTGTTTTCTCTTCTGCTACTACTGCAGGAAAGAGAATACACCATATACAGATACAAAATACAGGAAAACAGATCCTAAAGCTCTGAAGCAAGTGACTCAGCATATTTAACAGAAGAGTATTCGTCTGGGCAGATTATAGAAGATGTGATTGACCAGATTCAGGACTCTGAGATGCTTATATTTTATGGATACATAGCTCAACAAACAGGAAAGCGTCCTGAAGAAGGGTTACTGTCTGGTATCAGGATCCGGGGGGATCTGACAAATGGGGTGCATGAAGGTACTTGTTTTGTGTGTAGTACTTGGGTATATCTGCCTGAGCTCATGCGCTATTACGGCAGATACTGCATCCCTGGCATTTTCTGATGACACAACCATTGTCTCCTGTGTCGGTGCCCTGCAGACCGAAGGGGATCTTCTGGTCAGAAGCAATGGGATACGTGAGGTATTTGGCTCATCAGGAAAGAGCATAAAAGTGGGAGTTATCGCAAATGGTGTCGAATCCCTGGAACTGTCCCAAAGAATGGGTGAGCTGGGACCTGTTACCATCTTCGAGAGGGGGACTGGTGATGAAGGGACTGCAATGCTGGAGATTATCCATGACATCGCACCTGATGCAGAACTGTATTTTCATGCGTATGGAGGTAACTCTGACGAATTTAAACGTGCAGTCTCCACGCTTGCCGATGCAGGATGTCGGATCATCTGTGATGATCTCTATTTTTTCAGGCAGCCATTTCTCGAAGATGGTGACGTTGCAGATCATATCAGGGAGGTTTTAAAATCCCATCCGGATTGCATCTATGTGACCGTTTCAGGCAATTTTGCCTCACTTCATTATCAGAAACCCTGGAAGCCGGGACTCAGTATCGGACCAGACCAGACGGTCCATGACTTTGGTGATGGCAACTCTGCTGTTCCCATGGTGCTCAAACCCGATGATGAGGTGATTATTACCCTGCAATGGGATGATCCGTGGGGAGGAGCGGTGCATGACTATGACCTCTTCCTCACTGATCCAACTCGGGGCGAGGTTGTCGGTACAAGTATGAATATCCAGGATGATACCGGAGAACCATTTGAGCACCTGGTTTTCAGAAATGAGGTGAATGAATCCAGGCGGGTGTCTTTATCAATCATTCGAAACGGAGAAAATATCACCCCCAGTATTCTTGAGATGTATATCAGAAATATCGATGCACGCCAGGTAGAATCAGGTATCGTGAAGGATCCAGCGGATTCAATCTTTGGACATGCAGCACTTGAAGAAGTGGTGACAGTCGGATCAGTCGGGATCGAAACACCGTATTTGATCTCGCCAGATTCATCACAGGGGCCGGTTACAATCCGGATTCCAGAGCCATCCAGACGGTGGAAACCTGATATCTGTGCACCAACAAATGTGCAGGTCAGCGGTGCCGGAAGTTTTCCCGTTCCGTTCCCCGGAACAAGTGCAGCAGCACCCCATGTTGCCGGAGTCATTGCACAACTGCTGAGCTCGTTCCCGGATGTCTCACGGGATGACCTGATAAAAGCGTTGTACTCCAATGCATTTGATCTGGGAGAACCGGGCTGGGACCCCACCTATGGATATGGGCTGATAGATGCCGTAAAAGCGTTTCAGTACCTGTTGGAAAGCCGAAATATTGGGTAGTGTCTGTTCATTCGTGCATCCTCTTCTCACCCCTGTGGCATCACACCTTAAACACCGATCTGATTTGCATGTCAAGATGCTCTTTTGGAAGCGCTCCTGATACCTGGTGAATGACCGAACCATGCTGAAAGAAAAACAGGGACGGTATCGCAGAAATTCCATACTGATATGCAATCTGCTGGTTTTCATCAGTATTACATTTGGCAAACCGGATTCTCCCGGCATACTCTGCCGCCAGCTGTTCGACAACCGGAGAGAGCATCCTACAGGGGCCACACCAGGGAGCCCAGAAATCAACGATAAGATTCGGGTTTTCGCGGACTATCCTGGAAAAATTTTCCTGCGTGATGATAAGAATTCCTTCATGACCCGATGGCGGGGTCATTATGCGCTGTTTGATCTCCTCCATTCTTTTTGCCCGTAACCGCTCAAGTTCCTCATCCATAGAGGATGATTGGCGTGGTGTCTGTTTAAAAATTCTCATCAAAGAAACGATAGATATATATGCCAATCCGATAGACATTCATATCCACTTTTAGCGAGGTGGGGTAGTCAGGATATCCCGACGGGCTCATAACCCGTAGACCGATGGTTCAAATCCATCCCTCGCTATACTTCTTTTCGGGTATTATTTTCATGATTCCTGATATTTCCCAGTGTTGCACTCAGGCTATCAGGAAGGCAGGGCTATCAGAAAAGACCTGTTCATTGAGAAAAAGGAATCTTGTCATCAAAGACAGAGAGAACACCAGCATCCCCTTTTTTTTCGTTACCCTACATGATCTCCGCCAGGTTCTCATCTGGGACGCTTCGAATGAGGCTGAGCTCATTGATTCGGTTAAAAAGGAACTCATAACTCATCTGAAAAATTCGGGTGCGTGTGCAGGATATCTTATTCGTGATGGTAATCTCACCCAGATAATTAACAGGCAGGAAAGAGTCCCGGAATTTTGCAATCCAACCGAGATCCTTCCGGATCTCATCCATAACGGCATCCTGTGTGAATCTGCTGATGTTTCAGAATCCCTCGACACATACCTGGATGCCTTACACAGGACGTTGTCCGGGGTATTTTACCGGAGTTATGGAGAGAGTGATCGGGAGAGACGGGAGATGCTTGTCCTTTCCGGTATCCTGGAAACATTTACAACGAAAATTTTTGAGAGTATCAGGATTGATCTTAACACGGTCCCTGAACATTCCTGTATCCGTCATCTTGTGACTCTTGGATCTGCCATCCCAGGGTATCTGAAAGACGAACCTCCTTGCTTTCTTGATCCGGGCACCCATTCCATGATGGTGAGAGAAGGGTGCTCTGTCCCGGTTCCTGAACCACTCCGGATACATCTCATTGACCCGGTCATTCTCATTCGTGCGTTCAGCCGTCTGATGAAGCGAATAAGAGATCGACACAAACGAAAGAAGGACCATATTGCCTGTGACTGTGATATCTCATCTCTGATCTCATCCCCGGTCTTTTTCCACGTAATGAGGTGTATGAAGAAATCAGAAGGAAATAAGGCTATCATTGATCCGCAATCAGGCAATGGTGAATTATTGCTCCTCCTTCTCAGATTGCATACCGGAGAGGAGACTTCACCCCTTGACCGGTTTTCCAGGGTTGCAGATACTATCTTCTGTTCAGACCCCTCTTTTTCTTCGGTTCTGCTTACAAGGTTTGGACTGATTTTACATGCAATCGATGGTGATTTCCTGCACCCGGACCTCTTTGAGCCCTGTCAGAAGGAAAAGATGGATGCCTTCCGGTCACACATCAGGGTAGGAAATTCCCTTTTTACCAGAGAGATTATGGATGAATATCTCTCAGAGCAGGAGGCAGAAGCAGCCTTTCACTCATTGAGACCGTCTGATGCGGACTGGCTGGCAGGCGTTTCAGACCGCCCGGCCATCCTCATCACCGCCCCATGCAGACAAAAAGCCTTGAGAAATCCTGAAATACGCCAGTACCTGTGTAAACACTTTTCATCCTACTCATATGATGCAATGACTGCACTGTATTCTGCTGAATATGCAATCAGGATGCGATATGATTCATACATTTTTCTGCCATCGGGATGGCTTTCTGACCTGCATGCCGGTCCATTCAGGAAGATGGTCAGGAGAAGCAGAGTAACTCAAATAATCCACGAGGAGCATTCACCGGATCGAGACCTGTCCGACACCTGGTCATGCCTCTGTGCAGGGGAAGTTTCCCCATCAATCGGGATCACCCGGTTTACGGATACCGGGAATGAGATATCCTATTGTCTGAACCGGGATGATCTTCCGGAAGAAGATGGCTGGAACCTTGACGATCCGTTGGAAAGAGAGATTATAAGCTGCCTCATGAAAGATTCGGTATCACTCTCGGAGTACTGTCTTGGGGCCCTCTATAAGCCTGGAGACCTGTCCGAATTGGATCATGGGAGTCATGAGGGAGAGTGCTGGATATCAATACAAAACACTCCTGGCGGGCTGCTGATTACATCTGGAGATCTGCCTGATAAGACTGCAGATATCATCATCAAGGGGCCGGATGACTACCTGGAAGGCCTGCTTATATCACCGCTCATCAGGTGGTACTGCAGGTATATGAACAGAAACCAGTCTCAAGTTCATTCTGAACATCTCATCTCTGCTATCCCGGTTCATCAGCCGGACTGGTTTTCACCGGAAGAGAAGGAGCACGTCAGGCATATATCCGAATCCTTACATGAACGGGCCTTTCTCATCCAGAAACGTGAGTATGTCAGATCCTTTCATGATAAAGAGCGAATCAGAAAAAAACTGCATCAGATTGAAGGGAAGGTGAACAAGGGGGTATGTTCCTTATACCAGATCCCCGGATATCTGCAGGACCGGCTCCTCACACCAGAGGGGGAATAATTCATCACTTCCGGAGATAATCATCTCTTATATGATTATCAGGCAGTTTTTCATCCCGGGGATTGCTCACAGTTCATACCTTCTTGGCGGGGTTTCCTCTTGTATGATCATTGATCCGACCAGGGATCCGGACATCTATATTGAGGCCGCTAATGAGGAAGGATTCAAAATAACCGGAATACTCGAGACACATCTTCATGCAGATTTTATTTCCGGCCATCTTGATCTGCATGAAAGAACAGGTGCGCCGATATATGCCCCAAAAAGTGCCCAATGCGAATTTCCCCATAATCCCATCAGTGAGGGAAGCACAATCACCCTTGATGACTGTTCCATCTCCGTCATCGAGACACCAGGCCATACCCCCGAGCATGTCAGTTATATTGTTACCCACCTGAGCAGGGGAGATGAACCGGTTGCTCTTTTTCCCGGAGATACGCTCTTTGTCGGTGATGTCGGAAGGCCGGACCTCTTTCCCGGACGTGCCCATGAGCTTGCTTCAGCATTGTATGACTCCCTGCATGAGAAGATCATGAGACTGCCGGACCACTGCGAGGTCTATCCCGCCCATGGTGCCGGATCATTCTGCGGCAGATCACTATCTGCAAAACGGACCACAACCATCGGGTATGAGCGTAGGTTTAACCAGGCGCTCCAGATTCAGGATAAAGAAACGTTCATCAATGAACTTACGAGAAATATGCCACCTTCCCCTGACCACTTCAGTCGGTGTTCTGACATTAACCGGAGGGGGCCCGCTCTCGTTTCATCATTACCGCCAGTCAGGGGAGTCAACCCACGGAAGGGAAGAGAACTCCTATCGAAGGAGTCATGCGAGGTGCTTGATACCCGGCGATATGATGCATTCGGATCTGTCCATATCCCGAAGAGCTGGAACATCGATGGTGAGATGAACTTCTCAACATTTTCCGGGTGGGTTATTCCTCCTGACCGGGACATCCTGCTCACTGTTCATCGCCAGGAGGAGATAGCGAAGTTAATTCCCATGCTCCACCGGGTGGGCATTGACCGGATTATCGGGTATGCTGAGGGAGGAGTCACCGGGTGGGCTCTGGCCGGAAATGAACTGGACCACGTCCAGACGATAACTGTCCACGAATTACATGGACTATTGAAGAGCGATAAGGATCTTGTGGTTCTGGACGTCAGAACAGGAGGAGAGTATGCCGGGTATCATATTCCCGGATCAGTAAATATCCACTGGCCTGATCTCCGGACGCGGTGCTCGGAACTCTCCAGGGAGCACCGGATCGCTGTTTTGTGTGCCACCGGATCACGGTCTTCCATGGCCTGTAGTATACTGAAAAGAAATGGCTTTTCACATATTCTCAATGTAGCGGGGGGATATACCGGATGGATTGCGGGAGGATTTCAGTAACAGGACAGGATCACTTTTTCTTTTCCATGTATTCCTGGATCTTCTTCTCTTCCCAATCTTTTCCAAGCATCTTCTCATTTCCAAAGACATCATAAGCCTGCCATACCACGGCGATTCCCCAGAAGATGGTTACCCAGTAAAACCACAGACTATCCGGGCTTATTATCAGATTTATGGCGATGAGAATGGCATTAATGACGATGAAAAAGCCAAGGTGCTGATAAAAACCTCTGAGTTTTGTAACCTTTCTTCGTGCTTCGTGATACTCTTCGCTCTGGTCCATACCATGATATTGACCGGGGAATTAAGAAAATTATCGGAGAAAGAGCGCTTGATTTTCGAAAGTAGAACAATGAATACCCGGATTATGCTTAAAAATCAGTAAATTACTGAAAGATTGAACAAAAATGAGCAGGCCTGGACCGGGAATTGAACCCAGATCGAGGGAACCACAATCCCTTAGGATA
>ERZ1645192.4601-NODE-4601-length-10891-cov-4.302510_pt1 | contig 10891 bp, 9 predicted proteins | sample MGYA00575354_ERZ1645192 | MGnify/ENA primary metagenome ERZ1645192 (study PRJEB40844, sample SAMN11349763) | freshwater sediment metagenome | isolation source: river sediment | host: Sediment | place: India: Faizupur Khadar , New Delhi | collected 2017-02-21 ...
GCCCGAGCAGATGAAGATGTTTCTCACCCGGCTCGGCTTCGGCTCCAAAGCCGTCATCACGGGCGACATCACGCAGATAGACTTGCCGAACGGGAAGAAGTCCGGACTGATACAAGTCAGGGACATCCTTGAAGGAATCGAGGGAATTGAGTTTTTCAATCTCACGCATTCGGACGTGGTCCGTCACGAGATCGTCCAGAAAGTCGTCAGGGCGTACGAACGCTATGAGCAGCAGCGGGAACAGCGCGCATAAAGGCGCAGGATATATGGGAACCGGCAAACGAAAGAACTCTTTCCTTTTTTTCACCGAGGACGCTTCTCCCGACCTTCGTTCGCTCTCCCTGCTCCTTCTTGTTGCCTTCGCGCTGACCGTTATCTTTTTGAAATGGTTCTTTGAAGACCGGATATCTGGGTTCCTGCCGGGGGAGGCCTCTTCACGGACCTACTTTGCTCTGTACCCGATGAAGTACGTGGACGAGGAAGGGACGGTTGCGCTCCGCTCCAGGGTCGGCGATACCGTCTCGGGAGTGCTTGTCCGCGACGGCGCCGCGATGGACCGCCTCATCTCGAAGATAGAGATAATGGCGGAGGGGGACGTTTCGCTCCTCTCGCTCTCTCCCGGATTAACCGAGTTGATAAAAAGTTACCCGGAAGAGGCGCGGAAGAGGTTCTTGCAGGCAAGCGCCCGGCTGAGCAGCGCCTACCTTCAATCCCAGGGGGAAAAGCCGGGCGGTTTTTCCTGGTCTCCCGAAATCCTCTGGAAGGAGATCGAGAGGCTGGCTCTTCCAATGGAGGAGAACAACATCGTGTATCAGATCCTCGACGAGATTCTCCAGCCCCTCTCGAGGGTGGACGACGACCTCACCCGGATGCTGCGGAAAGAGATGGGAGCGGCGCTGCAGCCTGTGGAGCGATCCATCGTACCGGGCGACGTGCTCGTGGAAAAGGGGCAGATCATCACCGATCAGGCCGCCAGAATCCTCGAAATGCAGGGCTACTCCAGGGTGTCTTTTCCGTGGAAACAGATACTCTTCGCGCTCGTGGTCATCCCCTTCTGGCCTCTTTGGCTCCGCATCCAGACGCGGAATCACGGCGGCGGCGAAGACAAAAGCGAACTACCGTGGGTCTACCTCGCCTTTATCGTCGGCGTCAGCTGGCTTGCGGAGTACGTCTCGGCCCTTTTTCACGCCCAGGGGATGGGGAGCCTCTTCCTTGCAGGATGCGCGTATTTGACGCTTCCTGCGCACCTTGCGCTTCAGCTTGTTCTTGGGGGAGCAATCCTCGGCGGTCTTGTGGTCACCGGGTTTTCTACGCTCCATGTGCTGCTTGTGGCGCTCATGGGAATACTCAGCGCATTCGGAGGGTATTTTCTCCTTATAGGCGTCCACTCCAGAGGGCACCTCTGGAAGCAGCTCTTTCTTCTCGGCGTCCTTCAGACGCTTACGGGACTCTCGCTCAGATGGGCGTTCAACATCTCCTTTTCCGCGGAGATATTGATACCGCTCATACTCGGGAGCGCCCTCTGGAGCAGCCTCGTCATCGCGGCGCTCCCTCTTCTTGAGGATACGTTCGACGTGCTTTCGCCGCTTCGCCTGATGGAGCTGAGCCATCCGTCGAATCCGCTGCTCAAGAGGTTGCAGATGGAGGCCGCGGGAACGTACCATCACTCCCTTATGCTCGGGACGCTGGCGGAGGCGGTGGCCGACAAGCTCGGGATGAACGCGAACCTGCTGAAAGCGGGCGCGTATTTCCACGACATCGGAAAGCTGCGGCGCCCGGACTTCTTCGTCGAAAACCAAATGGGCGGGGAGAACGTCCATGACGAGCTCAAACCCTCGCTCTCGGCGCTGGTTATCATCGCGCACGTCCGCGAAGGGCTGGAGCTTGCTCATGAATACCACCTGCCGAGGGTTATCCGGTCGTTCATCGCGGAGCACCACGGAACCACCGCGCTTGCGTACTTCCTTCGGAAGGCGAGAAACATGGGACTCACTATTCCCCGGGAGCAGTTTTGTTACCCGGGCCCGAAACCGCAGAGCAGGGAGACCGGGCTGATGATGCTGGTCGATTCGGTGGAAGCGGCTGTCCGGGCGGAATCCAGAGCAGGTTCCGAGTCGATACTCGACGTCCGGGATACGATCAACCGGGTGATCGACTCGAAAATCACCGAAGGACAGCTCGACGACGTTGATTTTACCCTGAGGGATCTCTCGGTGATCCGGGAGACATTGCTCTCAGCGCTGCGGACGGTGTATCATACCCGCAAAGTAAAAGAGATACAGGAGAAAGAGTCTCCTCAACACACCACAGAAAAACAGGAGGACGATGTCAGTGAAGCTTCAGTTGCGTCTCGATAGCAGCGAGGACGCCGATCCCGCAAGTACCGCGTTCAGCTATCTCGTAGAAAGGGCGGAGCCGGTATTTACGCGCGCCCTTTGCGATCTTTTTCCGGAGGGGACTCTCCCCGCGAAGGTCGAGATATCCCTGTCCTTTCTCTCTCTCGGCGAAATGAAGGCACAAAACCGGAAATACCGCGGACTGGACGAACCGACGGACGTCCTCTCCTTCCCCCTTTGGGAAGAGGATGGAGTCTTCCGTCCGGGGCGGTCGCTCCCGACGCTTCCTTTGGGCGATATTCTGATATGCCCGGAGTACGTTCGCGCCGCCGTCTCTTCGGAAGAGGAATTCCAGAGAGAAATGGCGCTGATGCTTGCTCACGGTTTCCTCCACCTGCTCGGGTGGGATCACGATACCGATGAGCGGAGAAGCGCTATGGAAGTACGGCAGGAGCTGATACGGAAAGAACTGCTGGCCTTTCCCGAAGGTGCGGCTTCCGGGACCGCGGAGGAGGAGCTCCGGTGAGTTCTCTTGTAGCGCAGTCGGCGGCGCTTTTGCTGGTACTGCTCTTCCTATCTGACTTTTTCAGCGCCTCTGAAACAGCGATCACATCCTCTGGCAGAGGAAAAATCCTTCCGCTCATAGAACGGTATCCGTATCAGAAGCGTTTTTTCGAGTGGCTCCTCAAGGATGTGCAGCGTGCGCTCACCATCGTCTTGATTTCGAACAATCTCGTCAACATAGCCGCAAGCGCGGTCGGCACAACTCTGGCGATTGCCACGATAGGTCAGGGAGGCGTCCTGCTGGCAGTTCCGCTGATGACGGCGCTCATAGTGATCTTCGGCGAGGTGTTTCCGAAGAGTGTCGCTATAATACAATCGGATTTCGTGCTCGTTTTTTCGCTCCCGTTTTTGAGGCTGCTGGATATCCTCCTCGCCCCCTTCGTATGGCTCATGATCGCGGCGGTCCGGCTGCTCGGTCTTCTCTTCAAGGTGGACCTGAAAGCCCGGCACCCCTTCGTAACGAGAGAGGAATTCGAGCAGATGGTCAACATAGGGGAGGAATCCGGCGCGCTCGAAGAGGTGGAGCGCCGGATGATACACGGCATCATCTCGTTCGCGGAGACCAGGGTCTACGAAATCATGGTGCCGCGCACCGACATGGACGCCGTGCCTTCAAACTGCACCGTCGCGGAGGCCATGAAGGTCTTTCAGGAGCACGGACACTCCCGCGTCCCCGTTTTCGAAGAGAACCTCGACGACATCGTCGGCATTCTCTACGTCAAGGACACTATTCCGAACCTCCTGGCGGGGGAGCTCGAAACCCCCGTCTCCTCCATCATGAGGAACGCGCTCTTCGTGCCTGAGAGCATGCGCGTCGTCGAACTCTTCAACAACATGAAGGGGAAACACGTCCACATGGCCATCGTCGTCGACGAGTACGGCGGCGTGGCAGGCATCGCCACCCTTGAAGACCTCCTTGAGGAGATCGTCGGGGAGATACAGGACGAATACGACAAGGAAAAACCTTCCTTTACCCCCGAAGAGGACGGCAGTTACCTCGTTCAGGGGCACGTCAGCCTGGAGGATCTCAGCGACCTTCTGGAAGCGTCGTTCGAATCCGAGGACGCCGAAAGTCTCGGGGGGCTGGTGCTCTCCATATCGGGAGATTTTCCCTCCCCGGGCGAGAAGATACACTACCGCTCGCCGGACGGCGCAGGCAACTGGGAGATTGAAGTTCTTGAAGTGGAAGACCATCGAATTAAGCTCCTCCGTCTCCTTCCGAAGGAGCGGGGGTATTTTATCCCACCGGAGGTTGTCGAATGACCCTGTTTACGTCGCCCGTTTCCTGGCCTGCATCATGGCCGTCGCCTCAAAAGCTCCTTGACGCGGCGCGTGAGGCGCAGCGCGCATCATACTCCCCCTACTCAGGCTTCCCTGTCGGGGCGGCTCTGTTCGTAGAGGGTATGGACGATCTTATCCTTGCGTGCAACGTGGAGAACGGCTCCTACGGACTCTCCATCTGCGCCGAGCGGAGCGCCGCCGTCGCGATGATTGCCCGCGGAGGCAAAAAGCCTCTTGCCGCAGCCGTTGTCGGAAAAAGGGGAGAAGTGTGCCTGCCGTGCGGCGCGTGCCGGCAGTTCCTCGCGGAGTTCAACCCGGAAATGCTGCTTGTCTTTGAACAGGGAGATTCATTCGTCGTGACCACATTGGCAGAGCTCTTTCCGGCCCCGTTCCTTCTGACGGAGCAGAGCGGGGCACGATGAACAACCCCTTCGCAGGGATCGGCTTCCATGCGGGGAACGTCGTCCTCGCGGGCCGTCCCAACGTCGGGAAGTCCTCGCTGGTCAACAGGCTTCTTGACTACAAGGTTTCCCTCGTTTCCGAGAAACCGCAGACAACGAGAAACGTCATCCGTTGCGTCTACAACGGGGAAGACTTTCAAATCATCTTCTCCGACACTCCGGGGATCCATCTCCCGAAGCACAAGCTGGGCAGAACGCTGGTGGATGCAGCCGTAGAATCGCTGGAGGAGGCCGACCTCGTCTGTTACGTCGTCGAGGCGGAGGACAGAACCGTCGCCCCCGAGGACGAAGAAATCCTCTCCGTCCTCGGGAAGGTACGCACCCCCGTGCTTCTCGTCGTGAACAAGTGCGACGTCGTTCTCGACCGAAAAGGAGGAGGGGAGGCGGCGCTTGCCGCCGTGCGCTCCATCTACGAGGCGCGAATCTCTCTCTGCGGGGTCGTCTTCGTCTCCGCCAGAATGGGAAGAGGACTTGATACGCTTATCGCCGCAATCCGTCCCCACCTCACGGAGGGTCCTCCCTTCTACGACGTGGACATCCTGGTCGACCGTCCGGAGAAGTTCATCGCTGCGGAGATCATACGGGAAAAAGTGCTGCTGATGACGCACCGGGAGGTGCCGCACAGCGTCGCCGTCGAAATAGAGGAGTACAAAAGCCCTGACGAATACCCCGAGCGCGACGTGCTTTTTATTCGCGCCACGCTCTACGTGGAGCGCGAAGGGCAGAAGCGCATCGTCATCGGCGATTCCGGAGCGCGGCTGAAGGAGATAGGCAGACGGGCGCGGATGGATATTGAAACGCTCACCGGCCACAAGGTCTATCTTGACCTCTGGATCAAGGTGCGCAAAGACTGGCGTCAATCCGACGCCGATCTGCGGATGCTCGGCATTCAGGAAAGGTGACGGGGGTGCGTGCAGCGGATATTTTCGTTTCGTCCGGCGGGGAGTACCAGGACATTCCGAACCGCCGGTCCTTCCCGTCCTATAGCGGCGATTCCATCCCCCAGGGGCTCGTCAGACTGTCCGGGGTTGTGCTCCGCAGGGACGTCTCCGCAGAGGGAAACGTCTCTCTCTATCTCTTTCTGAAGGAGACGGGGCCGGTCTGGGTCTCTGCGCCGGGAGCGTCGAGAGGGAGAGTCCGTTTCGGCGGCGCCATCGAGCCGCTCGTCTGGGCGAATTTCAACCTGTACAAGGGGGCGCGCCGCTTCTACCTTCAGTCCGCGGAGGTAAAAGAGGACTTCTGGAGCCTGAGGTCCGATTCCGGAAAAATCCGGAGGATGCTCGAATGGGACGGACTGCTCTGCGAACACCTCGTACCCGGACTCCCCTGCGACGACGTGCTTGCGCTCTTTTACTGGTCGGGCGTGCTGCTGAAAGAAGACGTCCATCCGCTTGTCGCGGAGTGGCGCTTCCTGTGGAAGTGGTTGTACAATTGGGGCATAGCGCCTTCACCCGATCTTTGCGGCGAGTGCGGCGCCGCGCTCTCTTCAGCCCGTCTGACGGCTTCCGGATTTCTCTGCCCGGCCTGCGCCCGTACGCACGAAGGGACGGCGCTTTCCGGGGATGAACTCTCCTTGCTGCGTCGGTCGCTGGAAATTCCGGTGAAAAAGATGATAGAATATTTTCCCTCGAAACCGTTTCCGGGAGACTCGCCCTGGAAGGAAGTGAACGGGCGTCTTCGCCTGTACTTTAGTATGATGCAATAAGAGTGGAAAAGGAATAGAGCTTCCGGCAGCCGGAAGTTTTTCTCAAGGAGGGATATATGTGAATTTCCAGGAAATTGTCTTTCGCCTCGAACGCTTCTGGGCGGAGCAGGGGTGCGTTGTACAGCAGCCGTACGACATAGAGGTCGGGGCCGGGACTATGAATCCCGCGACCTGCCTTCGCGTCCTCGGGCCCGAACCGTGGCGCGTCGCCTACGTCGAACCCTCGCGCCGTCCGACCGACGGCCGCTACGGAGAGAACCCGAACCGGCTTCAGCACTACTACCAGTATCAGGTGATCATCAAGCCCGCCCCCTCCAACATCATCGATCTCTACCTTCAGAGCCTCGCGGCTCTCGGGATAGAACCGGAGGCGCACGATATCCGGTTTGTCGAGGACGACTGGGAGTCGCCCACCGTCGGCGCGTGGGGGCTCGGGTGGGAGGTCTGGCTCGACGGCATGGAGGTCACGCAGTTCACCTACTTCCAGCAGGTCGGCGGCATCGACATGGACCTTGTCCCCGCGGAGATAACCTACGGGATCGAACGCATCGCCATGTTCGTCCAGAAGGTCGAAAACGTCTACGATCTTCAGTGGGTGGACAACGTGAAGTACGGCGACGTCCACCATAAGGGCGAGGTCGAGTACTCGCACTACAACTTCGAACTTGCCGACACGAAGATGCTCTTCCAGCTCTTCGGCATGTACGAGGCCGAAGCCGACAGGGTGCTTGCAAAAGGATTCGTCCTTCCCGCGTACGACTATGTGCTCAAGTGTTCGCACACTTTCAACCTGCTCGACGCCCGCAACGCGATCAGCGTGACCGAGAGGACGGGGTACATCGGAAGAATACGCATGCTCGCAAGCAGATGCTGCGCGGCCTACGCCGAGCAGCGCCGGGAGATGGGGCTTCCCTTCACCGGCAAATTCGACGAGACGAAGAGGTGAGGACCATGACCTATAAAAACGTACTGCTCGAAATCGGGACCGAGGAAATTCCCTCACGTTTCCTCCCCGATACGCTCGAATTCCTCGAAAAAACGGCGAAGGACGACTTCAAGAACGCCCGCATAGGCTTCAAGAGTCTCTCCGTCTTTGCGACGCCGCGCCGAATTGCCTTAATGGTGAAAGACGTCGACGATCAGCAGCAGGACCTGGTGAACACGTTCAAAGGACCGGCATGGACAGCCGCGTTCGACATGAACGGAAACCCGACGCGCGCGGCCTTCGGCTTCGCCAAGAGCAAGGGCGTCTCCATCGAACAGCTTGTCGGCGTCGAGGTGGACGGCGTCAAGTACGCCCACGCCGAAGTTTCGGAACCCGGAAAGCCGGTGCTGGAAATCCTTCCCGAACTTCTTCCGGCGCTCATTAAAAAAATCGTCTTTCCAAAGAATATGTACTGGAACATACCCACCGTCCGCTTTGCGCGCCCCATCCGATGGATTGTGGCAATGGCCGATAAAAACGTCATCCCGTTTCAGTACGGAGGAATCGAGAGCGGTTCAGCGACCAAGGGACACCGCTTCATGGGCGCAAAGCAGATCGTGGTGGACGACGCGGCGAACTTTATGGAGCGCCTCTACGACAACCACGTGATTCTCGACCAGGAAAAACGCCGCCAGAAGATGATCGCAGGTATCAGCGCGCTCGAAAACGACCTTGACGGTGCGGTCGAGCTCGATCCGGAGGTTGTCAACGAGAATCTCTATCTGGTCGAATACCCGATTCCCTTCTTCGGAAGCTTCAGCAAGAAGTTCCTCGAAATACCGGAGGAAGTGCTCGTCACCTCGATGAAGAAGAACCAGAAGTACTTCTCTGTGCGGGGAAAGAACGGAAAGCTCCTTCCCTATTTTGTCGGGGTAAGCAACAATCTCGCATCGAATATGAACGTCGTCCGCGAGGGAAACGAGCGGGTCCTTCGCGCACGCCTCGAGGACGCGGCGTTCTTTTGGGCGGAGGATCTGAAAAAGCCCCTCGCATCCAACGTCGAGCGGCTGAAAACAATCGTCTACCAGGAAAAACTCGGCACTCTCCACGACAAGGTGATGGCGACCCGCGATCTTGCGCTCTGGCTCTGCGCGGAGACGGGGATGAAAGACGTGCTCCAGCTTCTGGACCGGGCCGCTCTTCTTGCAAAGGCCGACCTTGTGACAAACATGGTCTATGAGTTCCCCGACCTCCAGGGAGTCATGGGAAGAGAGTACGCCCTCCGCAACGGAGAGCCTGAACGGGTGGCCAGGGCGCTCTACGAACAGTATCTTCCCAAGGCCGCGGGGAGCGAGCTGCCTGAAGATATCATCGGCGCCCTTCTCGGACTGGCCGAACGGGTGCACATTATCACAAGCTGCTTCAAGGTCGGGTTCGAACCTACAGGATCTCAGGATCCGTACGCCCTTCGAAGGGCGGCCCGCTGCATCAATGAGATCCTCTGGGGAAAGGCAATGGATGTCAATCTCGGGCGGCTGGTGGCCAGAAGCTGCGAGCAGTTAGCAATCCAGGAGGATGTCCGCGAAAGGATCGTCGCCTTCTTACAGCAGCGGCTCCACGTGCAGATTCGCGAGAAGGGGTACGGCCACGAGCTTTCCACGCTCGCCGTTTCAGTGGCGGGAAGCCGTCCGCTCCAGGTGCTGCGCTTCCTCGAAGTCTTCTCCAAGCTTCAGGCGGAGCAGTGGTTCGTCGAGCTCGTTACATCGGCTGTCAGAGTTCGCAACATCCTCGCCAAGAGCGGCGACGCCTCCGCAGCCGTCGACGAAAGCCTTTTCGCAAAGGAGGCCGAGAGCAGGCTCTACGCCGAGATCGTCAGAATCAATCCCCTCGTCGAAGAAGCGCTCGCCGGGCAGGATTGGAAGGCGCTTGCCGGGTATCTGTCGGAACTTTCGCCATTTGTTACGTTATTTTTCGAAGACGTCCTTGTAATGGACCCCGATGAAAGGGTAAAATGCAACAGGATACATCTTCTAGGTCTGTGCAACGCCCTCTTCCTGAAGGTCGGGGACCTGGGAATACTCAAGGGCGTGTAGCCTGAGAGCGGCGTCAACATAAGGAGTGTGAAGCAATGGAATCCTTGAATTTGTTCATCGTATCCGATTCCACTGGCGAGACGGCGGAGCACGTCGCTCTGGCGGCCATCAGTCAATTCAATACAGATTTTGCCAACATTTACCGTTACCGGTATGTCGAAGGGGAGGCCAGAATCGACGAAATACTCGCAAAGGCGTCGGAAGCTCCCTCCATGGTGATCTGTACGCTGGTGGACAAAAAGAGCCGCTCCGCGCTCGCCGCCAAGTGCGCCCAACACGACACCCCTTTCGTTGATCTGCTGGGGCCTGTCATCGATGCGCTCGAAATTCGCCTCGAAAGAGCTCCGCTCCAGGCGCCGGGACTTCTCAGAAAGCTCGACGAGGACTATTTTCAGCGGATCAAGGCCGTGGAATTCGCCATCCAATGCGACGACGGACGCAGCCCCGAATCGCTGCCGGAGGCGGACCTGGTCATCCTTGGAGTCTCCCGTACCGGGAAGACGCCGCTCTCGATGTACATCGCGAACAAAGGATTCAGGGCGGCGAATATCCCCCTCATACCGGAAGTCGATCCGCCTGAGATTCTTAAAACCATCCCGTCATCGAGGATTGTAGGGCTGATCATCTCCGGAGAAAGGCTCTCACAGATCCGTCAGGAGCGTCTTCGCCTTCTGGGATTGGAACCGAAGGCGTCGGCCTATGCGAACCGGGAGCGGATTGAAAGAGAACTTCAAACTGCCAGGGAGTATCTCCAGTCGCTCGGCGCCCGCATTTACGACGTTACCGACAGGGCCGTCGAAGAGACCGCGCAGGAGATCCTCGATTTCCTGCGTTCGAAATAGATTGAGAGAAGACCTTTCCGGCAGTATGGAACGTGTCGATACCGCGCCGACGTGCGAACTTTTCTACCTCTCCGACTATTTAGGAGAGGAGATGGATTCGGCCGCGTCGTGGATTACGAGGCGCTTTGAAAAGATCGATATCGAAATATCCCGATACGGTCTTCTTCGTACCGAAGGCGCCGTGCAGAAAGTGCTCGACGAAGCTGCCCGAAGAGACGCCTTCGTGCTTCACGGATTCCTCTCCGGCGCTTTTCGCCGCATTGTCGTCGAAAGGTGCGCCGAACTCGGACTTGACGAATACGATGTGCTCCGGTCTCTGTTCTCCCGCCTCTCGCGAATCGCCGGAGAAGAGCCCAGGCGCGACCCGTCCCTGGTACACCCGATGGACAATGAGTATTTCAAGCGGGTAAAGGCGATCGAGTACACTATTGCCGCCGACGACGGCGGAAACTCGTCGATCCTGAAAGAAGCCGACGTCGTCATCATCGGCGTTTCCAGAACCGGGAAGTCCCCTCTGTGCATGTACCTTGCCCACAAGGGAATTAAAGCCGCCAACATACCGCTTGTCCCTGAAATCGAGCCCCCGGTTCAGCTCTTTCAGATACAGCCGGCAAGAATTATCGGCCAGACACGTACGAGCCATACTCTCGAACATATCCGGACGACGCGTAAGCACATGATGGG
>ERZ1645192.4602-NODE-4602-length-10888-cov-4.478076_pt1 | contig 10888 bp, 8 predicted proteins | sample MGYA00575354_ERZ1645192 | MGnify/ENA primary metagenome ERZ1645192 (study PRJEB40844, sample SAMN11349763) | freshwater sediment metagenome | isolation source: river sediment | host: Sediment | place: India: Faizupur Khadar , New Delhi | collected 2017-02-21 ...
ACGATTGGAATCGAGAATCGCTATCGGTATTATGACTTGCCCCTGCCTGATGAAATGGGTGTTCTTCTGGGTTTGAATACGGATGCTAAATATGGCTTCCAATTTGATACTGGGCATGCACAAGCCCTTGAGGCACTCGGTTTATGTGAAAAAGGAATCTGGCTGAGACGCTTCAGTGACAGACTGATCGGGGTTCACCTGCATGATGTGTGTGGAATACAAGACCATCAACTACCCGGAGAGGGTGATATCGACTTTGGCAGCATCGCGCGGAGCTTACCTGAAAACTGCCAGAAGACGATTGAAATTACACCATTCGCGACTTCAGCCGGCATCACCAGGTGTTTGGAATTTCTGGCTATGAGCGGATGCATCATCAGTTTTTAATTATATGAGGTTGACTTAACTTGAACACGAACATAAAAGCAGTTTTCTTTGATATTGGCGGCACATTGGTTGAAAAAACCAGGAATATTGAACGGGACCCTGAGCTTATTAAGGAGATGATTGATCTGCTCGGGTTGAGCTGTTCTGTGAACCAGTTTCTGGAGATGGTTTATCGTGGTGAGAAAAAATATAAAGAAACCCGAAATCAAACCCTGAATGAAATCCCAATTATTGAAAAATGGGTGCAATTCTTTCTTGCTGACGTGGATGAAAGCATTGTAAGAAGCCACGCCGAAAAACTACAGGCGTTATGGGGTCTATCAAAAAGTCGAAAAAAAGTAAAAAACTATGTACCAATCTTCTTAACCGAACTGATGGAGAGAGGTTACATTCTGGGCACCATCAGCCATTCAACGCCGCGACATCTTGATGTTCCTGAGCTCAAAAATATGTTCAAAATCATGCTGCACGCGCCTGAATTTGGGAAAAGAAAACCGCATCCTTCATTGTTTGTAAACGCAGCCCATGAATGTGGTTTACACCCAAATGAATGTGCTTATGTTGGCGATCACCCCTGGCGGGATGTGGTGGGGCCGCGCGAGGCGGGATATGCCCTGGTGATTTTGCTGCAGAACAACGCGACCGAAATAAATCTCAGTGATGAAATGATGCAGCCGGATATTATTATTAGTGATTTACGCCAATTACTGGATTACCTCCCCATACGTGTTGGTAAGGATAATGAAAAAGAATGCAACGGCGAATATGATATTTTATACGACGCAGCACTTTCAACCATGTGGTGGAACAAAGATACGCAGACAGCAGATGATTTCTTTAAAGCCGGCCGACGTTTGGGGTTTGCACGTTTTGAATTAAATCACCAAATTCCCCCGGAGGTTTTTAAAAGCCTTGACCTCGATCGATTTTCTATAGGCTCCTTGCATGACCCGTGCCCGGCGTACATCCCTGCAAAAGAACTTGAACGAACAGATGTGCAGATCACATCATTGGATGAGAGTTTGCGCCACCGAGGTGTGGATGTGGTTAAAGGCACTATTGACCAAGCCATTCGCATGCATGCACGGCATGTTGTGGTGCACCCCGGCAGGATCGCCGGCGACCATTCATTAGATAATCAGCTGCGCGATCTCTACCGGGCAGGGTTAAGAGATAGCGAAGATTACCAGGCATTACTTCATCAAGTTGAAGCGGATCGCGCCTTAAGAGCTGCGCCTCATCTTGAACGTTTGAGGGTTAGCCTGCAAGAAATTGCGGCATTTGCTGATGGCAGCGGGTTATCCATTGGACTCGAAAACCGGTTGCACTATTACGAATTACCAGACTACGATGAAATGAATGCTCTCCTCGATGACTTCAAGCAACCGTGGTTGGGTTGGCATTTAGATATCGGTCATTTACAGGTACTCAGTCAGCTTGGCTTATTTGATTATTATCGTTGGCTGGATAGTTTTGCTAAACGAATTGTGGGTGTTCATTTTCATGATGTTATTGGCATTATCGACCATCAGCCCCCCGGAAGCGGTGAGGTAGACTTCGTGCGCCTCGCGGGTTATCTTCCGCGCGACGCTTACCGAACAATTGAGGTTGATAAGACAGCGAGCAGCGACTCGCTTGCGAGAGCTATCGAGTTCCTGGAATTTTCCGGTTGTGTGGAAAAAATTATTTAGAAAAGAGGAAAAATGTTAAAGATATTTAAAAAACGCCGTAATGTTTTTATTCATTTGATGTACGAACAAGCAAGGCTGGCGCATGAGGGAGTTGACTTGTTGAAGGCTTACCTCGCTTCTCCCGTAAAGCAGATCGCTGATGAGTTGACCATGAAAGAAAAGGAAGCAGATGAAGCCCGCCGTATCTTAATTGATGAATTGAACAGAACCTTTGTCACTCCGTATGATCGCGAGGATATTTTTGCGCTGTCTCGTGCAATTGATGACATCATTGATTATGCATACAGCACGATGACGGAAATCGAGATCCTGAAGGTTGACACAACCGAATATATGATTCGGATCTGCTCCTTGCTTTCTGATGCTGCATTTGAACTTTGGAAGGCTGTTGAACAATTGCAGGATCATCCCGCGGTGGCAGCGGAGCACGCTCAGCGCGCCAAGGCGCTTGAAAACCGAGTTGAAAATGTGTACCGTGAAGCATTGGCAGACATGTTTAATGGGGTAAACGATATTGAAGGAATTGTTCGGGTGATGAAATTGCGCGAAGTCTACCGCCATCTGAGTAATGCGGCAGACCGCGGTGATGAAGCTGCCAATGTTCTGGCAGATATCGTAGTTAAGACAACCTAGCGAGGTATTGATGCCAGTTGGCCTTATTCTCCTTATCGGTTTGGCGATTGTATTCGACTTCTTAAACGGAGTCCACGATTCTTCAAATATCGTTGCTACGATGATCTCCTCGAGGGCTATATCACCGCGTAAAGCGCTTGCGTTAACTGCGATTTCTGAGTTTAGCGGACCATTTATATTTGGTGTTGCAGTGGCAACTACCATTGGCGAAGAAATTGTTATGGCGAGTGAATTGAAGATTGAGGTGCTCATTGCTGCATTACTAAGCGCAATTGCCTGGAATATTCTTACCTGGATTATGGGAATTCCCAGCAGTTCTTCTCACGCTTTGATCGGCGGCATCATCGGCGCAGTTGCGGTAGGCGCCGGTTTCCATGCGATAAAACTGAGCGGTGTGATCAAAGTCCTCATCTCTTTATTTGCATCACCTGTGATTGGTTTGATTGCAGGCGTTCTCGTGGCGAACCTGGTTTATCTTTTGTCTTGGAAAAGCACACCAAAAGTAAACGGGCTTTTTAAAAGGTTACAGGTTGTCACCTCGGTCGGTTTAGCCATTAGCCATGGCACTAACGATGCGCAGAAATCTATGGGTATCATTACCTTGGGTCTGCTTGTCACTGGTGTTATTCAAACTTTTGAAGTTCCGTTTTGGGTAATTCTTATTTGCGCCTCAGCGATTGCATTCGGAACCTCTGTTGGGGGTTGGCAGTTGATCAGAACATTGGGAACGAAATTTTATAAAATTCGACCCATTCATGGCTTTTCTGCGCAAATTGCTTCAGCGGCAGTTATCCTCACCGCTTCACTTATTGGCGGACCGGTAAGCACAACGCATGTTGTCAGCACCGCAATTATGGGGGTTGGTGCCGCAGAGCGGGTGAGTAAAGTGCGCTGGGGGGTTGCGGGTGAGATCGCTTCTGCTTGGCTTTTTACCATTCCATCGACTGCCTTGCTGGCGGCCGCGATTTATGCACTGATTATGTATGGTATACCTTTTCTCGCGAAATTATTTTAAACTGGAGCTTGAATGTCAAATACGATCAATTATTATGATGCGATTTTTGTAGGAAATTACACCAAAGACACCATTATCACCCCTGATGGAACGCGTTATCTTGATGGCGGTGGAATGAATTATGCCTCGCATGTAGCCAAACGGCTGGGTATAAGTGCTGCTGTGGTGACACGGCTTGCGAGGGAAGATGAGCGGGTCGTCGAAGTAATCCGATCAGCAGGGATTGATTGTTATCCGGTTTATTCTCCCTCATCAACCCTGATGACGCTTGAGTACAAGACGCAGGATGTCGATAAACGCAACCTTTATGTCAAGGCAGTAGCCGGCACGATCCGCCCTGAAGACCTTGATAGGCTATCGGCACGCGCGGTTGTGGTCAGCCCCAGTATCCGTGGTGAAGTGGAGCCTATCTTTTTCAATGAGATGCGCAAACGGCAGGGTCTCTTACTTTCTGCAGATGTGCAGGGCTTTGTCAGAGTGCTTCACGGCGAATCGCTGGTTTATGAACCCTGGCCTGAAATGGTGGAAGTAATTCGCAATTTGGATGTATTAAAAACGGATGCGGTCGAAGCCGCATACCTTACCGGTGAAGATAACATTGAAAAAGCCGCAAAGACCTTTGCAGATATCGGCGCAAAAGAGGTGCTTCTTTCGCATAGCGAAGGTATCCTTGTCCATGCTGAGGGGCAGTTCTACCACTATCAATTCCATGCAGAATCGATGGCCGGGCGCAGCGGCAGGGGAGATACCTGCGTTGGTTCTTATGTTACGAAACGGCTTAATTTACCGCCGCAAGAAGCAGGTAAATGGTCTGCGGCGGCTACCAGTCTTAAAATTGAACGTCCAGGTGTGTTCGACCGCAGCGTTGAAGAGGTAGAGGCTTTTATCGCCAAGCATTATGCTTGATATAACCGCCAGACGAACCGCAATAGCGGAGGATGTGAAAGAGGCACGCGCTGGTTATGCGGCTTTATGGCAGCGAGTCATCACTGATTGGCGAAGCAGTACCACTGGCTGTCACGCCTGGCTGACGTATTCAGCGAATTATCTATTTTCATGCAACGGTTTCAAATGGGCGCTGGATCCCTTTTCAATGTCAAGCCGATTGGCTGGTCTGACAACGCCAGATTATGTAAATGATCTGGCGCCGCTTTCATTGATTGTTTTAACGCACGCGCATAATGATCATCTTGATCGCGGGTTAATAGCAGCCTTAAAATATGCCCCTGTTGAATGGGTCATCCCTGAAGCCGTACAGGATATTCTAAAACAAGAGTGTGAATTGCCTGATAGAGGTGTGATCACCCCCACGCCCGGTGAGGAAATAATCCGCGACTCGCTGCGATTAACACCATTTGAATCGCTTCACTTTAACGGCGGGCATGGTGTGCCTGAAATGGGTTACCTGGTTGAAATGGGAACCCGGCGCTGGTTGTTTCCTGGCGATGTGAGAGAGTACAACCTGCAAAAGCTGCCGAGATTTGGTAGCTTGGATGGTGTGGTAGGGCACTTGTGGCTGGGTAAAGCTCGTGCATTGGAGGCCCCCCCGCCATTACTTGATGCCTTTTGTGATTTCTTCAACGGATTTAAGAGCGAACAGTTGTTCATCGCTCACCTTAACGAATTTGGCCGCGATGAAACCGAACAATGGCGGGTAGAGCATTTTGAAATGGTTAAAGCTGCGCTTTTGGAACGCGCGCCGCAATTATGTGTTTCAAAATTTTTAATGGGAGACCGAATGGACTTCGACACCGTTCGGATATGAAAGGAAAGAAAAATGGAAAACAAACGTTCAATATTGGAAAGTAAAGATCTCTTTTGTAAAGAATTGCATGAGAAAATGAACCGGGTTGCTCCTGTGTGTAAAAAGATGGAGCCTTACGAGTTTCGTTATTCACTCAACAACATCACTCCGCAAACTGGGGAGTGGTCGGAAATTCAATTAGACAGCGTTGCGTCAATCGTAAAACGCATTTATTCGGACGAATTTTATGACAGTATCGCCATCAAACCAAAGTTGGATGGTGAAATAGTGCTGGATGAGACAATTACAACGCTTACTCAAATGATATTTGTCGGTTTGGTTACTGGCGCGTACTCAGAAGATTGGGTGACTGAACACTTTTATTTTGACCCGCGCAGCTTTAACTTTTATGTTCGTTCGATCTATCTCAACGAAAAAATTAAAGCGCACTTGGGCGGCGCCCCTTACCGTGAGTTTGAGAAGAAGCAAAAAGCCTTTAAGTTGGTGCATGAAGTAGGTTACCAGGAGTTTCAGGCTGCCAACGACGAGGTAGATCAGGCGTTTATCGAGGCAATTCTGGCGCTGGTAGAAAAAAAAGGAACCCCAATACTGCTGGCAATTGCCGGCCCTACTGCTGCCGGTAAAACCGAAATCGTAGATCGTCTGCGCGGCCAATTTGAAGCTCAGCATCAAAAAATCGCTGCCATCGAGTTGGATAATTTCCTGTTGGATCGCGATTACCGTGAAGAAAGAAACATAGGCTCATTCGGAGTTCCAGCGCTTCATTTTGAGCTCTTAAAAACCTGTATTCGTGATATTTTGGCTGGGAAGCCTATTTACACCCCGCGCTATGATTTCATTGTTGCCACCTCGAGTCATGATCTTGAGGGCAAGCTCAAGCCGGATGGCAACCCTGTGAAAATTGAGCCGGCTGAAATCATTTTCATCGAAGGCAATTCACCATTTTTGCTGCCTGGTATGGCAGCGCTCGTGGGCATCAAGGTGGTGTACCTGACAGATGACCCGGTGAGATTGAAACGCAAATGGCGGCGGGATATCGATTATCGCAAAAAGTACAACCCTTTCTACCTGCGCAATCGGTTTTTCAAAGAACAGGTACCCATGGGATGGAAAAATTATCAACCGCAGTTTGAAATTTGCGATATCTTTGTGGACACAACCAACGCGGCACTATGGGTGACGCCTGAAAACAGGGAACTCATCGAGAAATAAGAAAAAAACCCTCACAATTGAAAATGTGGAGGATGCAGGCATGGTGTTGTTGACGTTTAATTGAACCTGAGAGTACAATAAAAAGAAAAGACAATCGAAGAATGCTAACGCATTGCTACCGAGATGCGTAGCGTTCTATTGTGCAATTATTTTCGATGTCAATCTCATGAGGTCTTATTAAGAGGAGAAAATGGATATTCAGGCAGAGATTAAGAAAAAAGTAGCAGCACAAGAAACCGAGATCACGCAATTCCTGCGAGATATTTGCGCCATTCCATCCATGGAATCGCTCATCGGACCGGTTGGTGAACGGATTCAGCAAGAAATGTTGAAACTGGGCTTTGACGAAGCGCGCTTTGATCTTATGGGTAATACTATCGGCCGTATCGGCAGCGGGCCGAAAGTATTGGTGTATGATTCGCATATTGATACAGTCGGTGTTGGCGATCGCGACACCTGGCCGTGGGATCCATTCATCGGAAAAATTGAAGACGGCAAGCTTTATGCAAGGGGCGCCTGTGATGAAAAGGGCAGCACCCCAGGCATGATTTACGGTATGGCTATTGCCCGCGATTTGGGCTTGCTCGACGATTACACCGTGTATTACTTTGGCAATATGGAAGAATGGTGTGATGGGATTGCTCCCAACGCATTCGTTGAGGCTGACCCCAAAGTCAGACCGGATTTTGTAGTCATCGGTGAACCGACCAGAATGCAAGTTTACCGCGGGCATAAAGGACGTATTGAACTCAAGATCACAGCATCCGGACGATCTGCACATGCTGCGGTGCATTATATAGGCGACAACGCGGTTTACAAAATGATTTCAATCATCAACCAGATCAGAGAGATTGACAACCGTTTCCGCTTTGGTCTTGGAAGCCACCCGGTATTAGGTCATGCTTCAGTAGTGGTAACTGATGGCACGGTGCGTACGAATTCGCTGAATGCAGTGCCCGACCAGTTCACCATTTACCTTGACAGGCGCATCACCTTGAACGAACCGCATGATTATGTGATTGATCAAATCAAGGGTCTGGTGCCTGATTACTTAAAGGATGAAGTCATCGTGCAGGAACTCTTTTACGATACGCCATCCTATACAGGATACGTATTCCCCCTGGCGAAATACTTCCCCGCCTGGCTGGCAGAAGAAGACCACCCACTGGTGCAGGCTGGGCAGAAAACAATCGAGCGCCTTTGGAATGAGTCCCGTCCGCTTGATACATGGGAGTTTTCAACCAATGGCACATATTGGGCTGGGAAGGCTGGCATCCCCTCAATTGGCTTTGGGCCAGGCGACGAGAAAGATGCCCACACCCCCACAGAAAATGTAATCATCGATGATGTGGTGAAAGCCACTGAGTTCTATGCGCTGCTGCCAACGGTGCTTAAAGAGATGGGCAAGTAATCCGGCGCTATCTTATTAATCAGAAAATAAAACGGGTGTTGTCATTCCATACAACACCCGTTTTTGTTTTAATAACAGGATCTTAAGCAACACACGCGTTTATTTCACAATAATTTTTATCGTTGCATATTCACCAAACTGCTGACCCGCCGGGTTGAACAACTTCCAAATGCTGTAATACTCGCCAGGTACAGAGGGTGCGGTAAATGGAATACTGATATCGGCGGTTTTACCCGGTGCGGTTTCTGATGCCAGGCTGAAAGTGGTCTCATCGTTCCTTCCCAGAAGGTTACCCTCCAGGTATATGATGCTAAACTCACTATTCCAGGTAGTGCTGCCGCTGTTCTTAAAGCGCCATGTTTTAGTGAAGGCCTCTCCTTTACTCAGCACCGAACCATCAGGGAAGTTTACATCGGCGACCCAAGTGGAGTTATCTGCAGTAGAACCGGGCGGTACATAGCTGACGGTTGCCGTGGGGATTACTGGTTGCGTGGAAATGATGATAGAGGTGGCTGTGGGCAGTAATTGTATCGGGGTGGGGGTGACACCGAGGGTGGGGGTGGCTGTGGGCTGCGCCAGCGCCGTGGCTGTAATATCGGCATAAATGGTTGCTGCGATGTCGGTTGAAAGCTGACTGATATCAGGCGTGGGCTGCGCTGCGCAAGCTGTGAGCATTAAACAAAAAATACACAAGAACAATACGTTACCTTTACGAATAAACTTGAACAATTGAACTCCTCCGTGGATGGATAATAACCTTGTAATTTTCAAAGACACTATAATTATTGTCAAGGGGTGGGTTGTGCCATGTTTATGGTGATTTTGATTAATCATCCCATCATTTATTCAAAGGTTTTGATTTGCAGCATTAATCATAACAAGTTTACCTGGCTTGTAAACCCTATACGCGAGCTCTATTGGTGCCCCTACGCATTCTCCACGCATTTTGCAAATTGAAACAAACCCGCTAAAATATGGAATAGCGTTACAGGAGGATGAGATGCGCAAAAAACCATCGTTGAAACAAAGAATTCAGTATCAGTTTGATAACTTAATGGCGCATGGCGCACCGGCGATGATTGCCACGCTGGCTGTAACCTCCGTCGTCATTATTTTATTGGCATCAATCATCGTTGTCATAGGTGGTAAGGCTTTCTCACCCAGCGGGTCAGTTGATGGGAACTTCGTTGAGGTGATGTGGGGAAGTTTGTTGCGGACGCTGGACCCCGGAACTATGGGCGGCGACGAGGGTTGGGGGTTCCGCCTGGTGATGCTCCTCTTGCCGACACTTGGGGGAATTTTCATCATCAGTAGTTTGATTGGCGTTTTGGGTAATTTAATTCAGGAAAAGATGGATGATTTGCGCAAAGGCCGCTCTTTGGTTCTCGAACACGGGCATGTTGTCATTCTCGGCTGGTCGCCGATGATTTTTATAATCCTTTCTGAGTTGATCGATGCCAATTTGAACCAGGGGAAGACGGCGATCGCCATTCTTGCCAATAAAGGCAAGGTAGAAATGGAAGATGAGATTCGGGCGCATATCCCAGATACTAAGAATACACGAATTATCTGCCGATCTGGTTCGCCGGTTGACCCTTTGGACATTGATATTGTGAACCCACACGATGCGCAATCAATTATTGTGATTCCTACGGCAGGCGTGGATGGAGACGCGATTATTATTAAAACAGTGCTTGCCATCACGAACAACCCGCGGCGGAGGCCTGAACCCTACAATATCGTTACACAAATAACCAACGAAGCGACCCAAGATGTACTGAAAATCTTGAATAAGAAAGATCGGATCAACGTAGTACTCACAGAAGATATTATTGCACGCATCACTGCACAAACGGCACGTCAGGCAGGGCTTTCGGTTGTCTACTCTGAACTTTTGAATTTCAGCGGAGATGAGATCTACTTCAAGAACGATCCGCTCTTAATCGGCAAAACATACGGTGAAGCGCTCAGCGCATATCAGGATACAACAGTAATTGGCATCTATAACCAGGTGCAACAGAAAATATTATTAAACCCTGACAGTCAGTTTCGCTTCACCCAGGATCAACAGGTAATCTGCTTGGCAGCTGATGATGACCCGATATCTCAGTATGACACATACCAAGGGGTAGTTCAAGAGGAGTTAATCCGATCTGATCAACAAGATGCATCACCAGTAGCTGAAAAGATGATAATGTTAGGCTGGAACCAGAAATGCAAGGTCATAATCCAAGAACTTGATAAATATGTTGCCAAAGGGTCACAGTTAACGATTGTTGCAGAGGCCTCATTTGAGCAGGACATCTCTACTTGCTGTAGATTGCAAAACCTGAATATTGTGTTCCATGCTGGTGACAAGACAAACCGGCACTTATTGGAAAACTTGGATATTATGAGTTTTGACCATGTCATTATTCTGGCGGAGGGTCATTTGGATATCCAGGAAGCAGACGCCCGAACGCTTGTCACTCTGCTCCATTTGCGGGATATTGCCGAAACTGATGAAACCCCATTCTCAATTGTCAGTGAAATGCTCGACCAGCGTAATCGTGAACTAGCCTCGATTACCAGAGTGGATGATTTTATTATCAGTACACACTTGATCTCATTGGTGCTGGCGCAGCTTTCTCAGAACAGCCATCTGATGCCGGTTTTCAACGACATTTTTGATGAAGAAGGGGCAGAAATTTATCTGAAACCGGCTGAGCACTATGTGGAAATTGGCAAACCGATGAATTATTGCACCTTGATAGAAGCCGCGAGACGCAAAGGCG
>ERZ1645192.4605-NODE-4605-length-10885-cov-4.456971_pt1 | contig 10885 bp, 7 predicted proteins | sample MGYA00575354_ERZ1645192 | MGnify/ENA primary metagenome ERZ1645192 (study PRJEB40844, sample SAMN11349763) | freshwater sediment metagenome | isolation source: river sediment | host: Sediment | place: India: Faizupur Khadar , New Delhi | collected 2017-02-21 ...
GTGGATGTTCGGGCCGCTGCCCGTCGCCACGACGACCTTTCCGCCGCGCCGCTTCGCCTCGACGATCTTTTCCGCCGCCGCATCGAGGCTCTCCTTGGAGCGGTCGTCAAGTCCGCTGTAAAACTCCTTCAGAAGCTGTTCGTTCATTGTCATCGCAGTATCACTCCGTTTATCTCGTCTGCCGAGAGCCGGGCAGCTCCTCCGGAAGCGCGGAAGTAACGCTCCGCACTCTCACGGACTGCTGCCCGGCGCTCCGGTTTCATACTTGCTTCCCAGTGCGCGGCAATCTCCGAGGCGTCCCCGACACGGGTTGCTATACCCAGAGCTCCCAGATCCTTCGCCGCCTCGACGAAATCCCTCATGTAGGGCCCGTGGGAGAGCGGCGTCCCGAAGGCCGCCGGTTCGAGGATGTTCTGTCCGCCCTTGTCCACAAGGCTTCCGCCGATGAACGCGGCGTCCACGACGCCGTACAGGTCGAAGAGCACGCCGATACGGTCCACCACCACGATATCAGGTCTTGAGGATGCCGTCTGCCGCTCCACATCCGAAAGCAAAGCGCTCGGCGCAACCTCCGAAGCCAGTGCGCGCACGCCGTCCGCCCGCTCCGGATGTCTCGGCGCAATCACCAGGCGTGCAGAGGGAAAGACGCGCCGAACGTGCATAAAGGCGTCGATCACGATCGCCTCCTCGCCTTCATGGGTGCTTCCGGCGAGAAAGAGCGGATCACGCTCCGAGTGTCTCTTCGCGTCGTCGTGCGGAAGATCCCGAACGCCGAAAAGAGCTTCGAGAGGCCCGAGACACGCATTTCTCCTGCGAAGCAAGAGCGCATCCACCTTGCAGTCTCCGGTGACACGAACCCTCTCCGCGGGAACGCCGAGTGAAAGAAGCATCTCTTTGTCGGTCTCCGAACGGACGAGGAGCAGCGTGAAACAATCATACACCATTCTCCAGAAAGATGGATGCTTCCGCATGGTGCGTGCGGTGCGCTCCGAAAAGCGGCCGTTTACGAGAAACGCCGGGACGCCTCTGCGGGCGAGCGAAAAGAGCATGTTCGGCCAGATCTCGGTCTCCATGGTCGCGTACCCCCTCGGCCTGATCGCGTCGAGGGCGCGGTTCACGATGCGCGGGATATCCCACGGATAGTAGATATGCCGCTCGAAAAGACTGTCCGCGAGGCGGAAGGCCATCTCCTTGCCGGTCGTCGTCGTCGTGGAGAGGAGGACGGGGAAGAGATTCTTCTCCCCTCCGGCGGGGCGCAACGCGTCCAGCAGAGGCCATGCGGACTGGGCCTCCCCCACCGAGACTGCGTGAATCCAGAGCGGGCCTCCATCGAACGCACGGCGCGTCTCTTCCGAATAGACGCCTCTGCGCTCGTCCAGCCCCTCCGTATACTTCCTGAGAAGCCACGGGAGCAGGAGAGGATAGGCTCCGGAGGTACAGACTCTGTAGAACCCTTTTCCCGCTCTCCGGGTGAGCGAGTCCGTACCCAGCTCAGGCCACCCCCGCCTGAAGCAGTTCGTGAAGATGCAGAATGCCGACGGGGCGCTTCCCCTCCACCACGATGATCGCGGAGATCTCCCGCCGCTCCATCACGCGCACCGCTTCGACGGCCAGCTTGTCCGGCTGGATGATCAGCGGATTTCTGGTCATGACGCTCCCCACTTCCAGCGAGAGACACTCCACGCCTCTTGAACCGATGAGCCGCCGCAGGTCGCCGTCGGTGAAGACGCCCGCGATCTCGCCCTGTTCGTCGACGATGACCGTCGCGCCGTACCCTTTGCTCGTCATCTCGAAGAGCGCGTCGCTCACCGAGACGTTCATGCCGACAAGCGGCAGCTTCTCCCCCGTCCCCATGACGTCGCCCACTCTGGTGAGCAACCTGCGGCCCAGGGCGCCCCCCGGATGGAAGAGGGCGAAGTCCTCCGGCCGGAGGCCCCGAAGCTCCGTCACCATCCCTGCGAGCGCGTCGCCGAGTGCGAGCTGCAACGTCGTGCTGCACAAGGGGGCGAGGTTGAGCGCGTCCTGATCGCGTTCTCCCGGTTCGAGGGGCGTCGCGCACGCGGTGATGCCAGCCTCGGAACGCACCGAGGAGTCGAGCACGGCGTCGGCGTTTTTCGCCAGAGGGGAGTTCAGTCCTCCGGTGATGGCGATGATCGGCGCGCCGAGGCGTTTGAAGTGCGGGAGCAGCGAGACGACCTCCGCCGTGGTTCCGCTGTTGCTGATGAAGAGCGCCGCGTCGTCGCGGCAGACCATGCCGAGATCGCCGTGCGATCCTTCGGCGGCGTGGAGGAAGAAGGAGGGAGTACCCAGGGAGGCGAGCGTCGCCGCTATCTTCCTCCCGATGATCCCCGACTTGCCCATGCCCACTACCACGAGCCTGCCGGTACAGGAGTGCACGATACGCGCGGCCTTCACCAGCTCCATGTCCGTTCGCTGCGCGGCCCTTTCTATCTCGGCCGCCTCGGCGTGCAGAATTCCCCTCCCCGTTTCCAGGAGTTCAACGTCGGAGAGACATCGTCCCTCGCGCTCCCACGGAAGGCAGAACATCTCAGCGTCCCCCTTTGTTTTCGGCTGCGTGTTCGTCCGCCCACTCCAGGGAGAGACGGCCGAATCGTTCGCGGACGAAAGCGTGCAGTTCGGCGAGCTGTTCGAGGAGAAAGCGCATCTTCCCCAGGGGAACGAGGTTCGGACCGTCGCTCTTCGCCTTCTCGGGGCGGGGGTGCGTCTCCAGAAAGAGCGCGTCGATACCGGCAGCCACGGCGCTCCGGGCAAGGGGGAGGACGAAACGTCTGTCGCCGCCGCTCGCGCCGCCCGCGGCGCCGGGCATCTGGACGCTGTGCGTGGCGTCGAAGACGACAGGACAACCAAGCGCGCGCATGAGGGGCAGGGAGCGCATATCCACCCCAAGCTGTCCGTACCCCATGAAGGTGCCGCGTTCGCAGAGCATCAGGCCGGAACACCCGCCCTTGCGGCACTTCTCCACCACATGCTTCATGTCGCCCGGCGCCAGGAACTGCGCCTTCTTGACGTTGAGCGGCTTCCCGGTTCCGGCGGCGGCGAGCAGGAGGTCTGTCTGGCGGCAGAGAAACGCCGGAATCTGCAGGACGTCGACGGCGCGCGCCGCGGGCTCGGCCTGCCACGATTCGTGAATATCCGTGAGCACCGGAACCGACGCCTTGCGGCGTATCTCCGCGAGCTGTTCGAGCCCGGCGTCGAGCCCCGGACCGCGGAAACCGGACAGGGAGGTGCGGTTCGCCTTGTCGAAGGAGGCCTTGAAGATATAGCGCACCCCGAGGGACGCGCAGATGTCCCGCACCGTCTCGGCGATCTCGAGTCCCAGTTCCGGCGTCTCCAGGGAGCACGGACCTGCGATGAGTGTGAGTTCTCCTCTCCCTATCGAAAAATCCCACAGTTTCTCGGGCGAGGTATCCGCTATGCGGACAACCGGCTCCGAACAAACACCCGTTCCCTCCGGAACAGGGATGCGCTCCGAGGCGCATGAGGAAGTATTCACTGCTGCATCATCTCCTGATTCTCAATAATCATTTCGAACAGCGGTCAAGGACGTCTTCCGTCGGACGCGCCCCAGCACCCCGCGAGCGTTTCATACAGGCGGACGCGAAGGTCCCACCCCATCTTGGAGGCCGCGTACTCCACAACCTTGTCCAGAGCTCCCGGCCCCCCCAGCCGCGCCATGCCTTCGGCGGCCATACGCAGCCGGAGCGGCTCGTCGGAGAGAATGCGCACCGCAGCTTCCGCAAGCGCCTGCGGCTGCGGGGGGACAAGCACCTCGGAATCGCCGAGGAGCTTCTTCTGGACGAACTTCCCCTTCTCCTCGATGGAGACCACGGGAACCCCCATCCCTGCGCATACCTGATTTGCGGTCCCTCCGAGCCCGACAAGAAGGTGCGCTCTGCCGGCCACCGCCGGAAGGGGACCGAAGAAAAAGCGAATTTTACAGGTTCCTTTCCGCACGCCCGGCGCGTGTTCTCCGCCGAAAGAAGTCCACTGTCCTTCCTCCGTCGCGGGAACGCGCTCGCAGGCTTTCAGCAGTTTTTCCGTGTCGAGAGTGGGCGCGACGACCATAAGGTAGGACGCTCCTTCCGAAAGCATAGCGTGTATGCGCTCTACGGCCTGCAACAGGAGAACAAGATCGTCATACGCCCGTCGCCTGCTCCCGGGAAGAAGCAGGATACGCGGCGCGTTCTCACTTCCCCAGGAGACCGGCTCGATAGTATTATCACACGTAATGTCCATTATGGGATTACCGTCGTAGCGAGCCTGAACGCCTGAGCGCCGCAGCTCCTCGGCCGTATCCCGGTCGCGGGTCCACGCCATCCGGCTCCTGCGTTTGATGAGGAATCGTTCGAGCCTCCAGTGGCCGCTGAGGTAGACCGTCTTCGCCGTCGCGATGAGGACGGGGAGCTGCCCCTGTCCGAAGAGCGCGTGGAGCAACAGGTAGACGTCGCCGACGCACAACGGGGTCCTGATGCGCCCGCGGAGCAGCTTCCACGCCCCCATCTGGCGGGCTATGGAACGAAGAAGGCCGGAGCGCAGATCCCGCCAGAGGTCGGCGAACCGGTACTTGATCACTCCGCCGCTCGGCGAGTCGGAGGGAACGGAGTCGATCGGGATCCCCTCCTTCAAGTAGTGCTCGCCCCTTCCGACGATGGGGAACGCCGAAACCGACGCGGACGGAAAACGCTCCTTGAGCTTCCTGGCGAGCAGCACGCCCATCGAGTCCTCGCCGTACCCGTTGGACGCGACCACCATCCGGGGGCGCAGGGCTTCCAGAAGGCACTCCCTGAATCGCGCCTCCTCGTCGAGCACGGTGGAGATGAACGGAACCAGAATATCACGTGTTGGGCGCCACTCCTGAGGGAGATTGTAGACATCCTTTTCGGTACAGACCATGCACGACGCGCCGCACTCCTCCAAAGAAGCCTCCAGCGCGGCCATGTCCTCCATCCGGTAGCGGTAGTGATCTTTAAAGCGGTGTTCCTTCAGAATGTCGACGCCTCCGGCTTCCAAAGAACGGCGAAAGCTCTCCGGACTGCCGATGGCCGAGAACGCGAGCACCGAGGCCGGTCGTTCTCCGGCCGCGTCTTTCCACCCCCCGTTCCAACGCCTCCATGTGAGCAGGGAGATGCGTGAAAAGAACAGCCGTTCCTTCGGGACGAAGCGGGAAAGTTCCCCGACAAGACGCTCCAGGCGCTCGGGCTCCACCTGGTCCGACTTGGTGACGACGACGGCGGACGCCCTCGCAAGCACCGACGGCGATTCTCTGAGAATACCGGCCGGCGCAATCCATCCGTTGCCGAACGGGCAGCACGCGTCGACAAGCACGATGTCCGCGTCGCGCCCCATTCTTCGGTGCTGAAAGGCGTCGTCGGCCACGATAAGCTGTACGTTCCGCTCGGAAAGGACGTCGACGTCGCGCAGACGATCTTTGGAGACCGCAACGGAAACCTCCGGGAGGCGCGAAGCCAGAAGAAGCGGTTCGTCGCCGACAAGATCTCTGTATCGGGAGAGCGTCTTTTCGGAAGCAGCTCCAGAGGATATCTCCTCCGCACTGATTACCACAGGATCGACGGTTCGCCCCCCGTACCCTCTGCTGATGATACCGGGCGTCACGCCCGCCTCCTGGAACATACGGCAGAGCATCTCGACGAACGGCGTCTTGTTCGTCCCTCCCAGCGTGATGTTCCCGACGCTCACCACAGGAAGCGGAGGTTCCTCCGAGCGGATCAGGCCGTGATCGAAAGCGAAATTTCGGCCGGCGACAACCATCCTGGCAATCAGGCCGAACGGATAAACAAGAATCCACGGGGAAAAGCACGTCTCTCCGCGGGCGAAGGAGAGGTAGCTTCCGAGGGCGACGCCGACCGAAGAGCGGATGCTTTGGATCACATTCGCCGGAGAGAAACGCCTTCGCACGCCTCCCGCGCCGTTCATGGAGCAGCTGTCTCCCCGAGGGCGCACAGGCGGTGATAGAGACCGTTGCGCGCGAGCAGCTCTTCATGCGTCCCCTGCTCGGCGATGCGCCCTTCGTCAAGCACGACGATCCTGTCCGCGTTCCGGACCGTGGAGAGGCGATGCGCGATGACAAAGGAGGTGCGGCCTTCCATAGCCTTGTTCATTGCCTTCTGGACGAGCCGTTCGACCTCCATATCAAGTGAGGATGTCGCCTCGTCAAGGATGAGGATCCTCGGATTCCGCACCACGGCCCGGGCTATGGCGATACGCTGCCGCTGTCCGCCGCTGAGCGTTACCCCGCGTTCGCCGACTTCGGTGTCGTACCCTTTAGGGAGCGATTCTATGAAGGAGTGAATACCGGCTATCTCCGCGGCTTTGACGATTTCCTCCAGGGAGAGTCCGGGCAGGCCGTACGATATGTTGAAGGCAATAGAGCCGCGCAACAGCAGCGAATCCTGGTGCACGACGCCGATCTGCTTTCGAAGTTCCCGAAGATTGACGGTGCGCACATCCGTGCCGTCGACGGAGACCGTCCCGCTGTCGGGATCGTAGAAGCGGGGAATGAGATCGGCCAGCGTGGATTTGCCCGAGCCTGTCGGGCCGACGATGGCGATCTTCTCCCCGGGACGGACGTCGAGGTTGATCCCCCTGAGAACCTCCTGCCCCTTGACGTACGAAAAACAGACGTGCCTGAAGGTGACGCTTCCCTCGATCGCCCCGAGCGGCGTCGGGTTGTCCGGGGAGACGATGTCCTCCGGCGCATCGAGCAGGGCGAAGATCCTGTCCGTGGCGGCAAGCCCTATCTGCATGGAACTGACCACCGAGGTGAACACACGAATGGGCTGCACAAGGAACCCCAGATAACCGAGAAAGGCGATCAGTTCGCCGGGAGTGAGCTCGCCCCCGACGACGTCCTTGCCTCCGAGCCAGAGGATGAGCGCAAGCGCCGCGATGAGGACGACCTCTATGATTCCGGCGAGGGCCGACTGCACCTGGACGCCGTGCATCACTGCGCGGAAGTTGTCGCGGTTGCTGTTCCTGAACCGGGCGAGCTCCAGATCCTCGGTCGCGAAGGAGCGCACAATCCTGATCGCGCCGAATGCCTCCTGCACGACCGAGGAGAGCGTCGCCAGCTCGCTCTGTATGGCGTGCCCCACCCCGCGGAGCTTCTTCGCGGCACGGTCGAGGATGAGTACGGTAAGCGGGAGAATAGCGAAGGTGATAAGCGTGAGCTTCCAGTTGATGTACAGGAGAAAGCCGATCATTCCCAAGAAGGTCGCAGCCTGCACGACAAGATTGACCAGTACGGACGTGACCAGGTTCTGGAGGATGGTCACGTCGTTCGTGATCCGCGACATCAGCTCCCCGAGACGCTTGCCGTAGAGGTACTTCAGCGACATCCGCTGGAGATGGTCGTAGAGCCGAAGGCGTAAATCCATCACGACGTTTTGCCCTACCCAGTTCATCAGGTACTGGTGCCCGTACGAGGCGATCCCTTTCCCGGCGAAGAGCGCCACGAGGATGAAAGGAAGCGCGTTGAGCATGGCAAGGTTCTTGGCGATCAGGACGTCGTCCACGACGTTCTTGAGCAGCCACGGCGGCACGACGTTGCAGGCCGAGGCCGCAACCATGCACCCCAGCGCAAGGAAGAACCTGCGCGAGTAGGGGCGGGCATAGGCGAGCAGCCGAAGATACGGAGAAGGGGAGGCGGTTTTCTCTTCGGAGGTCATCGTTCAGCAAGCATCCTTTCAATATGATCGGCCATGAATACGGCGGCGTTCCGGGGCGCGGAGGAAGAGAGCGCGGCGAGCGACTTCCTCGTCCGGGCGAGGTACTCGCCGTCCAGAAGATGCCCCCCGACGACCCGGGCAACATCCCGCGCAGAGATATCGCCGATCAGTTCATCAACAACTTGGCGCCCTGCGAGGCGGTTCGGCCAGGCCACAAACCCCGTCCGGCGCCCTTTCGCCTTGAGCGCGGCTTCGCGCAGCGCAGGGCCGATCAGCGGAATGTTGGCCAGCGCTCCGGCGACGCCGGGCAGCGGAATATGGCGAAGTGAAGAAAACGGAACCGCGACGAGAAAGGGAACGGCGCAGTGCATCAGTTCGAGCGTGTTCGTTCCCGGCTGCGTCACAGCGAAATCAAGGCCCCGGAGCGACTCTTTGCTTCCTCCTCGCACCGGGGTCAGATCTCCGGAGCGACGGAACGCTTCCTCCTCCCCGGCCGAGGCGAAGGGAGAAAGAATAATGCGGGCGTCAAGCGCAGGGAACGACTCTCGCAGCGCCGCAGCAAGCTCGCGTATCAGCGGCACGGCGTACTCCCTGATGTGTTCCCGGCTTCCGGGGAAGAAGGCAACTCTTGGACGCCCCTCAGGTATGCGGTCTTCGCCGTGGGGCGCGTGCACGAAAGTATCCGGCAGCTCGGCGGCAAGATCGCCCGCCAGAAGAATTCGTCCTGTCCGTTGCAGCGCTTGCCCCTCGCCGGAGGAGGCGATCGACTCCGCCATCTCTCTGTAGGCGGTAAAGAGGGCGGCGCAGCGTTCTATCCCGTTTTTTCGCCCGTACGAGTAACAGAAGAGCGGCGCCCGGGCGCTCGCCGAAAGCATCCGCCCCCAGAGCAAATCGCCGCCGAGCTGCACCACCGCTTCGGGAGGGGGTTCGTTCGCCCCTTTCCCGAATTTCCGCAGGGAGAGCGCCGTCCGGAGAGACGATTCCGGTCCGGTTACATCCGGAATACCGAGAGCAAGCGCGATGCGGCGCTCTTCCCCCGACGCGAACTGACAGGGAAGAATCCTGAGCGACACGTCCCAGCGCCTGCGAAGCAGCTCCGCGGCGAAGGGGCGAACCCACCCCCAGAGCTCTCCGGGGCCGTTGGTCAGCAAAGCGATCTTCCTGCTCACGGAGATATCTCCTCGGTACGCTGCCGCTCCGGACGCTGCGTTTCGACCTCGCCGGACAGAATGCTCTCCGCCCAGAATGCAAGCGCTCCGGGCTCTCCCATCCCCTCCCTGGCACTCCGAAGGCCGCTGTGAACGGCGTCGCGATACTCAGGGTCGCGGAGGTAGCGGAGCAGCGCTTCCATCGCGTTTTTCGGCGTCGCATGCCGCTGCAGCAGCTCGGGGTAGACATCCCTCCCGGCGAGGATATTGGGCAGAGAGATCCTCTCCGTCTTCGCCAGCATCCTCCAGACGCATTCCGAGAGGAAACCCGTTTTATACAGCACGACCATGAACCGGTCGAGCAGCATCGCCTCGACGGCGACAGTGCCGCTGGCTCCCGCGGCCGCGGCGCTCCCGGGGAGGAGCTCGCGCCCCTCCCCCTCGAAAATCTCCATGCCTCGAAGCTCCCGCTTCATCCACTCCTTCAGATCGTCGGAGAGTCCGGGGGCGACGGAGAAGACCGGGGAGAACCCCTCGGCCTGCAGCTGAGAGGCGCTCTCCCGCAACGTCGGAAGCAGGCGGCGAATCTCCGATCGCCTGCTTCCGGGAAGAAGAGCTATGCGACGCGCCTCCAAAGGGGGGGGCGACGGAGCGACAGAGGCAAAATCATCCGCCAACGGGTGCCCTCGCCATGCGGAGACGACGCCGTGCGCTTGCAGAAATTCGTGTTCAAAGCGAAAGAGAGGAAGGCAGAGATCCACGTCGCGGGCAAGCGCCTTCACCCGGCCGCTCCTCCACGCCCATACCGTGGGAGGAACCGCGTACACGACGCGTCCGCGCCACCCGCGGGCACGAAGAGAAGCAACGAACGGAAGATGAAAATCCGGGCTGTCGATCACGAGAACTGTTGGCACTCCGCTGAACATAACGGTATCGACCATCCTGGACTTCAGACGAAGCAGCCGCGGGATCGAGGGAAGCACCTCGCCGATACCCATGAGGTGGAGCATACGGGAGTCCCAGAGGATTTCCACACCTGCAGCGGCGCTCCGCGTCCCGCCCATTCCAAAGACCCTTCCGCCAAACCCCTTGGAGCGCAGCGTCCGCACGACAGCGGAAGCATATCCGTCGCCGGAAAGCTCGCCGCAACTGATGAAAAGCCCTCCGGCGGCCATCTCCGCGGTCAAGAACGAGGACCTCCGGAAAGCGGCTTCGAACCGCCCGATATCCCGACGACCGCTATGCCCCACATCGCCGCACGCTCCCTGAACGTCTCAGGATGGAGCAGCAGCGTCCTCCCTGCCTCCACGGCAAGGCACGACACTCCGGCGTCGCGCATCGTCTCCAGCGTGGAGACGCCGACGACAGGCACATCGTAGCGTTCGTCCTGATCGCACCGCATCATCTTCACCACGACGCCTCCTCCGGAAGACGGAGCAGATACGTCGGCCCCCGCCTTCGCACACCGGCCGCCTAAAAGCTCCCCGGCCCTGCGGATCATGGCGTCCGTCCCCTCCATCGCCTCCACCGCAACCACCGCTCCCCCGGCAACCACGACGGACTGGCCGAAAGAGAGCGGCAGGGTGACGGAGAGCACGCTGCGGCCGTACTCGATATCCGCAGCCTCGGCATCCGAAGGATCCCGCCCGGCGACATGCCCCTCCGGGGCAAGGCTGTCTGCAAGGTACGACGTGTACGGAAGCACGCGCAGCCCCGCGCTTTCAAAGGCGCCGACTATTCTTCCGAGCAGGCTGTGATCGTCGTTGTTCCCGCCTGCGAGAAGGGCGCGGAGCGAAGGGTCGAGGCGCGCTTCGTACATCATTCGTTTCGGCACAGTGCCTGCAAGCGTCACGACGCCGACGCCGCGACGGAGCATATCCTGTATCGTCGCTCTCAGGTCGAGTCCTCCGCGGGGGTCCGAATCGTTCCCCTCGCACGAAGGCAGCGGGACGGCTTCCACTCCGTACAGACCACCGTATGCGGACCGGTCGCCCAGGCAGTACACAGTGAGCTGCAGACCGGAGCGGGACG
>ERZ1645192.4607-NODE-4607-length-10883-cov-3.761821_pt1 | contig 10883 bp, 10 predicted proteins | sample MGYA00575354_ERZ1645192 | MGnify/ENA primary metagenome ERZ1645192 (study PRJEB40844, sample SAMN11349763) | freshwater sediment metagenome | isolation source: river sediment | host: Sediment | place: India: Faizupur Khadar , New Delhi | collected 2017-02-21 ...
AAAATCGTATTGTCAGGAGCGATCCGACAATGAAGCTCTGTAACTGTAATTACTATTGACACAACAATGTAATGGTGTAATAGCGATTCATTTCATAGTTGAGTAAATGAATATGGTAGCACATAATCCAGCATAATAAACTATTAAGAATACGAAAATATTTCAAGATTTTGTATGCAAACACTTAATCCCGAACATCTTATACCAATCCGCAACCTTTCTTTACGGGCAAAACTTATTGTTGAGGGTGTAATTGCCGGTATGCATAAGAGTCCTTTTCATGGCTTTTCTGCTGAGTTTCTCGAGTATCGATCGTTTACAGCAGGAGATAATGCCTCACGGATAGACTGGAGAAAATATGCAAAGTCTGATCGGACTGTTGTTAAACTTTTTGAGGATGAAACCAATCTTTTTGCAAATATATTAATTGATAAAAGTGGATCAATGGCGTATAAGTCATCAGGAGTGAGCAAGTTTGAATATGCTCGTACTCTGGCCGCTGCAATTGCATGGATTCTTATTCGTCAGAGAGATGCTGTAGGTCTGGCAGTATTTGATGACCGTCTTAAAACATACCTGCAACCGAGATCCACAAACATTCAATTGAAACATATTCTCGGTATTCTTGATAAAATCACACCACTTGAAAAGACGCAATGCGCTGCAGCTATCAATATTCTTGCCGGTGGAATCAAAAAACGGGGAATGACTGTTATTATCTCTGATTTTATGGACAATCCCGAAGCAATTCGTCAGGGTCTTCGTCATTTACGATATAAACGTCAGGATATCCTGCTGCTGCAGATACTTGATAATACGGAATTATTGTTTAAGCAAAAAGGGATGTATAAATTCAGAGATCTGGAGAGCGGTGTTGCTATTAAAATGGACGGGCAGACTGCATCCGAATATTTCAATAAAGGGATACGTTTGCATAACAGTATGCTTCGTTCCATATGCAGGGAATTACAGATTGATTATGAGCAGATCTGTACAGATGAGCCATTTTCAAAGGCATTGATCCGCATATTAGACAAACGGGAAAAATTACTTTAACCATGATCACATTTTTCAGACCTGAATTTTTGTGGGTGTTACTCTTTGTTCTTGCTGTCATACTTGTGCATCTTATACGCCGTCCCAGATTTACACTGGTATCATTTTCAACGCTGATGTTTTTTACTTCTGATGCTGTAATGTCAAGTAAAAGCAGGCGTTTATTCAAGCTGCTTCAACTGCTCATGAGAATACTTGCAATAATCACAATAATCCTGTTGTTTGCCAGGCCATATCATAAAAATAATGTTTTAAGTGTTATTAATAATCCCAATACGCCATTATATTTCTGGATTGACAATACAATCAGCATGTCATATGTGACAGATTCAGGGGCGCTAAGCGATATCGCAATAAACTGTGTCAGAAAAACTGCATCCTTAAAAGGAACAAATACCGTTTATCTGTTTAGTAATGAAGCGCAGGAATTCATATCTGTTGATGAAAGTTTTGAAATAGCTGATAAGTACTATAGAGAAAATAATTTTCATTATGCGATGCGCTCCTTTTTAAAAGTTTCCAGGGAAAAAGAAAATGCGGTATTATTTATAGTAAGTGATTTTCAGAAATCAAGTGCAGATTTTATTGACTCGATATTGAACGAAAACGATACTTTAAAAAATGGAATAGTCTTTATGAGTGTCACACCACAATCGCCATTCAATATCGCAATTCGTGGCGCAGAAATGCAAAACGGTACTGTATATGGTTCTTTGAGTCAACTGGGTGGAAAGAAGGACACGCTTCGTGTAAATTGTGTCATTAATGAAGTAGAAAAAGGCGCTATTAGTGTAATTACGGAACCCGATTCAACAATACCATTTTCTATAGAAACCGGTTCAAATTCAAATGCATTTGGTTATCTGCAGATTAAGGATACAGATCCGTTACTTTTTGATAATAATAATTATTTTACAAACAATTTCAGACAGAGAAAAAATATCTGCATTGTTGGTGATACAAATGCAAATTACACGCTGAGGGCGGCTATACATGCAGCAAATGAAAATACTATTGTTAATCTTTGCACTGAACGTGATGTCTCATTTAGTATGATTGATTCATCAGATGTGATTATTCTAAACTCATTAAGGCACCCCTGTGGCGCATTGAATGCGTTTATTATGTCAAAAGGAACGCAATGCAAATCAATCATCTGTTGCGTGGATCCATTAGAAAATTACAGCGGGTATTATCGTGATATCCTTTCAAAAGCTTTTAATGATGGGACGTTGAGACTACTATCTGTGCATAATAGTAAAGCCAATCCGGTTTTAAGTGATACGTTGACCGATATGTGGAGGAAGTTTCGTTCGTTGAAAATCGACGATGTAGAAATATATTCATATGTTTCAGGAGTCAGCGGAACTATTCTTTTGCGATATACTACCAATGATCCTTTTCTTATTTATAAACAGGATCAGGAACAAAGAGATTGGGTGATTGCTACGACATCACTTGGTATAACGGTTGATAATACATTATTTCAAAGTTCGTTTTATCTGCCAATGATTGACAGAATGCTCTTGTTTGCCGGCAAATTGAAAAAGAACAGTGATCATGTATGGACATGCGGGAAGGAGATTAAAAACCCGTTTTTTGATCTGCGTAAAAAGAATCTGTTGTACAACAGTCGCGGTGATTTTGTTGAAAATCTTTCGGAGCTTTCCAGAATTTATCTTGATGAACCGGGTATTTACAAAGTTGTGGCAGAAAACAGCGATGCTGTGTTTGTAAAAGTTCAATATGATTCTTTGGAAAGCCATCTGAATTATCGCTCCCCTGACAATCTCAAAGAGAGCAGGGAAAATTGGTATACCGGAAGCAGCCGGGAATTGATGCATGTGTTAGATTCCAATAATAAAGTCGACGTTGAGATGCTTTTATGGATATTCCTGACACTGTTTCTCCTGGGTGAGGTTGTGTTCTCTATCAGACGATAAAATGTCGATTGGACGGTCTGTTCCTGAGTATCACTTCTGCTGCAGTATCTTATCTTTAAAGCTTGCAATATTACTGGTATCATTTTAAACTTAGAGTATACAGTGCTTAACGTTTTGGCAGTTCTGACAGCTTGTAATAAAAATATGTCAGCTGCAATCGAAGATAAATCCGGTACTGATATGATGGCATGTTGATTAGAAACGTATCTATTGTTACAGCATTACAATCGGAGTTATTATGAAAATTGATATTTCTCAGAGCGGAATTTATCATATTTTTCGAATTGAGGACGATCTGAATATTATATCTGATCTGTCCGAGTTGAGGATTCTGATTTTTGGATATTTACATCAGGGCAAAAGTTATATCGCGGTATCATTTACAAATGTATCCTATATCTACAGTGGTGCAATCGCGGTGCTTGTCGATTGTTACAAGAAGGTAAAACAGGAAAACGGGCGACTCTGCATTGTTGATCCCCATCCCGAAATAACTACAATTTTCAGATTTTTAAAACTTGATACAATCTTTCCGGTCTATGCAACAATAGAAGAACTGCTTCAGGATCACATTGACAATATTTGATACAGCATCAGCTCAAATGCCTCAAGAATGATTAGAATCGTTTGGATATCTGTTGTGTAGACATGTATTTTATCATTGCATTTTGCAATGGAAAACACATGCCAATGGTTAATAAAAAAAATGGAAACAGCAGTATTTTTAATCCAGTGTAAAGATCAGCGTGGAATTGTTGCACGGATATCAGAATTTGTTTTCCGGTACAACGGGAATATTATTCAGTCCGATCAGCATACGACTGATCCGGAGAACGGGCAATTTTTTATGCGCCTTGAATTTTGTTTCGATCCGGATTTTGTATCACATAAGCATCTTGAGGATGAATTCGGGATTCTGGCAAAAACACTGAATGCACTGTGGCAAATACATTATGTAAGGCAGCGCTTGCGAATGGGAATTCTTGTATCGAAACAGGATCATTGTCTTCTTGACATATTGTACCAATGGAAATCTAATGAACTTTCTGTCGATATCCCGTTTGTAATCAGTAATCATGAGAGCGTCCGTGAATGCGTTGAACATTATGGAATTCCTTTTTTTTGTTATTCAATGGATGGCGTATCAAAAACGCTGCAGGAAAGTAATATATTGTCAATGATTAACGGAACGACCGATTTTTTAGTACTTGCGCGATATATGCAGATTCTCTCCGAATCGTTTATTACATCATACAACAAACCAATCATCAATATTCATCACAGTTTTCTGCCATCATTTAAAGGTGCCAATCCCTACAGGCAGGCATATGAGCGAGGTGTCAAGCTGATCGGTGCAACGTCACATTATGTTACTGCAGATCTTGATGAAGGCCCAATTATTGAACAGGTTGTTGACAGGGTTTCTCATCGGGATAATGTTGATACGCTGATTCGTAAAGGGAAAAAACTGGAACAGATTGCACTTGCAAATGCATTGAGGGCTCATACAGAATTCAGGATTCTACGATACAGTAATAAAACGATCGTTTTCTCATAGGATGAAAAATTGAGTGTGGTAAGTAATGAGCACCAAATGGAACTCATGAAATTTGTTTGTGTGAGTCTTTACAACCGAAGTGTACATTAAAGGTATTGATTACTATACTGTAAAATATAAGCATGTGATACAAACATAACCAGCTTTTTTAACCGAAGGATATGAGTGTTATCGGTACTATACTCACAAGCTGATTACTATAGTATTACCATAAAACATTGACTTTCTCATGATGAATGAAGATCAGGTTGTGTGTGAAAATCAACAAAATGCTTTTTCCAGTGTCTCAAGCATTGCATTTTCTGCTTTAGAGATCTTCTTTCCAAGTCCTAAAAAACCGCCGCTTGCAGATGCGATTGATCGGGCATGACCAATCAGCTCATTTTTCAGTTCATGAGTCTCATCTTTTGAAAGCTGTTCACATAATCCTTTGATATAATGAATCCAGGCATCAAGAAGATCTCTGGTTGGTTTGCGGGTCATCCATTGCTCAAGAATCTGATAATCACCGCTATCTTTTGAAAATCCCATTTTGTCTGCACTTGAAAGAACCGCTTTCTTCTCACTATCATCCAGTGAACCATCAGCCCAGGCAACTTCAATTAGTGGAACAAGCGATAGTGTTGCAAGTGTTTCCGGGCGAACATTGAGTTCAACGAGCTTATCAAGAATATGCTCATTTGCAATACCGGACACTTTCTTGAGTTCTTCTTTGGTTTCCTTCAGCTTTTTCATTGCTTTAAGTTGATTAATCAGTTTTTGATCTTCTTTAAGAAAAAAGAGATCATCGAGCGTTTCCGCCATTTTCCCGTCAAGATCCATGAAACCTCCAATTAAAGTTGGCCATGTTTACACCAGTTATTACTAATATATTATATGGTTTGCAGGGAGTGAAAGATCGCAGGTTGAAACTATTAACAAAAAAAGAGTGGATACTGTTTGAAAAAAACGTATTTTACAAAGCTTAGTACTACTACAACTGATCTGGGTACATTGTTATAACATATTGATTCTTAAAATAATAAGCATCAATCGTTCATTTTCTTGTATATGTAGTGTCTGGCGTAAGAGTGGTCTGCTGAAATCTGAATATCAGTAGGTGATCGGTGTCGGTTCTTCTGATTGCTCTTTTTTTAAAGAACGAGCATTATGAGATATAACCGGCAGGATGTATAGTATCATTTTCAACAGGATGATCGGTGCCTGTGCAAAGAAGGTAGTAAATCGGGAACAATAAAGGGCTCTTTTTGAATGAAAAAAAACATACAATTTATTTCGCTTACTGTTATTATCGGGTTTATTCTTCTTTGTTCGTTCAAGTCGGCTTTATTTAATTATTATGTAACTGACGGCATTCATACTTATTCTTCGTGGGTGAAGAACAGTGTTTATATGAATGTTTTTTTTATAACAGCATTTTTATATCTTTTAATTTTCCGTTGCCCTTTCAGGATACTATTTGCAGTTGTCTGGGTGCTTCAGTCTCTGTTTTTATTTATCAATCTGGTATATTATTTTTATTTTGAGGGATTTCTTCATTTTAATCAGTACTTTGAATTGTGGGCAGAAACACTTGAACTTATGAAACGGTCAGCCGTACCATTTGAGCCGCGCGTATTGATTGTTTTTATTGATCTACCATTTGTAATCTTTCTTTTAGTTTTCTATAAAAAAGTTCAGATTCTTGCTAAAACGACATTTTATCGATATCTTTCGTATGTTCCGGCGTTTTTTATCCTGTATAATTTCAGTAAGTGGGACTGGATTAAAACAGGTACGCCCTTTGAGACAATGCGGAGTCAGTACGTAAGTGAGGTTGAAACGGTCAGGAAATTCGGACTTTTATCAGTAAATTTATATCATTTGTATTATTATGACAAATATGTAAAGCTTACAAATCAATTCAATTATGGAAGCGTGATAAAGCGTTCAGCAGAGCAGATTGATTCCTGTTCTCTACCGAATAATGTTGTGATAATACAGATTGAGTCAATGGATGCCTTTGCAATTAACAAGTTGTGGAACAATAAGAAAGTTGCACCTCACTTCTATGCAATGGCGCGAAAGTTTATCTACTATCCTTATATGTTAAGTTACCATAAAGCCGTTTCTACGTCTGATTGCGAGTTCTCCTGCCTGAACTCTGTCGAGGCACTTGATCTGTTCCCATCAATCAAACTGCGAAATTATGATTATCCGAATGCGCTACCAAAGTGCTTTACTAAGAATAACTTTGATGTCGCAATTTTTCATGGCAACAGGGGAGAGTATTTCAACAGGCGGATAGCTTTTAAAAAAATGGGATTTCCGGCATTTTATGACATTTTTGATATGAAGCTCAAAGAAGTAATCTGGGGTGCACCTGATGGTAAGGTGCTTGATAAGGTTGCGTTGAAAGTTCGTAATAATGATACAACACCGTTTTATTATCATACCATTACCATGAGCAGTCATGAACCGTTTATTTTTACCGGGCCGTACTTCAAGGCTGACAAGTTCAATTCGATACCGGACAAACTGCCAAGGAATTACTTTACCAGCATCGCATATGTTGATAGTGTAGTTTCAAATTTTGTTAATACCGTACGACATCAGAAACCTAATACGGTATTTTTTATTTTTGGTGATCATACTCCTGCAATTAAAGATAATAAGTACTATACTCAGGCTGCATATAAAGATAATGGTTTATACTTTGAATATGTTCCGCTTATTATTATCACTCCTGACAGTAAAAAGCATTTTGAAAAAAAACGGGCAGTATCATTTCTTGATATAGCACCAACTGCACTTTTATCTGCAAATGTACCATTTACCATGTCATCACTCGGACAAAATCTGCTTGAACCGGATTCTCTGACTTCGGAGATACCTTATCGTGGAGTCAATTTTTCACGTGAGGAACTATTCAATAAAGTAAACACGCTTTATGAAAAGGCATATGGTCATTTAAAACCCTGATAATTCAGAAATGCTTATTAATTCCTTCGTTTATAGAGTTACTCTTTTCAAAAGCAACACTTAATACTATATTAAACCTGATTGGCATAGTTGATCACTGTTTTTGACCGTAAGGTATATAGATTTTTTGATATCATTTATGACAGACAATATTCCGGGTTTACAACTCTGGAAAATTATCATATAAACACCAACTATCGAGGTTCTTATGATACGATCGCTTTTGGCGGTAATTCTGTCGTGTGCTGTGATCTTCATCGGGGGATGTGGATCAAAAGAAATCGGCTTTGAGGCTGCTCCAGGAATTTTTGTTAAGATCAGCGGGTTGACATTTTCAAAATCACAGGGAAAAGTATTTGGATACGTGCAGTTTGTCAACAAATCAGATAACTTTTACAAAGTATCAAATACAGAACTGTGTCTGATATCAAATGCTGATACTATTCGCGCATTCATGAAAATGCCTGGTGACTGGGAGATTGATAAGGGTCTTGTTAATATTCAGAGCGGAAAAACACTCGGATATCAAGCGTATTGGCCTGTTAAAGAGTGTGATATAAACGCGATTAAAATAGTTTACTTTGAGACATTGTCACGCGAGATCGAATGAATTGTCAATGGAAAGTAATTAGTACTGTCAAGAGGCGTATGTAATACGTTTCCTGACAGTTTCGTGTCACATGTTACGTGTCACATGTTACGTGTCACTTTTTTCTAAACAGTGATTTTAAGCCTATTGCCAGTGCTGTTATAGCAATTACAGCTATTACAATCAAAAAACCGAAAGATTTTTCCTTTTTTTCCGCCTGACCATCATAATCTGAACATTCGCAATCGCAATATGTATCCTGATCGTTTGTTGTGTCTGTTTTTTTTACCACATTATCCTCCTGTTCCGTATGTTGAAATGTGTGGTTAATAATCTTATCTGTTAATAGCTCATCGACGTTATCGAAAACTGATTCACCCTTCTGATCAGTCATCAGCTCATACCCCCATCAATTTTACGCACCGTCAATCGTTTTCTCGCATCATCCTTGATTTTAGTATCCCGTTTACCTTTAACCTGTTCCCAGACCGTTTCTTCATCAAGGTTAAACAGCTCATGAACAAGCTTAATATAACATGCTGCACCCTTTGAATACAATCGGTGCAGAAACAGAATTTTATTATCAGTGACAAGTTCATCAAAGACTGAATCAAACGGAATTGATGTTTCTGTTACCCGTCCCGGAAAAAGCTTTGATAATGCTGCGATAAACGAATTTTGACGTTTAACATTTTTGTAAAAATTTGGTACGATCTTTGTAATCCTTGCACCATCAGGATAGCGTTCGCGTAGTGTCAGCTCCATTTCCGCAATGCCATCAACGGCAAATTGTTTTAGTTCTGTTGGCACAAAAATTTCGTCTGAAGCAATAATTGCAGATGCCTGAAGATGATCGATACCGGGCGCGTTATCAATCAGCAGGTAATCATAGAAGCGCCCGAGGTTGCATGCCTGAAGAGTGTTTTTAAGATGTATATTGTGAGGTACGTCAGAATCACTGAGATCTCTGCATGATGTAATAATATGAAGCCCGGAGATATCCGTTTTTCGCACTGATTTCAAGAGCTGTGATGGTGCTGTGGAATTATCCGCAATGTAAACATCCCGGATATTCGGATTCTTTACACCGACACCAAGCATTGACGAAAGATTGTGCTGGCTGTCATTGTCAATTACCAATACTCGAAAACCAATAAGTGCAAGAGCCTGTGCGGTTGACCCGCAGAATGTGGTTTTACCGACACCGCCTTTATGATTCAGTACAGCAATTGTTCTCACTGTTTCAACCAGCCTTGTTAAGAGTCATACCCGGACATCCATCACCTATGTCACCTTAAGGTTGACAAGGTAAGTACCGTGTGATTGTACACTACATTGTCTGCGTTAAGCATACAATAATGTTCATTCGGGCATTATTGTATTTTGTCAAATTCCATACACACTTTGTCAAGACCATAACGCTTTCCAAGTTCCGAAAGTATTACCAGATCGTCTGCGGTTTTAAGCACGCCAAACATACTTTGATCCATTGCAAGAATGACCGGATTCTTTGCTGCCGGTACAATATCGGTTGCTGCATATCCTATTTTTGATGCCCGTTCGATGTGGGGCAGAATCTCTTTTGGAGGTGTAGCAAAATGAGGGAGATCGTTATTTGCGAGCAGGTCATTGTCAAATGCGTAAAACCCTGTATTGTATGGTAAATAATATTTTCCTGAATTATCAACAACAGTTCTTGTCGTTGCATCACGTACATCCTGCTCGAGGATCATGGTTTTCTGTGATGTCCCATAGTCAAGAGTGACAAATGTTCCAAACGGATCCTTTTCTGGAAATGATGTTCTCAGGATACCGACTGCAAGGCAATCGTGTCCCTTAAGCCCGGATGCCATCATGGGCAGCAGGCGCTGATCGTAGAGTGCTGTTGCCTGAACAACGATGGAACGGGCACATCCTATTTTGTTAAGCCAGTCAAGTACCGATTCGCCAGTGTCACCCTTGTCCTTGAGCTTCATGAGTGGTCCACCGGTTTCGTCGGGATTTGTTACAGGGATTACGGAATCGTTAGCGGCCTGCCACACAATCCTGTTATCATTTGTGAGATGCAACCGCTCATCCTGTTCTATCACCCTGATATTCTTCAAACCGAAATTTGAATACTGTTTCAGAATTTCCGGAATCACCCGTGCTGTGATTGATTCTTTCGGGCCAGTCGTAACAATAACCGGTATAGTAATGTTGTATTTAGTGCATAATGATGAAACCATGGCCAGGTTGATATGGAGTGTGCCGAATTTCTTATAGAAGTCCGGAAGATAGAATGTTGCTTTTGTAAAATCTTCAAGATCCTCTGCAGGAATTCCCTGTTTAAGCAAACTGAGCCGAAGCCGTTCACCCTCGCCGCCTGCAGTAAAAATAATCGCATGATCTTTTAGCGAGTCAGGAGATGAGCTTACAGATTCATAGTGAACCACTGACGGGAACAGTTGTTTTGCACCGTTAAGCGCTTTTCGCATAGTGTTCATAGTATGAAGCGCCTTTTCCCTGAATTCTCTGTGACGGGCATAGATTGCCGGGGGAAAATGGTTGTTCATAAACAATATGAATTTTTCCTGTTGCGCCGCGGTTAATGTTCCAAAATCAAACGTCTGGCTGCCTAAAGAGGTCGCATTCCATAAATCCATAGCAATTCTCCTGTAAATCGTTTTCCATAAAATAGTAGCTGCGTATCCTGTACGCACAGGTTTTGAATTTGGTTGGTTTGAATATTCAGATTTGGTGATTTGACAAGGCCGATATAGACGGTTTTAAAAAT
>ERZ1645192.4609-NODE-4609-length-10876-cov-5.648461_pt1 | contig 10876 bp, 2 predicted proteins | sample MGYA00575354_ERZ1645192 | MGnify/ENA primary metagenome ERZ1645192 (study PRJEB40844, sample SAMN11349763) | freshwater sediment metagenome | isolation source: river sediment | host: Sediment | place: India: Faizupur Khadar , New Delhi | collected 2017-02-21 ...
CACCGGCCGGCTGCGCGGCCGGATCTGGCAGAAAACCATCTCCAAGACGGAGCTCTCCGCCCACCGTGAGCAGCACCACATCCTGGCCACCCGGCTGTTCGCCGGGCGGATCCAGATCCAGGTCTTCAGCGAAGCGCAACCGGACGGCACCTTCGAGCAGGTGGAGCCGGACCTGGAAAACGTCTACTTCTCCACCATCAAGCGCAACTTCCAGGCGGACCCGGCGCCGACCGTCGGCGCCTGAGCGGGGGGAAACACCATGTTCAGGGAAGTCTTTTTCTTCGAGATTCGCACCCGGCTCCGCCGGATTTCGACCCATCTGTATTTCGGAATCTTCTTCACCTTGTCCTTGGTGATCATCCTCGCCTACGGCGGCGTGTTCCAGCACCTGAAAGCCGGTTTCGGCGGCGCCGGGGGCAACATCCTGGCCAACTCGCCCTTCGTCACGTTCATGAGCATCTCCGCGCTGGCCCTGTTCGGCCTGCCGGTAGTCGCCGCCATCATGGGCGGGGCCGCCTGCCGGGACTTCCAGCATAACGCCTTCCCGCTTTTCTTCACCACCCCGGTGGCCAAGTGGTCCTACCTGGGCGGGCGCTACTTCGGCGGATTGGTGGTGTTGCTGTATGTTTTCTCCAGCCTTTTGCTGGGATGCCTGGTGGCCACCTGGCTGCCGCTGATACCCGCCGACAAGCTCGGTCCGGTCACGCTGGACGCCTACCTGCGCCCATTCCTCTTCTCGGTGCTGCCCAACCTGATGATCACCGGGGCCGCTTTCTTCGGCCTGGCCCTGCTGAGCCGGCGGATCCTCCCGGCCTACACGGCCGGCGTCATCGCCCTGATCGGCTACATGATCGCCGGCCAGTTCATGACCGACATCGAGAGCCAAACCCTGGCCAGCATCATCGATCCGTTCGGATTCACCGCCACCGAACTGCTCACCCGCTACTGGACGGTGGCCGAGAAAAACACCCTGGCGGTGCCCCTGTCGGGCGTGTTCCTCGCCAACCGGCTGCTGTGGCTGGGTGTCGGCGGAGTCGTTCTCGCCCTGACCTGGTCCCGCTTCCGTTTTGCCCAGTTCACCTCTGAAAGGCGGGGCCGCCCTGCGGCCGCAGAAGAGATCCCCGTCGCCCCGGAGCGGACGTTCAGTCTGCCGCCGGACCTGCCCGCGGCCGGCCCCCGGGCCGCGTTGGCGCAATGGTGGGCCCTGAGCCGGCTGGAGTTCAAAGGCATCCTCAAGAGTGTCTATTTTCTGGTGCTGGTGCTCGCCGGGGTGCTGTTCATCTTCGCCACGGCCGACGCCATCGGCCAGATGTTCGGCACCTCCACCTACCCGGTCACTTACAAGGTGCTGGAGATCACCGGCGGCACCTTCGCCCTGTTCGTCCTGATCATCATCACCCTGTACGCCGGGGAACTGGTCTGGCGGGACCGCGACATGGCCAGCCAGCAGCTGGTGGACACCCTGCCCGTCTCCGACGGGACCCTGTACCTCGCCAAGCTGATCGCCCTGGTGCTCACCGAGATGGTGCTGCTCGGGGTGGTCATGGCTTGCGGGATCCTGATCCAGCTCTCCCAGGGCTATACCCGGCTGGAACTGGGCCAGTACCTCAGCGGACTGTTCGTCTTCCAGCTGGCCGACTACGCTCTGATCGCGGTGCTGGCCCTGCTGGTGCACACCCTGGTCAACCACAAGTACCTCGGGCACCTGGTCATGGTGCTCTACTACCTCGTCCGCGCGTTCATGGGCCAGTTCGGCTGGGAGCACAACCTCTACCGCTACGCGTCCGACGCCGGCCTGACCTATTCCGACATGAACGGCTACGGCCACTTCCTGGCGCCATGGGTGTGGTTCAAGCTTTACTGGGCCGCGTTCGCGGCGTTGCTGGCGATCCTGACCCTCCTGTTCTGGGTGCGGGGGATGGAGAGCGGCTGGCCGGTCCGGCTGAAGCTGGCCCGGCAACGGTTCACCCGGCGGACGGCCCTGGCGGCCGCCGGCGTGGGCGTGGTCTTCGTGGCGCTCGGCGGATTCATCTTCTACAACACCAACATCCTCAATACGTACCGGTCCAGTTTCGAATGGGAAGCACTCCAGGCCCGTTACGAACGGCAGTATAAGAAGCTGGAGCACCTGCTCCAGCCGCGTGTCACCGACGTGCGGGTGGAGGTGGACCTGTACCCGTCCGAAAGGCGCCTCCAGGCCCGGGGTCACTTCCTCCTGCGCAACAAGGGGATTGCTCCCGTCCCGGTCGTGTACGTCAACCTGCCCGCCCGGATGGAAATCCGCCGGCTTCGCCTGGACGGCGTCTCGAAGCGCGAGCTCGACGACGCCGAGCTCGGTTGTTACGCCTTCCGGCTGCCCCGGCCGCTGCCCCCCGGCGGGACGGCCCGCCTGGAATTCGACCTGGCCTGGGCCGCCCGGGGCTTCACCAACGAGTCATCGGCCAGCCTGATGACCCACAACGGCACCTTCATCAACAACTTCGAATTTCTGCCGGGTCTGGGCTACAACGCCGGCCGCGAGCTGGACGAGGACGAGACCCGCCAAAAGCACGGCCTGGCCAAACGCCCCGGATTGCCGGCGCCCGGCGACCGGCGGGGGCGGATGAACAACTACATTTCCTCTGACGCCGACTGGGTGGGCTTCGAAGCCATCGTCAGCACCTCGCCCGACCAGATCGCGCTGGCCCCCGGCTACCTGCAGCGGGAATGGACCCACGGCAACCGGCGGTACTTCCACTACCGGATGGACGCTCCCATCCTGAACTTCTATGCCTTCCTCTCCGCCCGTTACCGGGTGCTGCGGGACCGCTGGCGTGACGTGGCCATCGAGATCTACTACCAGCCGGGCCACGAGTACAACCTGCGGCGGATGGTCAAGGCCATCCAGAAATCCCTCGATTACTACACCACCCACTTCAGCCCGTACCAGCACCGCCAGGTGCGGATCCTGGAATTTCCCCGCTACGCCTCCTTCGCCCAGTCGTTCCCGAACACCATCCCCTACAGCGAGGCCATCGGGTTCATCGCCCGGGTGGACCCCGATGACGAGAAGGACATCGACTACCCCTTCTACGTGACCGCCCACGAGGTGGCCCACCAGTGGTGGGCGCACCAGGTCATCGGCGGCGCGGTCCAGGGCGCCACCCTGATGTCGGAGAGCCTGTCCCAGTATTCCGCGTTGATGGTCATGGAGCGGGAGTTCGGCCAGGCCAAGATGCAGCGGTTCCTGCGCTACGAGCTGGACCGGTACCTGTCCAGCCGCAGCATGGAGCGCCGGAAGGAATCCCCCCTCGCCCGGGTCGAGGAACAGGGCTACATTTATTACAACAAGGGAAGCCTCGTCATGTACGCCCTGCGGGACTACCTGGGGGAGGACCGCCTGAACGCCGTCCTGGCCGCCTACATCAAAACGGTCGGTTTCCAGGAGCCGCCCTACACCAACTCGGCCGAGTTTCTCCAGGCCCTCCGGGCGGCCACCCCGGCCGAGCACCAGGACCTGGTCACCGATCTGTTCGAACGGATCACTATGTTCGAAAACCATGCCGTGCGGGCCACCGCCACACCCCTGGAAGGCGGACGCTACAAGTTGCGGCTGACCGTGCGGGCCCGGAAGCTGCGGGCCGACGAACTGGGCAACGAGACGGCGGTGCCCCTCGGGGATTGGATCGACGTCGGGGCGCTGGACGAGAAGGGCCGGGAGATCTACCTGCGCAAGGAACGGCTGACCGCTCCGGAGACGACCCTGGAGATCTCTCTCGACCGGCGTCCGGCCAAGGCCGGCATCGACATCCGGAACAAGCTCATCGACCGCCACCCCGAGGACAACCTGATCTCCGTGGAAATCGCCCCGGCCAGGTAGTGCCGGGACTCGCTGTGGACGGAAACCGAAGGCCACCAAGACACAACGGCGCCAAGGGGCGAGAAGCTCCGTTCGATTCAATGCCCGGGATGGAGCGCTTTGCGACCACAGCTAGCGATTCTCCCGGATTTGCCAAGCCTATTTCACCGGGCGGGGTGCGACGTAGTCCGCGCGATCCAAGCGCGGGTGCGTCATTGTTCCGATCCACTCCCCCGGCCGGAGCTACGGCCGGCTGCGGCGCCGGCCGCCGGACCGGCGTTGTCGATTTGCGCCTTGAGAGGTGGCTCGCGTGGGCCCCACGCGAAGCAGAGCATATCTCGAGGGTGGTGGAGAAGTAGGCCGGATGTGGTCAGCTTGTTCCTCGTCGGGCCGCCGCGGTCCACCCCGCTCGTGGGGGAGGCAGCCGTACCCAGGGCTCTCCGAGCCCGTCTTCCTTCGCCGCCCTTCGACGGAGCCATGTCTCCTCGGCCATTCACAACCGGCCGGATTCGCGTCCGGCGGCCGTAGTCCACTCGCTAGAGAGGACCCGTGAACTCTATCTACAAAAAACATAGCCACAAAGAACACAAGGGATGAACTGTGACGGGGACACGTGCGCCCCGGCGTGGTCTGCGCGATCCGGGCGCGGAGTGCTTCATCATTTGGTTGCGGCCAGCGGCCGGGCTGGGCTATACTTTAAGAGACGGATTTATTCAGCAGCCCGAAACACGCCGGAACTGGCCCGAGGCCTTGCCGATGAACCTGTTCCAGTTTTCCCTGGTCTTCATTTCGGCCATCTTCTTCACGGTCACGGTGTATTACTCTCTCCGGGTGGCCTTCGTGTACCGGAAGATCGACCGGTTTTTCTTCTACGCCTGTTCCACCTTGACCGGCATGGGCTTCACCCTGTTCGAACTGCTGCTCAGCTACCCGATCCCCGACGCGAGCGCGTTGTTTTTCCACCGCCTGCGCATGGCCGCGCTGCTCTTGTGCATGGTCTTCTACCTTTACTGCACGTATGAGATATTCTTCCCCCGCAAGAGCATCATCCCCCGGATCTACCTGACCTTGTCACTGCTGATCGGGCTGGCCATTCCCACCGACCTGTTCCTGTCCCTGCCGGTCCGCCACATCCAGATCGTGTTCCTGGGGATCCCGTTCGATTACCGGTTCGGGGAGTCCCAACCCTTCTACACCCTGTACGGGATCTGCCTGATGTCTTTTTTCCTCGTGTCCATCTTCAAGGTCCTGCTGGCCAAGTTCAACCTCAAGCTGACCGTCCTGGGCATCCTGGCCTTTCTGCCCGGCATCGTGGGCGGACTCAACGATTTCAGCGTCTCCCACGGCTACCTCCACAACATCCTCATCAGCGAGTACATCGTCTTCATGTACCTCGTCGCCACGTTCACTATCTTTCTGCTGGAGGACCAGCAGAACTTCAAGATCATCCAGAACATGAACATCGAACTGGAACGGATGGTCGGCGAGCGGACCGGGCAACTGACGCAGGCCAACCAGGAACTTTCCCGGCTCAACGAAGATCTCCGCAAGGCCAATGACCTCAAAAGCGAATTGCTGGGGATCGCCGCCCACGATCTGCGCAATCCGCTCAGCTCGGTCATGGGGTACGGCGAGCTCATCAGCCGCTCCTCCGACATCAACGAACGGATCTTCCGCTACGCCAACATGATCTACAAGTCCTCGGAAAAGATGCTGACCCTGATAAACGAATTGCTGGAAAGCGCCACCCTGGAGAGCGGCAAGCTGGAATTGCGCCTGGCCCGGGTGAACCTGGCCCGTCTGGCCGAAAGCGTGCTGGCGGCCAACGAGGCCCGGGCCACCGAAAAAGGGCAGAAATTCATCTATTTCGCCGAACCGGACTGTCTCGTGACCGTGGACGAGGGACGCATCCGCGAGGCCATGGAAAACCTGGTCACCAACGCCTTGAAATACTCCCCGCTGAATCGGCCGGTCCGGGTGCGAGTCAAGAAACAGGACGGCCGGGTCCGGTTCGAGGTCCAGGACGAGGGGCCCGGCCTCAGCGAAGCGGACCGCGACAACCTGTTCAAGAAATTCCACAAGCTGAGCGCCCGTCCGACCGCGGGGGAAAGCTCCACCGGGCTGGGCCTGTATATCGTCAAGCAACTGGTCGAGCTGCACGGCGGACAGGTCCTGGTGGAAAGCGAGGCCGGCCAGGGCAGCATCTTCATCATCCAACTGGAGGCCACTCGGGAGGGTCCCCTCCCGGAGCTCCCGGCGCCCGCGCGGACGGACTGAACCCGATTCCCCGTTCCCCGGCCACTGGGGGTCCGGGAACCGGCGCCACAAAGGAAAGTTTGACTGATGGGCCGAACCAGTTCAGACGATCCGAGAACTCTGACCATCGCCGAATGCCTGGTTGACTGGAGGCGCCCGTGAACTCGGATGCTTTTTTCGGTTTGTCGTGTCTGGCCGGTTGCGCGTTCATGTTCCTGCTGGCGGGCATCGGAATCGGACTCGCCATTTGGAAAATGTCCAACCGTAAACGGAATCCTCCGGTCTTGCCGGCCGATCCACCACGCCAGACGCCGCCGATCCAGCCCGAGCCGGCCTCTCCGGCCCGGTGCCCCGATTGCGGGCACCCTCTCACCCCGGCGTCTCCCGGCTGTCCGCGTTGCCGGCCGGCATCCAGCCGGTTCTCGGCCAGCGGCCCCCGGGAGGAGTTGGCCGCCGCCGAACGCGTGCTGAAGCGGCTCTATCAGAGCCAGGCGATCGGCCTCCCGGTCTACGACGCCGTCTCGCAGGCATTGACGGCCGAACGGGCACGCCTGTCCACCCCTCAAGGCGCTCCAGCGAACCTCCCGCCAGCCGTCCCGGTCATTCCGGCCATCCATCCGGACATCCCCGCCGCCACCGCCGGCGTCTCGCCCGGGAGCGCGCCCGCCGCGGACGTCGTCACCCCGCCGGCTCCTCCACCGGCGGAACCGGCCACCTCACTTCCACCGCCGGTCATGCCAGCGGCCGTTCCTCCACCCTCCCTGGAGCCGCTCCCCCTTCCACCGGCATCCTCGCCCGCCGCCGCATCCGCCTCCCCTCCGGCCGCCCCGGCCCATCCACCGCGGCCGTCGATGCTCTCGGCCTTCATGGAAGAACGCAACATCCGCTGGGGCGAGTTGATCGGCGGATTGCTGATCATCGGTTCCACCATCGCCCTGGTGATCAGCCTGTGGTCCACCATCCGGCAGTTCCCCCTGCTGCAGATGGGTCTCTTCATTGGGTTCAGCCTGCTCCTATTCGGCGTGGGCCTCTATACCGGGCACCGCTGGCGGCTGCAGACCACCAGCCGGGCCTTGCTGATCATCGCCGTGATGCTCGTGCCGCTCGATTTCCTCGGCTTGGCCGCCCTGGGCGCCGACCCCGGCCATTTCCCGACCCCGCTCCTGATCCTGCTGGCCGCGGCTGCCCTGGCGGTCTTCGCGCCGCTACTATACCTTGCTGGCCGGTTCATGACGCCCCCCTGGCCAATGTTGTTCTGGCCCGGGGTGCTGGCCGTCTCCGCCTACCAGGTGTTGCTTCCCTTCCTGGCCGGACCGCCGCCGGAGCTGGGCCTCGTGGGGTTGCTTGGCCTCGGACTGCCGCCGGTGATCCTGTACGGCCTGACCTGTCTGGCGCTCCGGCGCAGAGCCCGAATGCCGGGATTGCCCCTGCCGGAGCTCGCGCAACCGCTGTTCATCGTGTTCGGAACCGCTACCTTCGCTGTTTTCTTTCCCCTGGGACTGCTGGCATACCGCACCGGGGACACCGAGTGGGCGTTTCGCTCTCTGGCCCCGTGGCTGCCCCTGCTGGGCGGGGCTGCCGGCTGGCTGGGCCTGTCCTTGTGGCGGGACCTTGGCCCGGACGGGCGGCCGGCCCTGCGCACGGTCTGCCTGGGCATCGGCTTGGCCGGCGGTGGACTGGCGCTCGCGGGGTTGCCGGCCGCCTGGCCCTGCCCGGCCAGCCTGGCGGCTGTGGCGTTGATCGGCTGCCTGATTTTCGGGTTTGCCGCCATCCGGTTCCATCTGCCCGGATTGCACGGGGCCGCGATCGGCTTGCTGGCCGCGGGCGTTCTGGCCGGCGGCCTGGCCGCGGCCGGAGAGGTGGGTTGGTGGTCCGAATCGGGCCCGCTTCTGGCCAAGGCCCTGCAATCCGCCTCGAGTGGCCGGTTGCTGACGGTACTCTTCCTGCTGATGGCCATCCTCGGCGAGGCTTGGGGGCGCCGCCGCCGGGCGGAAGCCTTCATTTACGCCTGGTCCGCCGTGATCGCCGCCCTGGTTGGAACCCTCCTGCTCTGCGCCCACGGCCTGGGCCGGAGCGGGGACCCGGAAATGCTCCGCTGGCTGTTGCCGCTCTACGCCGCCGCGGCCGGCTACGGCGCCGTCCGGCTCCATCAGGCCGGTCTCGGCTGGTTTGCCGTGCTGTCGTTGCTGGGCGGCGCCATCCAGTGGCTGGTGTGCTACCGGCCGCCGGCGCACCCCTGGCCGGCCGCGCTGCTGACTCACGGCAGCCTGTGCCTGGCCATGGCCGCCGGGCTGCGCTGGCGCCGCATGGGGTGGCTGAACATCCTGGAATTGCCCGCCCGGTCCATGGCGATCGTCAGTTCCGCCGCGGCGGCGGTGGCCCTGCTGGCCGCCGCCTGGACAAGTCCCGTCGAACCGATGGCCTGGCGGTTGCTCTGGTTGTCGATCCTTTGGATGGTTCTTGGCTGGCTGGGCAGTTGGCCTGCCTGGCGCAACGCCGGCCAGGTGGCCCTCCAAGCCGGCCTGGTGTTCGGGGTGGCCCACTTCTTGCAACTCCGGGACTGGTACCGGGCCGAAGAGGCGCCGTTCCTGCACCCGTGGTCGCTGCAGATCCAGGGGATCGCCGCCGCCGGCCTCGTGTTACTCTGGACGCTGCTGCGCACGGGCTGGCGCCGGCTGGCCCCACCCGAACGGCACGCCGCGCCATTCGGGCGGATGCTCCTGGGTTCGCGCCTGCCTGTGGACCAGATCATGCTGCTGTGCTCCGTCGTGGTCCTCGCCACCATGGTGCTGGTCGGGATCCTGCCCGAAATTTTCCGGGAATGCACGCCTGCCGGCGCACCCCACACGCCCGGCCCGAAGTTTGCCATGGCCTGCGGCGGACTGGCCTGGTTCTGGTGGGCCGCCCTGCTCGCGGCGGGCCTGGCGAGCCTCGCGGAAACCTGCCGGCGATGGAAAGTGCTGACCCTGGTGGCCCTGGCAGCCATCGCCGGCCCGCTCGTGGCCGGGACCCAGGTACCGGTGCGTACCGTGGCCACTACCTGGCGCTGGTGGCTGGCCCTATCCTTCTGCCTGGCCGCGCTGCCGCTCTGGTCGGGGCTCCGCCGCTGGCTGGCCCGCCGGACCGGTTGGCCCGGGGCCGCCGCCGCTTTCGACGGGCTCGGCGATGGGCCCAGGATTCTCCTCCTGGCGCTCACAACCCTGCCGTTGCTCGGACTGGCTTTTTTACCGGTCATCGTCGCCCTGGCCGGCAAGTTCCCCGCCGGACCGGCCCTGGGGACCGTCTGGCATTGGCTCGGCACCGTCCTCAACCAAGCCGTCCCGTTCGGGGTGGTCACCCTGGGGCTTCTCGCCTGGGCGGCCGGACGGCGATCGGTTCCGCTGGCTGCCCTGGCCGGCGCCACATTGCATTTCACCGTGCTGATTGCTTTTGCCTGGCACCGGCTCACCGGCGCCACCCCGTTGGCGCTGTCCGACGGCGTGACGCTCTGCCAGTGGAATGCCGTCACCGCCGCGGCCTTCATCGCCGGCTGGCTGGCCTTCCGTCACTTGAGGCCGGCCCCGGCGGAGACGTCCATCCCGGATTGGATCCTGCCCATCCTCTGGTTCTGGCTCGGCCTGGCCTGGTGCTTCAACCTGCTGATCCTGCTGCCGGCCTTGGGCGGCGTGTTTTTCCAACCGGGGCGGCCCTTGGCAATGTTGGAGACGGCCGGGCAACCGCTGGGCTGGCTGGCCGCCGGCCTGGCCGGCGCGGCTGGCGCCGGGCTCTGGCCCCTGTCCCGCCGCCGGTTTCCCCTGGCGATGGCCGCACTGCCATTACTGGCAGTCGTGGTTTTGGCCGGCTGCACAGTCAGCCCTGGAGATGAAGGCCGCTGGATTACATTTCATCTGTTGGCGGCAGGCTTTTGCCTCGCGGCCTGGATTCTCTGGCTCCCGGGCCGGCTCCCGCGTGGCCGGGAATGGTTCGGCGGTGAGCGGGCGGTTCCGGGCAGTCTCGGCTGGACTTTTCTATCGGCCGGGCTGGCCGCCGCGTTCGCCCTGCGCGCCATCGGCCAGGACCCCGCGCGTCCCTGGTGGACCGCCGGGCTGCTGCTGGCCCTGGCCTTCCTCTTCCACCTGGCCGGCCATGGACGGCGTCAACAAGCCTATCTTTTCCTCGGAGTCCTGCTGACCCAGGCGGCCGTCACCGTCTGGTGGGCCACCCGTTACTGGGAGCACCCCACCGACCTGATCGGCGCCCTCTACTGGAACGCCATCGCCGCCTCGGTCCAGGCACTTTGCTGGCTGGCCTGGCGGCGCTGGCGGGAGAGGGGGCCGGGGCCGGTTTTCGAGACCGGTTTTCTCAGAACGTGTTCATGGGCCGCGCTGGCGCTACACCTGTTCGTGCTCGGAGTCACCCTGGTACGCGTACTGGCCGATCCCGGACGCATGGACCTCGGCCTGCCGAAAGTGGGCGGTCCGCTGGGCTGGCTCGCCCTGCTGCTCTCCGTGGCGGCCTGGCTCGGCGTGCGCCTGGCCCTCCGCCGGCCGCTTCGCTGGGGCATGCTGTGGCTGCTGGCGATGGCGCCGGTTTCCCTGGCCGCCTTTGGCGCCTACCGCTGGGAAAATACCGGTTGGCTTGGCTTTCATCTTCTGAACTTGGGCTGGTTGCTGGCCGGCGCGGTCAGCCTGGCCGCCGGGTGGCGGCTGGATAAGGCCGGCCCGCTCTGGCCCGCCCGGCTGAACTGGCCGGACCACGCTTCAAGGATTCTCCCCGCCGCCAGCCGGTGGACGGTCCTTTCCG
>ERZ1645192.4611-NODE-4611-length-10872-cov-30.157992_pt1 | contig 10872 bp, 7 predicted proteins | sample MGYA00575354_ERZ1645192 | MGnify/ENA primary metagenome ERZ1645192 (study PRJEB40844, sample SAMN11349763) | freshwater sediment metagenome | isolation source: river sediment | host: Sediment | place: India: Faizupur Khadar , New Delhi | collected 2017-02-21 ...
GCCGCCAGGGATGGCGGCAGACGAGCCTACAGGGACGTACTTGCGGCGTGTCCCGTCGGACCCCTCCGGGGGCCACGACCGACAGGGGCTGTCACCAGAGAGTCCACCCCATCGTCCGCGAGACCGCTGCGCCCCTCCGGCGTTGACAGTGACCACCGACTGGACTGTCAACGCAACGCCCGGCTAGTCCCGGCAGAACCTCTCGATCAGTGACTGCAGCAGCCCCACCGTCCGGGGAACCCGAGCCAGCGCCAGGTACTCGTCCGGCTGGTGCGCCTGGGCGATATCCCCCGGACCCCAGACCACGGTCTCCATGCCGAGGGCGGTCAGGTAGGGCGCCTCCGTCCCGAAGGCCGCGGCGCCCGCCGGAGACCCGGTCAAATCCTCGAGGGCCCGCACGAGCACCGACGCCGCCGGGGTCTCCATCGCCTCGATGCCGGCAAAGAGCGGCCGGGTCTCCCAGGCGAGACCCCGGTCGGCCGCGACCCTCTCCACCCGGCGCCGGAGCTCCCCGCGGAGGTCGGTCAGGCGCATCCCGGGCAGTGGTCTCAGGTCCAGGTGCAGCTCGCACTCCCCGCAGATCCGGTTGGGGTTGTCCCCGCCCCCGATGCGGCCCAGATTCATGGTGGGCACGGGCACGGCGAAGGTGTCGTCGCGGTGAGCAGCCTGGAGCTCGGCGCGCCAGTCGAGCAGGTCCGACAGGACGCCGTGCATCCCCTCGAGCGCCGAGTTGCCGAGCGCCGGGTCGCTCGAGTGGCCCGCGCGGCCTACCAGGCGCACCGCCTCCATCAGGATGCCCTTGTGCATCCGGACGGGGACGAGGCCGGTCGGCTCGCCGATCACGGCATAACGCCCCAGGGCACGCCCGCTCTCGGCGAGCGCGATGGCCCCACACATGGACGATTCCTCGTCCGCCGTGGCGAGCAGCACCACCGGGCGCGCCAGAGGCCGTGGCCCCAGCCCTTGCACCGCCTCGAGCGTGAGCGCGAAGAACGCCTTCATGTCGGCGACCCCGAGCCCGTAGAGACGACCGCCGTCTTCCGTCAGCCGGAAGGGGTCGTGGCGCCACCGCCCCTCATCGTAGGGCACCGTATCGGTGTGACCGGCGAGCACCAGCCCGTTCTCCCCCTGGCCCAGGGTCGCCACGAGGTTCTGCTTGCCGGGGTGGCCGGGCAGGTCCCGGACCTCCACGGTGAAGCCCAGTCCCTCGGCCCATTCCGCGAGCAGGGCGATGACTGCCGCGTTGCTCTGGTCATAGGAGGGGCTGACGCTGCTCACCGAAGGGGTGGCCACCAGCCGGGCCATCATCTCCATCACGTCGGGTGTCGTGTGGCACATCCGCGCATGGTAACCCTCTGCCTTTTCGCCGTCGCCGTCGCCGTCGCCGTCGTCGCCGTCCTCCGCCGTGCGGCGTCGCTCGCCGGTCCTCCCCGACCCGATCCTTTCACCGGGGGACAGGGGGGCGGAGAATGGAGGGCGTCGTCCCGCCGCGGCCGCGAAACGACCCGAGCCCCATGCCCACACCTGCACCGACTTCTGCCGTGACGCCTGTCCCTGACCTGCCGGCGGCCTTCCCGCGGCGGGTCCAGGACGGCCGTCCTCCCTGCGAGATCCGGCGCGCGTCGCTCGCGGACGTGCCGGCCCTGGTGGCCATCGAGCAGGCGACCTTCAAGGGCGACCGGATCACCCGGCGGCAATTCCGTTACCTGTTGACCCGCGGCAACTCGGAGACGCTCGTCTGCGAGCGCGACGGCCGGCCCGTCGCGTACGTCCTGGTGCTGTTCTCGAAGGCCACTTCCACGGCCCGGATGTACTCCATCGCGGTCATGCCCGAGCACGGCGGTCAGGGCATCGGGCGGGCCCTCGTGGGAGCGGCGGAGGCGGCGGCGCAGAGCCGGGAGCGGGCCTACATGCGTCTCGAGATCCGCCGCGACAACGCCCCGTCGCGGGGGCTCTTCGAGTCGTTGGGATACCGCGAGCTCGGGGTCTACGAGGATTACTACGAGGACCATATGCAGGCCGTGCGCTACGAGAAGTCGCTCGCGCCGCAGCTGAACCCGGACCTCGGGCGCGTCCCCTATTACGAGCAGACGCTCGACTTCACCTGCGGGGCCTCCTCGCTGATGATGGCGATGAAGGCGTTATCGCCCTCGTTACCACTCGACCGCACGCTGGAGCTGCGGATCTGGCGCGAGGCCACGACCATCTTCATGACCTCGGGGCACGGCGGTTGCGGGCCCTACGGGCTCGCCCTGTCGGCGCTGTCCCGTGGCTTCCGCGTCGAGGTCTTCGTCAACGACGAAGGTGTGCCGCTGGTCGACTCGGTCCGCAGCCCCGAGAAGAAGGAGGTCATGCGCCTGGTCCACGAGGACTTCATCGGAGAGTGCCGGCGCCGCGGGATCCCCATTCAGCACGGCACGCTCTCCGTGGCCGAGCTGCGCGAGCGTTTCCGGGGCGGCGGGATCCCGCTGGTCCTGATCAGCTCGTACCGCATCTACGAAGAGAAGTTTCCCCACTGGGTCGTGGTCACCGGCTTCGACGACCACTTCGTCTACGCCCACGATCCCTACGTCGACTACGCGGACGGCGAGCGCCAGGTCGACAGCATCAACATGCCGATCCCCCACCGCGAGTTCGCGCACATGGCCCGCTACGGGCGCGCGGGCCTGCAGGCGGTGGTGATCGTGTACCGGAACGAGGACCATGGCTGAGCACGTTCTGCTGGTCGAGCACGCCTCCGATTGGAAGGCGCACTACCCGAGCCTCCCCGTCATCTCGGCGCGGGATTACCTGAACCGCCCCGAGTGGTCGGCGCGCAAGCAGATGCGCGTCATCAACCTCTGCCGCAGCTACCGCTACCTGTCCGTCGGCTACTACTGCTCGCTGCTCGCCGAGGCCCGGGGCCACAAGGTGGTGCCCACGGTGCGCACCATCCAGGACCTCTCGCGCCGCTCCATCTACAGTCTGTCGACCGAGGACCTGGACAGCCAGGTGCAGAAGATCCTCGGGCGGCGCAAATCGGTCCTGCAGCCCACCGCGTACGAGATCACGATCTGCTTCGGCCACACCGAGGTGAAGGAACTGCGGGACATCGCGCGGCAGATCTTCGAGGCCTTCCGCTGCCCGCTGCTGCGCGTGGAGTTCGGGCTGGTGCAGGGTGCGTGGCGAATCGACGAGGTCCGCGCGGTGCCGGTGAACACGCTCTCCCCGGCCCAGGAGCAGGGCTTCTTCGCCGCGCTCGACGGCTACCTCTCGCAGCGCTGGCGCCAGCCCCGAGCGCGGCACCACTTCAAGTACGAACTGGCCGTGCTGCACGACCCCGACGAGTCGATGCCGCCCTCCAACGCGCAGGCCTTGAAGGGGCTCGTCGCCGCGGGGCGCGACCTCGGGGTGGACGTGGACCTGATCACCCGCAAGGACTACGGGCGGCTCGCGGAATACGACGCGCTCCTCATTCGCGAGACGACCCAGATCAACCACCACACGTACCGCTTCGCCAAGAAGGCCGAGAGCGAGGGCATGGTGGTACTGGACGACCCGGATTCCATCCTGCGCTGCACGAACAAGGTCTACCTGGCGGAACTGCTCCAGGCCAACCGGGTGCCGACGCCGAAGACCGAGATCGTGCGCCGCGAAAGCCTGGACGAGTTGGAAGCGGAGATCCCGTACCCCATCGTGCTGAAGATCCCCGACGGCTCGTTCTCCCGCGGGGTCTTCAAGGCGGACAACCGCGCGGAGCTGCAGCGAATCGCGGGCCGGTTGTTCAAGGACTCGGACCTGATCCTGGCCCAGGAATTCCTCTACACCGACTACGACTGGCGGGTGGGGGTCCTGTCCCGCAAGCCGATCTTCGTCTGCCGCTACTACATGTCGGAGCGGCACTGGAAGATCGTGAACCACGACGTCAAGGGCCGCCCCCGGGAAGGCGGTTTCGAGACGCTGCGCGTGGAGGACGCGCCGCCCGAGGTGGTGAAGACCGCGCTGCGCGCGGCCAACCTGATCGGCGACGGGCTCTACGGGGTGGACCTGAAGCAGACCCAGAAGGGTGTCGTCGTCATCGAGGTGAACGACAACCCGAACATCGACGCAGGGGTCGAGGACAAGGTGCTGAAGGACGAGCTCTACCGGATCCTCATCGCCGATTTCGTGGAGCGGTTGGACCGTCGCCGCCAGGCGGGTGCGCGGGCGCTGCCCCCGGCTGGCTAGGCGGCCGATTTCAGCGGACGGATCAGGTTGCCGAGGCCGGCGTCCTTGAGGGCCGCGTGCAACAGCAGACGCACCGCGAACGCCTCCTCGAGCCCCAGGGCCTCCTGGAGCAGGTCGCGGGCGTGGTCCCGGGTGAAGCTGCGCACGACCCACTTGACCCGCGGCAGGCTCGAGGCCGCCATGCTCATGCTGTCCACGCCCATGCCGAGCAGAAGCAGGGCGGATGCCGGGTCGCCCGCCATCTCTCCGCACACCCCGACCCGGGTGCCGGTCCGGTGGCCCTCTTGGACCACCCAGTTGACCGTCTGGAGGACCGCGGGGTGCAGGCCGTCGTAGAGCGCCGCCACGCGGGCGTTGTTGCGGTCGACCGCCAGCAGGTACTGGATCAGGTCGTTGGTGCCGATGGACAGGAAGTCGGCGCGGCGCGCAAGCGCCGCCGTCTGCAGGGCGGCCGCGGGCACCTCCACCATCACGCCGACCGGCGGGCGGGTGACCGCGCGCCCCTCGTCGCGCAGCTCCGCGACGGTGCGGTCGATGACCCCGATGGCCTCGTCGACCTCCCGCACGTGGCTCACCATGGGCAACAGCACCTGCAGGTTGCCGAAGGAGATGTTCGCCCGCAGCATGGCGCGCAGCTGGGTGTGGAAGATCTCGGGCTGGTCGAGGGTGATCCGGATCCCGCGCCAGCCGAGGAACGGGTTGTCTTCCTCGATGGCGAAGTAGGGCAGCGTCTTGTCGCCGCCGACGTCGAGCGTGCGCATCACCACCGGCTTCGGGGCCAGCGCGGCCAGCACGTGGCGGTAGTTGCGGAACAGCTCCTCCTCGCTCGGGAAGGCGTGGCGGATCATGTAGGGGAACTCGGTGCGGTAGAGCCCGACCCCTTCGGCGCCGCTCTCGAGGCCCAGCTGGATGTCGGCCACCAGTCCCGTGTTGACCTGGAGCTCCACCGAGTGGCCGTCGGGGGTGCGTGCGGGCAGGTCCCTCAGCTCCCGCAGCCCCGCGGCCAGGACCTCTTCGTCCCGCAGCAGGCGCTCGAATTCCACCACCACCCGGCGGTGCGGGCGCACGTAGACCCGCCCCTGGTAGCCGTCGACGACGACCGGCGCGCCGTCGATGCGACCGATGGGCAGGTCTCCGAGACCCATCACCGCCGGCACGCCGAGTGCGCGGGCCAGGATTGCGGTGTGGGAGAGCACCGAGCCGCGGCTGCAGAGCACGCCCGCCAGTTGGCCGGCCGGGACCTCCGCGAGGTCCGCCGCGGTGATCTCCTCCCCGGCCAGCACGCAGTGCTCCGGATAGCGACGCGGCTCCCGCGCCTCGGACTGTAGCGCCACCAGCACTCGCCGGCCGATGTCGCGCAGGTCGCTGGCGCGCGTGCGCAGATACTCGTCGTTCATCTGCTCGAAGGCCCGGACGTGCTCCATCACCGTGTCCCGCCAGGCGGCCGGGGCCCAGCTCCCGGCGCGGATGCGGCGCACGGTGGGCTGCACCAGCTGCTTGCTGTCGAGCAGGAGGGCGAAGACGTCGAACAGCGAGCGCTCCTCCCGGGGCAGGAGCGTGGACATGCGGTCGCCCAGGCTGCGCAGCTCGTCCTGGACCCGCTCGACCGCGCTGAGGAACAGCTCGGCCTCGGCGTGCGGGTCCTTCGCCGGGCGGTCGGGCACGTCCGAGAGGCGGGCGAGGGGATGGCTGACGGTGATGGTCCCGATGGCCACGCCCGGGGCCCCCGCGACACCCTGAACGAAGCTCGTGCCCACGCCGACCCTGGCGATCCCGCCGGTGCTGCGCGCGCTGCGGATCGCGCCGGCGAGCTGCGCGGCCACCGCGACCATGAAGGCCGCCTCGCTGGGGTTGAACAACCGGTGCCCGCGCTGCTGGGCGGCCAGCACACCCAGGACTTCCCGGTAGTGGACGATGGGTACGCCGAGGAACCCGTGAAAACGCTCCTCGCAGGCCTGGGGACAGGGCAGGTAACGGGGGTGGGCCCCGGCGTTCTCCAGGTTGACCGGCTCCTTGCGCTCGGCGACGAATCCGACCAAGCCCTCGCCCGGCGCCAGGCGAACCCGACCCTCGCAGCCTGGCGGCAGGCCTTCGGTGGCCATCAGGACCATCTCGCCGCTGCCGTCGTCGCGCAGGAACACCGAGCAGGCGTCCACATCGAGGGCCCCCCTGACCTGGTGCACGACCAGGGGCAAGGCTTCCTCGAGGTTTTCGGCTGTGGAGACGTCCTGGACCAGGCGGCGGAGGGGCTCGAGCATCTGGGCGGTCGGTGTGCGGGTGGTCCCCTGTTCTCCTGTAACGGCCATGATAGCGCGCGCTTCAGGGCCGGTCGCGGAAAAAAAGCGCCGCCTGCGCGCGGGCGGGTACACTGCCTCTCATGTCCCAGGTCGACGACGTCAGCCCCGCCCCCGCCCGGATCCGGGAGCTCCCGCCGGCACTCGCCAACCAGATCGCCGCCGGGGAAGTGGTCGAGCGGCCGGCCTCGGTCGTGAAGGAGCTGCTCGAGAACAGCCTGGACGCCGGGGCGCAGCGGATCGAGGTCGAGATCGAGGACGCCGGGGTGCGGCTGCTGCGCGTACGGGACGACGGGACCGGTATTCACCCGGAGGACCTGGCGCTTGCGCTCTCCCGGCACGCCACGAGCAAGGTCCGCACGGCGGAGGACCTCCTGAGGGTTGCGAGCCTCGGTTTCCGCGGCGAGGCCCTGGCGAGCGTCGCCTCCGTCTCCCGATTCAGTCTCGCGTCGCGCGCCGTGGGCCAGGACCGGGGCTGGCAGGTGCGGGTCGACGGCGGGGGTCCCCTCGAGGGGCCGGTCCCGGTCGCCCAGCCCCTGGGCACGACCGTCGAGGTCCGGGACCTCTTCCACAACGTCCCGGCGCGGCGCAAGTTCCTGAAGAGCGCACGCACCGAGACCGCCCACGTGGAAGACGCCGTCCGTCGGCTTGCGCTCGTCCGTTTCGAGGTGGGCCTGCGCCTGCGTGTGGACCGGCGGGACGTCCTCGACCTGCGACCCGCGGCCGGTGAGTCGGGGCGCGCGCGGCGGGTCGCGGCCGTCTGCGGCGCCGCCTTCCTGGAGGGGGCGCTCCAGGTCGACATCCCCTGGGAGGGGATGCGGCTCTCCGGCTGGCTCGGTCTGCCCGAGTCGGCGCGCAGCCAGGCGGACGTCCAGTATCTCTTCCTGAACGGGCGCCCGGTGCGGGACCGGGTGCTGGTGCATGCCCTGCGCGAGGTCTATCAGGACCGGGTATACCCGGGCCGCCACCCTGCCTACGTGCTGTACCTCTCGGTGGACCCCGAGGAGGTCGACGTCAACGTGCACCCCACCAAGCAGGAGGTGCGCTTCCGGGAGCCGAGGCTGGTCCACGATTTCGTCGCGCGGGCGGTGGCGCGGGCCCTGGACGGCGCCCCGGAGGCGGGGGACGAGGGCACCGGCCGGCCCGGCGCACCCGCGGGACCCCCGCTCGTCGGCGCGGTGCTGCGCGAGGCGGCGCCCGCATACCCTCGGGGAGTCTCCGAGTCCCGGCTGCGGCAGTGGCTGCCGCCGGGCGAGGGCGTGCCGCCCGCGCCCCGGCGGGTCCTGGGTGTCGTCCTCGACCGCTTCCTGCTTGCCGAGGACCCCCGGGGTCTCTCCCTGGTGGACCTGCGGGCCCTGGCCGTGCACCTGGCGCGCCGGGGGGTGGAGGCCGCGCTGGCAGCGGACGAACCGCCCTCCCGTCCGCTCCTGGTCCCGGTGTCGGTGAGCGTCGGGCCGGAAGAAGCGGAGGCCGCGGAGTCCTGCGGGGCGCTCTGCGCCTCCATCGGGCTCGACCTGAGCCGTTCGGGACCCGCAGTGGTGCTGGTGCGCCGGGTGCCCGCGGCGGTGCACGACGCCGACCCCGCCCGGCTGGCGATGGGGGTGCTCCGGGCGCTCGCGGACGCCGGGAGGTCGGCGCCGCGGGAGCTCCTGGTGGGTGCCCTGGTCGAGTCCGCCGCGGCGGCGGGGACCGGTTCCTTGTCGGCCCCCGGGCAGGTGGACGCGCTGCTGCGGGCCCTCGACGCCCTCCCCGAGCACGAACGCCCACCCGGGCTGGTCGCCCAGGTGACCGCGCAGGCCCTGGAACGCCTGCTCGGCGCCCCCGACGGGGGCCGCGGACCGTGACCCCCGGCCCCCCGGGGGCGGCCGCCCCGCCCGTCGTCTTCCTGATGGGGCCGACGGGCGCGGGCAAGACCGACCTGGCGGTGCACCTCGTGGAGCGCCTGGGCTGCGGGATCGTCAGTGTCGACTCGGCGCTCGTCTACCGGGGAATGGACATCGGCACCGCCAAGCCCGGCCCCGAAGTGCTGGCACGGGCTCCCCACCGGCTCATCGACCTGCGCGACCCGCGGGAGTCCTATTCGGCCGCCGAGTTCCGGCGCGACGCCCTCGACGCCATCTTGGCCGTGCGCCGGGAGGGACGGCTGCCCCTGCTGGTGGGTGGCACCGGCCTCTACTTTCGCGCCCTCGAGCGGGGGCTCTCGGCGCTGCCACCCGCGGACCCGGAGGTGCGCCGGCGCCTCGCCGAGGAGGGCAGGGCGCACGGCTGGCCCGCGCTCCACGCGCGGCTGGCCGCGCTCGACCCCCCGGCTGCCGCCCGCATCCACGCCAACGACCCCCAGCGCATCCAGCGTGCCCTCGAGGTCCGGGAGCTGACGGGGCGGCCGATGAGCGAGCTGCTCACGCAGTCGCCCGGTTCCGTGCTGCCCTACCGGGTCGTCAAGGTCGTGCTCGAGCCGGTCGACCGCGCGGCCCTGCACGCGCGGATCGAGGCCCGCTTCCGGGCAATGCTCGAGGCCGGCCTCGTGGCCGAGGTGGAGCGCCTGCGGTCCCGGGGGGACCTGTCGCCGGACCTGCCGTCGATGCGTGCGGTCGGCTACCGCCAGGTGTGGGCCTTCCTGGCGGGGGAGACCGACCGGGAGACCATGATCGCCCGAGCCGTGGCGGCCACGCGAGGCCTCGCGAAGCGCCAGCTGACGTGGTTGCGGGGGGAGACCGGGGCCTTGCGGGTCGACCCCTTTGCGCCTGGCGCCTGGGACCTCGTCCTCGGTTTTCTCGCCCGGCAGGGCCTTTCCTGACGCACCTGCGCTTCTCATCCTCCGTGCCAAGAGGAGCGTTTATCCTCCTTCGGTGGTAAACTAATTCGGTGGCGCGGTTCAGGCCGGCAGAAAGACACAGAAGGACAAGATACGGGGGCACGTTTCCATGAGTAAGGGCCAGTCGTTGCAGGACCCGTTCCTGAACCAGCTTCGCAAGGAGCGGGTGCCGGTGTCGATCTACCTGGTCAACGGCATCAAGTTGCAGGGCCAGATCGAATCGTTCGACCAGTTCGTCGTGCTGCTGCGCAACTCCGTGAACCAGATGGTCTACAAGCACGCCATCTCGACGGTGGTCCCGGCGCGCAACGTCAAGTTGCCCCGGGGTGCGGACGAGGCCCCGGAGGCGGAGGAGGAAGAGGGCTGATCACGACGCCTGCCAGAGGGTCTCGAGCGCTTGTTTGAGCGACCCCGGGGGGGAGACCGCGCGGTCCTCGTGCACGTCCGGTTCCCGGACGGGGAGGCGCAGGGCGAAGACCTCGAGGAGTTGCGCTCGCTCGCGGTCTCGGCGGGCGTCGAGGCGGTTGCCGAGGTCAGCGGGGTGCGGGAGCGCCCCGATCCCCGTCTCTTCGTTGGCAGCGGCAAGGCCGAGGAGGTCAGGGCGGCCGTCGAGGCCTCGGGCGCCGACCTCGTCCTCGTCAATCACGCGTTGACCCCGGGACAGGAGCGCAACCTCGAGCGCTTCTTCTCCTGTCGCACCGTCGACCGCACGGGCCTGATCCTCGACATCTTCGCGCAGCGCGCCCGGTCCTTCGAGGGCAAGCTGCAGGTCGAGCTGGCCCAGCTCCGTCACCTCTCGACCCGGCTGGTCCGCGGGTGGACCCACCTGGAGCGCCAGCGCGGCGGCATCGGCCTGCGCGGGCCCGGCGAGAAGCAGCTCGAGACGGACCGGCGCCTGGTCTCGCTGCGCATCCAGCAGATCAGGCGCGAGCTCGAGCGCCTGGAGCGCCAGCGCTCCCAGCAGCGGCGGGGCCGGCGCCGCGCCGAGCTGCCCACCGTGTCGCTGGTGGGTTATACGAACGCGGGGAAGTCCACGCTCTTCAACCGCCTGACCGGGGCCGGCGTGCTGGTGGCCGACCAGCTCTTCGCGACCCTCGACCCGACCCTGCGCCGCCTGGACCTCCCCGGCGGCCGCGCGGTGATCCTGGCCGACACGGTGGGCTTCATCCGCCACCTGCCCCACGACCTGGTGGCCGCCTTCCGCTCCACCCTGGAGGAGACCCGGGAGGCGGACCTGCTTCTGCTCGTCGTCGACGCCTCCGACCCGGAGCGTGAGGTGAAGGCCGAGCAGGTCCGGCGGGTGCTCGAGGAGATCGGAGCGGGGGACGTCCCCCAGCTCGAGGTGCTGAACAAGGTCGACCGCTGCCCCGGGGTCGAGCCCCGCGTGGCCCGGGACGGGGAGGGGTTGCCGCGGCAGGTCTGGGTCTCGGCCACCGCAGGCCTCGGGCTCGAGGCCCTGCGCGAGGCCATCGCCGAGCGCGTCCTGCCCCCGCGCAAGCTCCTGAGCGTGCGCCTGCCGATGACGGCCGGCCGCATGCGGGCGAGCCTCTTCGCCTC
>ERZ1645192.4612-NODE-4612-length-10872-cov-6.372007_pt1 | contig 10872 bp, 7 predicted proteins | sample MGYA00575354_ERZ1645192 | MGnify/ENA primary metagenome ERZ1645192 (study PRJEB40844, sample SAMN11349763) | freshwater sediment metagenome | isolation source: river sediment | host: Sediment | place: India: Faizupur Khadar , New Delhi | collected 2017-02-21 ...
ACTTCTGGTGTGGCAGTTGTTCCGTCAGGGGCATCGCTGCGTAGCCATGTGCGGACGAGATAAGCGCTGAAAGCATCTAAGTGCCAAGCTCCTCCCAAGATAATGTTTCCCGGAGCGTTAAGCTCCCTAAAGACCCCCGGCAGACCACCGGGTTGATAGGTTAGGCGTGCAAGCCCAGCAATGGGTTGAGCGGACTAATACTAATCGGTCGTGCGGCTTGATCGCTTTTTCCCTTCGGGGAAAGCGATTTCAAACTCGCGAATTGTAATCCTCGTTGTCCCCTATGTGCAGTTTTCAGAGAACTCTAAAAGGTTCTTTTTAACACTTTTTGGTGGCCATAAAGCTGTGGCCCGACCCGTTCCCATTCCGAACACGGCCGTCAAACACAGCCTTGCCGATGGTAGTGGTTCTATAGGCTCCGCGAGAGTAGGTTGCCGCCAGTCTTTCAAAACAAAAAGCCGGTCCGTGCCCAATAAACACAGACCGGCTTTTTTCTATTCCAACCATCACCCGAAAACGTCAACAGGCAATGGCCCCTCGCCCTCAACAGCACACAGACCGGAAAAACCTTTGTAACTCGAGCCCCGGGATGCATGTAGCGGCGGGTTTTTGCGCACCCGGAATCCGGAGCGTGCCAACCATGTTCTTTTCTTCAGAGCTCATGCACCTTTTTTCTGCTCGAACTTTCGTTGTGAAAGAGGTTAGTCCTTGTCGTGAAATCGTTCAACCGGGGCGAATCAGTGTGCTTGCACCGGAGTTTCCCCGGGATGAGGCACGGTGAAACCAGGGGAAATGAGAGCGGCCTTGCTGCGCATTTCGGCAGCCTGGCAGGCAGGCGCACGCGTGTTTTATTCTTTATTTCCTGCGGCATTGGAGTATGCCATGGGCAGATCCAATGTTTTGCGTGCGCCACATCGATGGTAAAAGGGGTTATAATGGCAGCTCCCGCGCAGTTTTGGGAGGTTTCCTCGCGGTTCTCCTCATGGTCTGCTTCACTGCCGGGGCGCATACCTTGCCCATTAGCTACCTTCGGCTGGTTGCGGACAGGGAGTATCTCCACCTGGAACTCATCTTCAACCCGTTCGAGCTTACGTTTGTTTCGGAGGTTGATGACGACAAGGACGGCGAGTTGAGCGTGGGCGAAATCAAGAAACACGGAGAAAGAATCGCAACCCGTATCTCGCGCTCGCTCCGGATCCTGATGGCCGGCAAAGTTGTGACTCCCGAAAATGCCGGCATGGATCCGGACATGTCCGGTCATCACGTGCGACTGCGGGTTCACTACAAAGTTGATGCGCGGGAGGCCCCGATCGCGTTGATTTCGGAGATGCAGTCCATCACCAGCGCGTCGCATCTGACCCAGGTTTCTTTTTCAAATGGCCGGTTGGTGCAACTGGGGCAGATGGACAGTCGATCTGTGAAAGTGGCTTTCAACAATCCGGCACCGCGGGAAACGAAGGCCGAGGCAACAGCCCGGTCACGTGACGCTCAAACGCATGAATAACCTGAAATCAAGAATTGGCAGGCTGGGGTTCGCAGTATTGACGTGTGCGGCGAGTTCGTGGTGGGTGTGTGGGGCGGCTCAACAGGCTGACGGCATCCTCTGGGCGATTGGCAGTCTGGACGGCGCCTCGGCCGAGTTTGCGCCGGGATCCAGAGGCGAACTGGATTTTATGGTCGGCAGTTCCGTTGTTTCCAGGGACTTTGCGGGGCATCACGAGGGTTCTGTTGGTTGGGATGGCAGGGTTGCCGAGAGGACTTTCCGGATCCATTTCAACATGGCGGAGGTTCCGGAGGGATCCTGTGAACTGTTGCTGGAGCTTATCTATGCGGGGGCTGCGCCCAAGCAGATCAAGATTGGCGTGAACGACAGGAGCGGGATTTTCCCGGTCCGCCTGGCGCCCAAGCGCAGCACGTGGGGCGAGGAAGGCAACGAAATGTTGCTGGCAAAGCAAACCCTGTCGGTGCCTTTGAATGCCGGGCTGTTGAAAGCCGGGTCCAACCAGGTCCGGATCGCCGTCCTTGGGATGGGCGGGATGAGTTACGATGCGGTGATCCTTCGTAAAGCCGCGGCAAAAGTGGAACCGCTCAGGATCGAGCCGACGATTTTTTTCAGACGAAGCGGGGGCGAGTTGGTGGAGGTTTGCCGGGTTGTGGCGCCTTTTGCCAAGAGGTTTGCCACAGGTGAGGCAGGGGTGCGGATTGGCGGAGCACGATTCAGTGTGGGGCTGACCAATGAATACGACTTCGGGTTGTTGACTGCAGACGTAGAAGTGCCCGTGCGTGTGATGGGCGGTTCAGCGACCGTGGAACTTCGGCTGGACGATGCAAGGCGCGAGGTGACGCAGGAGTTGAAGCCGGGCAAGCAGTGGAAAGTGTTCGTTTGCCCGAAGGTGCATAACGATGTTGGCTACACGGATCTGCAGCCGCACGTGAACGAGTTGGATAATCGGAACAGCGATGCTGTGCTGGACGTGCTGCGCCGGTACCCCTTTTACAAATTCAACTTTGAGACTTCCTGGCTGGTGGAGAACTACCTGGATTGCCGGACGGCGCCGTACCGGCGCGAGTTTTTGGAGCAGGCGCGCAAGGGGCGCGCGGCGCTGAACGCGCTCTATCTGAACCTGATGACGGGTCTTTGCACGGGGGAGGAACTTTACCGCGCGATGTATTTCAGCGCGAAAATTCACCGGGAGCATGGGGGTAACTTTGACACGGCATGTCTTACCGACGCGCCGTCGCACTCGTGGTTTTTGCCGAGCCTGTTTTCGGATGTTGGGATCAAGGGTTTTTCGAACGGGGCGAACCAGACGCGCGCTCCCATTTTGCATTACAGCGAACTTAACGAGGATTCGCCTTACTATTGGGAGGGCATGAACGGGGAGAGGGTCCTGATGTGGTATGCCCGGAGCTATGTGCAGCTCAAGCGGCTCACCGGGCCGGGCTGGGGTGGTCCGACCTCGAGTTTTGAGCATCTTCTGCGCAGCGTTCCTCAATTTCTCGTTCGCTACATTCGTGACAGTTACGTTCCGGATGCGGTTATGATTTACGGCGCGTATGTGGATAACGCAGCGATCCCATCGGAGGCCGAGGCTCCCGTTATCGAGCGCTGGAACCGCGAGTTCGAGTTTCCGAAACTGATCGTGGCCACTGACGGCGAATACTTCGACTATATTGACAAGAATGGGGGCAACCTCCCGGTTTATCGCGGCGATTGCGGGGCCTATTGGGAAGACGGGGTGGGCTCGACCATGAAGGCGACTGTGCGAAACCGCGAGACCCAGCGCGTGCTGCCCGCGGCGGAGATCGCTGCTTCCCTTGCCTCGATCTACGAGCCGCGAAACCGCTACCCTGCGGAAGATTTCCGGGGCGCTTGGCGCAACGTCATGTTCTACAACGAACACACATGGGGTGCGCATAACAGCATTGCGCAGCCGGGGCGCGAGTTTGTGGAACGCCAGTGGGAGATCAAGGAGAGTTATGCGTCGCGGGCGAACCTGGATGCGCGGAATCTGCTGGCGCGCGCGAACAACCGGCTTGCTCAGCAGATTGCGGTGGATGGGAGTTGTATTTTGGCATTCAACTGGGAGAACCGGGCGCGAACGGCGCCGCTTGAGGCGGAGATTGGCGTGGGGGAGCAGTTGGTGGACCTGGCGGACGGCAAGCCGGCGCCAATGGACATTTACGCCGAGCAGGACGGCTGGCGCAAGGTGCGTTTTCTGGCCAGGGAGGTGCCAGCCCTTGGCTACAAGGCGTTTGCCATACGCGGAATTGATCCTGCGGCTCACAAGGGCAACGAGAAGCCCGAGACGGATACCATTGAAAACGAGTTTTACCGCTTGGTTGTGGACACGCAGAGCGGGGGGTTGAAGAGCCTGTTCGACAAAAAGGAAAATCGTGAGTTGCAGGATGAGGCGGCGCCTTTCCGGCTGAACGAATACGTCTATGTGTCCGGCGGCGAGGGTTCACTGATTCTGAACTTCACGTTTGGAACGCCGCCCGCGACTCTGCAACTGCACAAGCCTTCCGAGGTGAAGATTGTGAAAGTCCGGCGCACTCCAGTCGGACAAAGGATCGAGATCACCGCCCGGTCACAAAACACGCCAGAGATCAGGACGGAGTACCTTCTTTGGAACGGCATTAAGCGCGTTGATATCATCAATACCGTTACCAAGACGGAGGTCCGGGCGAAGGAAGCGGTTTACTTTGCGTTTCCATTCGCCGCGAAAGCGCCTGGGATGGAATATCAAATACAGAACGGATGGGTGCGTCCCAATGAGGACCAGATGCCCGGCGCCTGCCGAGAATGGTTTACCCCGCAAAACCTGGTGCATGTGACGGACAAGGACTTCTCGATTGCATGGTCAACTCCGGACGTGCCACTGGCAACGCTGACGGATATAAACCGGGGCAAGTGGCTCTCAACCCTGCCGATCACCAACGGCCACGTGTACTCTTACGCGATGAACAACTACTGGTTTACCAACTACCGCGCTCAGCAGGGAGGCGCGTTCCGATTCCGGTTCTCGATTACGAGCGGGAGCAGAATGTCGCGGGAGCAACTGGCGGCTTTCGACGCCGACACGCGGGCGCCTGTGATGTCCTACCCGTTCCTTTCATCGTTTTCGGCTGCGATTTCTCAAGCTGACCGTGCGTTGCCTGCGGGCGGCGCATCCTTCCTTTCGCTCGATGCGGCGAACCTGCAGGTGGTCACGATCAAGGAGTCCGAGGCACAGGATGGGTGGATTGTTCGTTATCGCGAAGTCGCCGGACGCTCCGGCGAGGCGGAACTGAGAACGCCGACGATACGGATAGAGGAAGCGTATCTGTGCAACGGAATTGAACAGCCACAGCGGAAGCTGGCTTCGAGTGCGGATGCTGTGAAACTTCCGTTCAAACCGTACCAGTTTGGCACGGTGCGTCTAAAAGCAACCAGCCGGCTATCTTCTTCAAGGTAGGCAGCTTCCCCGTCGGTCCTTTGCGGCTGCGGCGGAAGTGGTGGTGCGGGTGCTTTGACTGAGACGCGGGCAGCTTCCGCGAGGAGCCTTTGCGGCAGGGGGGAGTCTCTGTTAAGATGAGCGGATGCGATTCAAGACGATTGTTGCACCTATCGCCCTGGCTTTATTGCTTGTTGCCGGTTGCAAGTCCGCGAGAGAAGCGAATGACAGGGTTGTCGAGTTCGAGGTTACAGCGGATATCCGGGAGTTTGCGGGGGACAGGCATCCCGGGCGCGAGTATTTTGCGGGTGTGTGCGAGGCCATCCGGGAGGAAGGGCCAGGAGAGTTTATGATCAGTCCTGGCGACATTGATCCTCCGCAGCAGATCAAGGATACCCTGGAAAAGCACATGGGCGCCCACTACACCTGGTATCCTGTCGTGGGCAATCATGAGGCCGAGACACCTGCGGACATGGCGTGGCTGAGGGCCTGGGGGAGCGGGGATATTCCCGGCCTGGTCCGGCGCGGCCCCGAAGGATCGGAAACCACGACCTTTTCATTTGACCGCGGGCCGGTGCACTTTGTTGTGCTGAACCAGTATTTCGACGGGGCTTCGGATTTTAAAGCTCGAGGCGACGTTGTGCCGGCACTGTATGATTGGCTTAAGAACGATCTGGAGCAGAACCGCAAGCCGATGGTGATTGTGATCGGGCACGAACCTATTCTTCCGTTGCCGGACATGGATAACGGGCGGCTGCGGCATGAGAAGGACTCCTTGAATCAGAATGTGGAGAGCTGTCGGAAGTTTCACGAGCTGCTGATCGAGAAGAAAGTGCGCGTTTACCTTACGGCCCATACCCACAACACATCGATCACGAACCTGAATGGTGTTTGGCAGATTGACGCCGGGCACGCTCGCGGGAAAGGGGATCCCGGCGCGCCCAGCACGTTCCTGAAATTTCGCGCGGACAGGAAAGCCTGCACCGTGCGGTTTTATCGCCAGATGGCGCCTGGAGAACCGTACAGGCTGACCAGGACGGTCGAGTTGACGCCGCAGCAATCTGGCCGCGTTGTGCCCGGCGTGTGAGTTCCGGTTGTGCCCCGATTCCGTTCAGACTTCGACCCACTGGCCGGGCACGGGCACGGGGTAGTAGCCGTCCTCGTTCGCGGTTATCGGAGGGGCGCTGTCGGGCGCCAGGGAGTCCACATTCGGGCAAAGCTGGAAGTTGGAGTTCATCATTTCGTCCCATGTGATGATTTTGCCCATATGCACTGCAGCGCGGCCCATGAGATCGGCGATGTTGGAGAAGGCGGCGCGTTTGGCTTCGTTGTATGGTTTATCCTGGCGGATGGCTTCGAGGAGGTTATCCCACTCGGCCTGCCAGGGGGTGATGGTTTCTTTCGGCGCGCGCCAGGCGATATTGTCGCGTGTGCAACGCTGGTCCTTGTAAATGTGGACGGTGCCTTCGTGGTGGGGTCCGGAAAACTGTGCGGCGCATTTGGCGCCATGAATAAAAGTGGCGAAGTCTCCGTGGCAATTCGGGAGCCAGCGGACGATGTCGAGAGCCTTGGTTCCATCGGGAAAGGTCCATTCGATTGTGAGCGAGTCGAGATTCTGGCTGCGGTCGGTGCTGTTGGCGGCGCGTCCGCCGGTGCCGTGGGCTGAGACGGGCCATGCATCCTTGATCCAGCAGATTTCGTCCACCTGGTGGATGTTCATTTCAGCGTAAAGGCCACCGGAGACCCAGAGGAAGTGCACGAAATTCCGGATCTGCCAGTCGAGATCTTTCGTTTCCGGGGGGCGTTTGCGGAGCCATCCGACCGGCTGCATTCTGTAGGCGCGGATGAGTTGGAGATCACCAAGTTGTCCGTCCCGCATGCGGCGGATCAGTTCCTGCCTGTTTACGGAGTGCCTGCACTGGAGGCCGGCGGCGATCTTGAGGTTCTTCTTTTCTGCCTCTTCCCCCGCGCGGATGATTCGGCGAAGCGCGGGCGCATCCGGTCCGAAGGATTTTTCCATAAAGGCATGGATGCCTTTGCTGACGGCGTATTCGAGTTGCTGCGGGCGGAAGGCCGAGTAGCCCGTGATCATGGCAATGTCTCCGGGCTTGAGGCAGTCGATTGCTTTTTTGTAGGCGTCGAAGCCGGTGAACTGCCGGTCCAGAGGAATGTCCATCTGCGCGGCATACTTTGCCGAGAGCGATTCCAAACCCTTATCGAGCCGATCCTGAAAGATGTCTGCGGCGGCGAGGAGTTTCACCGGGCCTTTGGACGATTCGAAGGCGTTTGCCGCGGCGCCGCAACCGCGTCCACCGCAGCCGATCAAAGCCAGGCCGATGGTGTTGTTTTCCGCGGCATGGACGTGCGGGAGGTGCACGCCTGCGAGGGCGCAAGCGGCGGTGGCTGTGGCGCTGCGTGCGATGAATGCGCGGCGGGGCATGGCGCCGGGGAGTTGTTTGGAAGAGGAGGAGTCCTGGTTTTTCATAGAATTGAGCGCTGTTTGACTGTTCACAGGGCTATGATTCCGGGGCGTCGATGTCAAGGCGGGGATGAATGGGGGACGGAGATGACTTGGTTGCTCGTGTGGGTGGGGTGGTGTTTGGTTTTTGGGAGCAACATTCGGTTGACCTGCATGGCGGTTGATCTCACAATTTGTGGAAATAGAGATTTAGGATTTTCATTATGCCTCCGAAAACCATTGAGAAACCGGCTGACAAGACTGCGGACAAGAATGCGGAAGCTGCGCGGCTCGGCGCTGCCAAGGAACGCGAGCTCGAAGCGGCCATTTCGAGCATCACCAAGGCTTACGGCGAGGGCAGCATCATGCGGCTGGGCGATGCCCGTGCGCTGAAGCAGATTGAAGTGATTCCGACCGGCGCTCTTGCTGTCGATCTTGCGCTGGGCGTGGGGGGTGTGCCCCGGGGGCGAGTGGTGGAGATCTTCGGCCCGGAATCCTCCGGCAAGACGACATTAATGCTGCATGTGATTGCCAATGCGCAGAAGGCTGGAGGGCTTGCGGCGTTTATTGATGCCGAACATGCGCTGGACCCCGCGTATGCCAAGAAGCTGGGTGTGAACCTGGCGGATCTGCTGGTGTCGCAGCCGGACAGTGGCGAGGAAGCCCTTTCCATTTGCGAGACCCTGGCGCGGTCGAATGCGCTGGATGTGATTGTTGTGGACTCGGTGGCTGCGCTGGTTCCGAAGGCGGAGCTCGAGGGGGAGATGGGCATGGCGACGATGGGCATGCAGGCCCGGTTGATGAGCCAGGCGCTGCGGAAGCTGACGGCCATACTTGCGAAGGCGCGGACCACATGTGTGTTTACAAATCAGATGCGCGAGAAAGTCGGCGTGATGTTTGGGAACCCGGAGACGACCCCGGGGGGCAAGGCGCTGAAGTTCTACGCGAGCGTTCGGATTGACATTCGCCGCAAGGACACGCTCAAGGATGCGTCCGGCAACGCGATTGGCAATCACGTGAAGGTAAAGATCGTGAAGAACAAAGTGGCGCCGCCGTTTGCGGAGGCCGAGTTCGACATTCTTTACAACCACGGTATTAACAAGGAGGGTAGCATTCTTGAAGTTGGGCTTGATCATGGAGTGGTGGACAAGAAGGGGGCGTGGCTGCAATTCAGGGGTGAGTTGATTGGCCAGGGCAAGGATGCCGCTGCGAAGGCGCTTGTTGAGAAACCCGAGCTGGCACAACAGATCATTGATGCAATCATGGAGAAGCGGAACCCGGCCGTGACAGAGACTGCGGTGAAGTAAATGTCGTAAGAACCTTTTGTTCAACAATTTACGTTGATCATGGGTCTTTATTTGCGTCCGGCCTTATTTCTGCTGTACGAAAGGCAGGTCATTGCCCCATATCCATGGGGAAGAAAATCATTTATTGCTTGCGATGCCTGTTGCAAAAACTTAAATTGGCAGCACAGTAGAAAAAGCCCGTCGGGCTTTATGGCCGCGTATATACTGCATGAATAAGCTTCAACCGTTGGGGGTGTCTTGAGCCGCCCCTTCCCCTCCCGTTTTACGCCTTCCGGTCCGTTTGTGAGAGTGAACGGAAAAATTCGGGCCCGTGAGGTTCGAGTGATCGGAACATCTGGAAATCAGCTTGGAATCATGTCCCTTGGGGATGCGCTGAACATGGCGCGCGTCGAGGGGGTGGACCTTGTGGAAATAGCGCCGAACGCAACGCCGCCGGTGTGCCGGCTGGTTGATTTTGGCAAGTATCGGTATGAACTTTCCAAGCGGGACAAGGAGTCCAAGAAGCACCAGCACGCCAACAAGGTTAAGGAAGTGCAGCTTAGTCCGAAGATTGACGCGCACGACCTTGGTGTGAAGGTGGGTCACGCGATTGACTTTTTGTGCGAGGACATGAAAGTGAAGGTCAGCCTAAAGTTTCGTGGGCGTGAAATGGCGCACACAGAAGTCGGGTTTGACGTGATCAAAAGGTTCCTGACGGAAATCACGCCATACGGAAATCCGGACTCGCCGGCTAAACTGATTGGCCGCGGGATCAATGTGATGATCAGTCCGCTGCCGCGGAACAAGCGGGCGAAGCATCCGCAGCAGGAGCAGCAGGCGGGAGCGCCGGCGCCGCAGCCGCAACCGCAACCGCAGGGCAAAAGCCAAGCGGTGAAGGTGGAACGCGGGAGCCGGGACGAGCCGTCGAGCAGCTCCGGCGGGGGCGCTTTCGTGAACAATCCCTTCGAGCAAATCAATGTTGATTAGCTGCCGGTTTTCCGGTGGCTCGGGAATTTCCCGATCGGGGCGGTCTTCGTGCCTGATCCGCATCCAGAGAATGCGTGGGCATTTCCCGTGGTCGTGAATTGCCGGCAACAATAAGTTTCCCACGCAGGCTGTTTTGTGTAGCCTGCCCGCATGCTCGACCGGATTGTTTCCCACTGTGACAAGCTGCTCCGCATTTCTGAAATTCGCGATTACGAGCGGGCGGCCAACGGGTTGCAGGTTGAGAATGACGGGCGTGTGACGCGGATTGCGGCGGCGGTGGATGGCAGCCTTGCGACCGTGCGGGCTGCGGCGGCTGAGGGTGCGGACCTGCTGATTGTTCATCATGGGCTGTTTTGGGGACCGACACATCCGTGGACGGGCAAGCGGCACGAACTGCTTCATGCGCTGCTGGGCCACAACATTGCCGTGTATAGCGCGCACCTTCCGTTGGACCTGCATCCGCAGCTTGGGAACAATGCAAGGCTATGCGCGGCCCTCGGTTTAAAGAGACTGAAGCCTTTTTTCTATTATCACGAGCAGTGGCTGGGTTTTCGGACGGAGGCGTTGATAACGCTTGAGGAGCTTGCGCGCAGGCTGCAGAAGGCGACCGGTGCGGAGCCGAGAGTTATTCCGGGAGGTCCGGCAAAGTGCCGTCGTATTGGTGTTGTTTCCGGGGGGGCTGGCGACCAGTTGGCCAAAGCGGCTGCGGAAGGAGTGGACACGTATGTCACCGGTGAAGGGCCGCATTGGACTTACGCGATGGCGGAGGAACTCGAGGTGAACGTTCTTTACGGGGGTCATTACGCCACAGAGACATTCGGGGTCAAAGCGCTGGCCGAACACCTCTCGAAGAGATTCCGGGTGCCGTGGACGTTTATTGATCACCCGACGGGGTTGTAGGGCTGGGGAGTTCTCCCGCGCGGCATTATTCTTTCTGTTCGATTTGCGCGAGGGTGGCGGCTTCCCTTTCCCACTCGGCCATTCGGTTCTGGAGCGCGTCGCGGATATCGACAAGGTCGCGACTGATTTGGGCTCCTCTGCCCGGCTCGGCGTAAGTGGCCGGGTTCTCCATTTCCCGGGTGAGGTCAGCCTGGCGCTTCTCGATGTCGTGGATTTCTGTTTCCAACGCCGTCACAATTTCCCTTTGGGCCCGGAGTTCGCGCGATCTTGTCTGCCGGCGTTCGGCCTCCATCCGTTTCAGGTC